>Ga0307510_10005438_pt1 | contig 15165 bp, 4 predicted proteins | sample 12_EM_MG_FD_207224 | JGI IMG/M metagenome (GOLD analysis project Ga0307510, IMG submission 207224) | Populus trichocarpa ectomycorrhiza microbial communities from riparian zone in the Pacific Northwest, United States - 12_EM | ecosystem: Host-associated > Plants > Roots > Unclassified | place...
GCAACCATCTAAGTACTTTTCTATACTCAAGATATTGCAATACAATCACGCTTTACTCTCTTTACATACACTCCTCCTCTACGAGAACCTACGCTCTAAGAACCCGGAGACTATTGTGATAGTCTCGACGGGTCGCTCGAACATAGAACTATTGTGATAGTTCTATCAAGCACAACAATCCACCCATCTTACTATCTAACTAGATAGTATCCCTCGACGGATCGCTCAGACTAGAAAGCCAGTCCCGTACTATCTGAAGAGATAGTATTTCCCTACGCCCCATTATCACGAAGAAGACTTGCTCACTATAGGAAACTACTGTCGTTGCCTGTTGCCTAACCACCTAACAATAGGATTGTTACACTTTGTTATATTATGCAGAAGGTATTGGTGGATATCTAGTTTGTTTTATGTTTGGTTTCAGGATACGAGGTTGTGCCTCTTTCGGATTGTGTTTTAACTGTATCATTTGTTACTTCCGTTCTTTGAAGTTTTGTTTCAAGGGATCGTTTGATACCTTGATGGTTTTATATATTATTTTATAGAATTGATTTGATACCATAGTTGTTGTATGATACGAGCTGTGCTCGTAGGAGTAAGACTTTAGGAAAAGCTGCCCATCTATTTAAAGGCTGCATCTTTCGGACTTACAAAGGGCAGACTTCGACAGACAGGGTTTTCAATATACTTGGTTGGATAGTTAGCTCTTGAGTTCGCCACGATCATAGTCAGAAACCACGAAACACTTTAAGACCTTTGTGATATCGTAAAAGGTTTTATCTAACAACCTTTGGGAGCCACCGCTTGATCAATCCGCTTAGGCTACTCTTTGGCCAGGATTTCAAGTGCACCCCCTGGGATGATTTCTTAGAGGGTTCAGTGTACTGAATCCGATAAGGAAACATTACATCAGAATACCCAAGTTATGAGCTTTCCCAAGGTATCTGGAAGATGACTTGGGATACTGGATGACATGTTTCAAGATATGTTTCACTGATTGTAATTATATTTAGAGAGCACTACTACTCTCATGTTCCAGCTGCATATCCATCAGCTGCCTATAGTGTTCGTTACGGGGCCTCCGGGGCCCCGAAACCGGCAGGGCCTTCTTTTTTTCACCCCTGCCCCTGCGCCTGTCCAGGCCCCCACCTCGTTGAATGCCCCGGACAGCCGCCTGTCAATGAATTTTCCCCACCTTGGGCCCTCCTTTTTTGTATATTCCCCTGTTGAGCATTGCTCTTCTGATACATGATTGACTAATTGTGTGAGCATATATCAAAAACCACATACCTCAAAGTATATACGCGATTTATTTGCATGGAATGATTCATAACATATGAACCAGAAATATTCACAACACCGATTGGACGTCTGAGTTGCCTAGTCTGGTAACGTATATTGTCTCAGCAGGCCATACGCCTAATTCATACACTCAATTCATACACTCTATTCACAGGTTCAAAGCATATGCCCTATTGATAAGCCTTATTCTTCCGCCGGTGCCATATGCCCAAATCATACACCCTAGCCATACACTCAAATCATACCCCCAAACTATATGCCTAAGTCATACGCTCAAATCATACACCCAAGCCATACGCCCAAACCATACGCCCAAAACCATACGCCTAAAACCATATGCCCAAAACCTTTTACTCCAAGCCAAACCATATGCCCAAAACCATATACCCAAAACCATGCGCGCAAAACCATACGCCCAAAGGCCATACGCCAAATGCCATACGGCCAAACCCATACGCTAAAAAGATTCACCTAAAACTATAGCCTTTTGTACACCATAGTGAGTACCCAGATTAACCATCTATCTGCAAGTTCAGGGTAAGTGATTGCCTGAACCTCAGACCAGATTTAAATAATGGCTAGTATTTGGGTGGATAGCTTGCAAGGCATGTGAGACGTGACACCTAAACTAATAGTCTTAGAATGAAAAGCCCAAAGCTGAACGCCCAAAGCCATAGGCCCAAAGCCATACACCCTCAATGAGATCACGAAATGATAAGCGGGAGACTATATCCTCAGAAAGCTAGGAATCGTGTATGCATAACTATACAACTATATGCTTAGAGTTATGTACCCAGAATCATATGCCTAGAAGAACTTAGAAACATACTTAGATTATAAGCTTACAATCATATACTGAAAGCGATTTCCAAGCACTATTTATCTGAAACTAAAAGCTCAAATTATAATGATAATCTGAGCACTATATTCAAATCCTATCTTTTGAGATAGTTGCCGGATTGCTATATGGAATGTCCTAATAGTGGAGTCATCATACAAGACATACAAAATAATTAGAGGGTATTTGGTACGCCAATTCTGATCTCAAATTGGGATTTCAGATCAGAATTGAGAGGCCAAACACCCCTTAGATTTCAACCTGTCATTTGTTTAGTTACAGAATATTACACGTCGGAATAAGTGGGGCCCCGCACAAGGGCAAGAGTAGGGGATGAGAAGACGGGAACCGTCTTGGCAATCAGCAGGGAAAGTAAAATACCCGCCCCGCCCCATAGCCCGGCAAGGGCCCCGTGTCATACTGGGCGGGGAGGAACGGCAAAGAGTTGACCCCAGGCCAAAGTAACAGCGGGGTCACAAAGTAAAAACCCGCCCCGCCCCACCCTGCCCCGTAACGAACACTAGCTGCATAATGGTTTAATAGCTGGATATCGGAAATGATCACCTTATATTCCAAATTACTCTTGGTAGGTAGTCATTTTTTGTCTGCATATTGATATATAGTCACTTATGATAAAAAGATCGAAGCATGTCTACTAGTTGAGTGTGAATACCCTCAGAAAAACTAGGAGATTGGGAGATTCTCTGAGTTGAGCTAGGTAAGATTTCGGTGGCAAACAGTGTTTGCACTTTGTTCTGATGAGCTGAATTGTTACCAAGATACTTCTTTACTAAAAAAGTAGAAGTAGTATAAACATTAGTATAAATGGTAGGCCTCTCTCTGGGTGGTTGAAGAATCATCAGGCAAAGAAAAAGAGGCCTTAACAATATAACAAGTTAGCAAGTTATATTCTAAACAATTTGATATTTGACTATGCTTTACTTTTTTTCCTTTACTAAATGATTATCTGCAGGCCTTTTGAGTATCACCAGTTGATTGAAATATCTTTGGTCTAGTTATCTTAGAATCTTACCATGTTAGCTATCCCGTAACACTATATTGGTATTCTTCTCTTGCCCAGACACGTACCCTACATCATGTGATCTGACTTAGTTTCCTGTCTGACCCTATACTATCTGTTTTTTATCCTTGAAGTTAAGCCTGAGTATGCTATTAGCACATCTCAACCAACTACGGAGTTCTGTGACGATTGGGAACTTGAATCAGAAGTTGGGGTTCCTGTATCCTTCTCTACCCCATCTCCTCAACCTACTCTCCTATCCAGATAGTTAAACACTGAAATAATGGTACAACAGACCTACTCTCAGGATTACTTAGAAGAAATCTCTAAAGACTACCTGGATTTTATCAATTTAAACAAATAAAACAAGTAGCACAGTTGTTACAAGACTTTTCGTGACCCGTTTCTGTTTAATATACAAGAGACACAACCGTATACTTATTGGATTTGTTAGAAAAAACATCTAATACACCTCTATTAGCAACTTCCAGGTTAGTAAAATGGAAGAACCACCTTCTGACTTACTATATCTGCCTGAGTCCCAAGAAGCAGAGACTCCAATGGGAGATAACGGCAGCTCAACACCATATCCTGCATTCTTTGCTCTATTGTTCAGACCCCATACAGTTATACCAGAACCAGAGTCTACTGCCACAAGTGGATCAATTTGTGTACCTTTCTGAATTGGAAAACGTGCCTTCAGCTCAAGCTTCCAACAATACTCAACAATCCCTACCAACCCTAAAGCACTTCTGAAATAACAAATTGCCAAAGAATTTAAATTTTGTCGTTGTTAATATATTAAGGGTATAATGAAACTCTGATAGGTCTCGAAGCTTTATCGGATGATACTAGGATACAATATGAGAACCTACAATTACTCCAAACCCAGTTAGCAAGAGGCGAATCACTTTGTCAATGAGGAATTCAGAGATGCCGAACAGGCGCTAGCAATGCCAGAAGGGGCAACTTGACAGGTGAGACGCCGTCCAACAGCTGAGAGAGCGCTAAAGTTTAAACAACAGTAAGTACAGCAGAAACAGGATGCTGAGTTGGCAACAACTCGCTATCATATGTTGCAACCAGAAGTTATAAATGTTAAACATGAGTTCCAAAGCCTGAATCCAGCCTGGCAATAAATGCTCAAACATCAGGAGGAAAGAGCTGATTAATGGCTGGAACAGTAAAGGGATGATACTGTTACACAGCAAGAAAGTGATCATCAAAAAGGGAGAGAGGTCCTTGACAAGCATCGATTCAAATGCCCAGAATTAATAGGGAACTTGATGGCGAGGATTGATTGGGCAGAAAAACTTCATTATACTATTGCACTAACCGATTGTGGTGATGGTGACCCTAAATCTTCTAACTGAGATCTACAAACCCTTGAATACCACCTGAGGATATCAATCCTGACAAAAAGTCAGCCTCAACTCGACGAAACGATAAGAGAAAATCAGTAGATTAAGGGGAAAACAACCAACCACCCCTACCTTCACGACCTATTACTAGTAGAGATTCCGACTAAGGCTATTATAGCAACAATGATGACCATAAATATAGAAATAATGTGAGGAGCAGGAGAGGCAAATGTCCTGAATGGAACCCTAAAGAACCATCTCACCCTAGAGATGTTGCTTCCAGTACTAGGCTCATGATTTAATTTATGCAGAGTCTTAGTACTTTGTAGAGACTGATGAAAAATACAGCGGACCCTAGCTATTTCTTTCAGGGAGAAGATAACCAAGACGTCAGAAACTGGTTACCCACATGCGAAGACTACTGCTATAGCAACCCTACTCAATGGGACAACCATTCTCATCTCTATAGTATTTGCCCTCGGAAAGACCAAGAGAAACATGATAGCACCTTTTTTGGAAAAATAGTTAATGGTAATAGGGGATTTGGGTAGATATTCCCAAGGGACTAGCTATTCAACGTGAGAAGGATTCAAGTAAAAGATTATTAAACGGTATATTAGTATCGACAAGGAAAGATAAGACCTAGAACAAATGCAGAAAATTATCTATAAGGGCAGTGTAACGTTTCCTTATCGGTTCTCGGTACACGTGTGAACCTCTAAGAAGCCGTCCCGGGTTGTGCGCTTGAAATCCTAGCCAAAGAGTAGCCTAGGTGGATTGATCAAGCGGAGGCTCTGAAAGGTTGTATGATAAAACCTTTTACTATACCGCTAAGGTCTTGAAGTATTTGGCGGCTTCTCACTATCGTGGCGAACAGAAGAGGTAACTATCCAACCAAGTGTATTGAAAACTCTGTCTGTCGAAGTCTCCCCTTTCTAAGTCCACAAGATGCAACCTTCAAATACATGGCCGGCTTTTCCTAAAGTCTTACTCCTACGAGCACAGTTCGTATCTTCAAACAACTATGGTATCAAATTAATACCATAAAACAATACATAAAACATTCAGGGTATCAAACAATCCCTTGAAACAAAAATTCAAACAACAGGAGTATCAAATGATACTTTCCAAAACACAATCAGGGAGAGGCACAACCTTGTATCCCGAAAACAAACATAAAACAAACTAGGTATCAAACGATACCTCCTGCATGCATAACAAGGCTACCGTCATAAGGCTCATATCCTAAAACCAAACTAATCCTAAAGGAAATCCATCAGTAACCATAGTACGTGTACCGGTTACAGGCAGAATGAACACATACCTCTGACTCCTTGAAAGTCAACATTAAGGCAAGCCTTATAGGCATAACGTGGTAGGTTAAGGTTGAAAGCAAGCTTTCACAAGATATCCTCCATCGATTATCCCACTTTAGGTTTGACCGTGATGATTACTGCTTAGAACCTGGAGTGAAGTGGGAAGGCAAGAAGAAGAACTTCTTGAAATTGGGAAATTATTGAAGTCTATATCAATCCCAGACAATCCAGCCCCAAAAGGCAGGCAAGATGGGTCCGAAGAAGGATTCAAAATGAGATTCGAAAGAAAGAATAACAACAAACCTCGAAAGAATAATACCTCTAGATAAAAATCTTTATGAACAACAACTATGAAGCAAACCGATAACAATTACTAGATAAGCATACCGACAGGAAAAAGGCTTATGAAGGAATTGCTGACAATGTGATTGAGAAACGAAAGAGGCAAAAATGTTGCAACCATTGCACCCTTGAAAACTCCATGTGAGGAAAATGTCGCAAGGCAATAGTAGTGGCAAGCACGTTTGCTTATCGGAAAAGGGGAGACGCTAAACCACACTGTAAGCTACAGACTTCTACCCTGGTGGTTCACAACCATCGGTCATGGCGTTCAGCACTGATTTTGAAGGTGAACCAAGTAAAACCAGAGCCCACTGCAATATGGCAACTCTCAAATACAGGAATGGCGTAGAATAGGCCCAAATTATGATTTTCGGACCTCAGGCAAAAAGTTATCTATTTGGGAAATTACCTAATTAGGAAATATGTTTGAAGTAATTCCAGAAGAGTATTTTGTTTTGGAAATTTCTTATCCATTTAGGAAATTGTTCTATGATTTTGATTACTAAGGGTACCAATAGGCAAGATTTGTTCATTCCTAGAGTAGGCAGCAGCCCTAGACTCTCACTACATTCCTACCTGCCATCCCCCAAGACAGTGTAGCCTGTAAAGCTATCGGAAAGGGAATGAGGCAGAGTGTTCCCACCAATTAATTGTCTGGGAATCTAAGGAGGGAAAAAGGGACTTGTAGGAAAAAGGGCAAACTCACTTCTATGTATATTGTATAAAGGCACTCTGCGAAGGATTCAAAGGTGTAGATAGCAATGGTGTAACATGAAGTGATACCTCAAAATTGCCAGAAAAGTTTATTAGCAAATAAGCTTGACCTTTGTCAACAAACTTGAACCTGGTGTAGGAGTAACTGTATCTGACGTGCGCCAAAAAGTTCAATAATTCCAGACCTCACGATTAGGGAAGATAAGGTATGAAACTAGCAGAGGGGATTCTCCAAAGCTAAGGCTGAATAGAGGGCGTCACAAAGCCCTCAAGGTGATATTTACCACCGGAGCTGTTGTTAAGGGGTAGCTACCATGGTAGGATTCAGGGGTAACTAGGCCTGGAATATTCGAGTCAATTGTATTCATGGTCAGGAAGGCTCAATTTTAATTGTTTGGTAAAGATAAAGAATCAAGTATAGTCGAATATCAGAGAGTTAAATATAACTCGTATAACTTGTTATATTGTTAAGGTTTCTTCTTTGTTGCTTGATAATTCTTAAATCACCTGAGAGAGGTCTTCCTTTTATACTAATGTTTATGCTACTTCCACTTTCCTAGTTAGGAGGTATCTTCTTAATAAATCAGTTTGTCAAAGCAGAATACAAGCTCCGTTTTACCCTGAAAACTTGCCTAGCTCAACTCAGGGCATCCCTGAACTGCTATTTCCGTCTGAAGGTGTCCCCACTCTACCAGTAGACAGTCTTTGATCTCTTCGTCCTGATAGACTATACATGAATATGTGGCTCAATTGCCTACATACGAATAGTAGTGTGGAACCAGGAGTGATCAGTTCCAATATCCAGCTATCAAAGCATTATGGATCATATACCTATGCAACAAGAAATAGAGTCGAGTAGTATTCTCTGAATATCGCTGAAAATCGGCTAAACATATTTTGAAATGTGCACTCATCTGGTGACCTGAGTCATTTCCTATATGCCTCTAGGGTACTCCTAACTCAAGGAGCTTGGGTTCAAATATACGGTCATACCATAAAGCAAGATACCTTGCTCTTAGGTGGTAAACTATTCCCGCTAGGGTAATAGCTGTAGCTAGAAGTTGGAGTGCACTCTCTTTTGAGGTTCTACCCTTTGCACCGCGCAACAGGTTTCTCAGCTAGTTACTGGAGAAGGGGAAGGTGATATTGATTTCTTATGTAATTGGTTAAGCAGTGAACGTAAGTTAATAATACAACTGTGTAAAAGGCCAGTCTCTAATAACTAACCTTAAGCCTATAAATAATACCTGGATATTGGGAAACCCCTCGGCAGGGGATAAAGACCACTTATAGTGGGCAGCACAATAGTATTAGAAGATTTAATTTTTATTGTAACAATTTATCTGAGGAGACCTTAGGAATCAAAATAGCGCGGGTGTTATTACAAACACCCGCAACCTAGTCAATTAATCAGCAAGGTCAAGCGCAGCAAGCACGTACAACAAGTACGCCCTAAGCAAACCTATTGACGGGCAGATCACCTTATTTGAGAACTTGAAAGCTAAGACTGTCCAGAAGCACATCTATATATATATATCCTTAGCACACAATATTGAATCACAGTCCTATGCTTGTGATCAATTGTTTTTCCTTATAAATAACTAACTCATTGCAGATTTACATATTCAGTTCCACTCCTGGAGTGATACAGTGCAACCAACTTGTCAAAACCTTTGATTCTAGAAACAAGAAGCAACAAACCCCTCTTTCTCGTTACCTGTGAAATAGCTCCTGCAGGAAAGTATGGTATGATTATATTCTTTGGATGGTAGCATCAACAATAGCCTATCACCACCACCGCCAACACTAAAAACTGGTCCTTTGATTAAGAAGATTGTCAATCTCATTTACTTCCAGAAAAAGGAGGAATCTTAGTAGAATGGGGTAAAGATGTTCTAAATAACTCAAATGTAGTTTTCATTTGGAGGATGGAAAAGATTGATGGCAAAAAGTTACTATTATCGTCTAGTTATCCGAATGTGATCATGTCTATCTTGACCTCCTCCCACCTTGCACGGCTGAGAAGCTCCCACCTCACTGTAGTTTTTAGCATGCAAGTGACATTAAACCAGAAAGCCAACTACCTTTGGGCCCAATATACCGATTCTCCTAAAAAGAACTTAAAGCACTCAGCAAATACCTTGACAAGATACTAATGCAAGGGAAAATCTCACCCACCAGATAGAACTGAAAGACCCCAGATCCTATTTGTCACAAAACCAGATAGTCACCTAAAGCTTGTTGTTGATTATCGAGGACTAAATAAAGTTACAGTTCACAACACGTATCCTATCCCTTTAACAGCTGAACTGAGAGTTCAGGTCAGCGATGCCCAAATCTTTACCAAATTGGATCTAAAAGATAGCTTCCATCTGATAACAATTTGTAAAGAAGCCAAATGGAAAATGGGCTTTTGGATTCAATATGAGCATATCAGCAAAAAGAATAGGCTCGCATCCTGAGCATCCTGGTGCATCCTGAGCATATCCTGTGCATTCTGAAAAGGTGGTTTGCACATAATGACTGAAAAAAGCAGCGGTATGCAAAAACACGTTACTTGAGAAGATTCATTAAAGCAATAACATGGTTGAAAAAGATTTTGAAGCTGGTTGGTGGTCAGACTATTGGATAATGGAGAAATTCATTTTTTATAGCGAAAAATGAACTCTTGACTTTGAATCCTTGTATGTACTGAAAATAGAAGTTACAAAAAATTGGCGTTAAGTGCCATTGGTTCAAAATCAACTGCTAGCGAACTGTGTGCATAAACCTGAGATATTTATATTTACTCACTATTACGTGTCGCCAAGCCACTGTGATGATTCAGAATTTCAAAAAAGTTGATAAGACTAATAGTTGTGTATTTTTAAATTTTTTGGTTGGCCATTTAGATTGGATCTTATGTTTTAGGATGCACACGATGTGGCCGGGATGTGCTCAGAATGCTCAGGATACGCACTGATCCTTTTTGCTGATACACTGCCAGGACCATCTCATGACTTTGGGTTTAGTCAATTCTCCCACTGCTTTTCAAACTATCATCAACGAGATCTTACCGGAATGCCTGGACCAAGAGGGATGTTGAATATATTGATGACATCTTAATTTACACCAGCACAGTTGTGGAATACACTATTCTTGTTTATCAGCAAAAAAACTAGATTTTGCATCTACACCCCTCTGAACGCACTCTGTAGTGGAGTTTGCATCTGGTCAGCATCCTGTGCATCCCATGAATCCTGTTTTGAACTTTAGAAGCCAAAGTGGACTTGTAAATGTTGTCCATTAGGGCTGAAAATTCATGTTTGGCTATTTAATTGATAGATTAATCTTAAAATGAAACGGGTTTTTTGATTATATAAGTTCAAAAAAATTGTCCTACAGAAGGCGGCCAGAAGACGCAGGATGCGCTGAAATACAAATAACTCAAACTGATTGTTTTTGCTGATGTTTGGACAGTGCTATAGCAGTTACGCGAATATGCGATAGCCATCCCCTTAGAAAAAAGGATATTTGATATGTAAAAGTTGGAGTTTTGGGCGATGTAGTAGCAACAGATGGAGACAAAATAAATGGAAAAAAAAGGAAATCAATTCAGGCATGTGAGATGTAGTCTTGGTTAAAGATATCCAGAATGTGATTGGGTTCACAAATATTTCCATCAGCAAAAATATTACCCTGCGTTCTGTGCGTTCTGTGCGTTTGACCCAGCTGACGCTGGAACGCAAATCACAAATCAGGACGCAACTACCCTACCACACAATGCACCTGAGGCAACCTGACGCAATATTTAATCCTCAGGACACACGAGACGCAGCACCTAATACCCTGGACGCACCGGACGCAGCACCTAATACTCAAGACACCATCTGATGCCAGACCACATCTTCCTGAGATAAGCGCAAAGTCCCCCCTTTACTTCTTTCTGACCTTGGTCACCCGGGTCACAATAGATTTCATTCTGTCAAACTATTAAATTTACCCCAAGAAGGCTTCTATTGTTCTAATAAACTGGCAAATTCACATCGAAGCCTGCGACTCGCCTCTTCTGCTTAAGCCCAGCGTCCCCTACTTGAGCCATTCCCCTTCTTGGGACCCTATAGCTCCATGGGAAACAGTCGCCTCATGACATACCTTATACCTCTGTGTAGCTAGCGTCGAGCCCAACAATCCCCCGCAATCGGATCCAGGATCGGAGCAGTAGCTATAGAGGAATCTGTCATTGAGTTCTGGGATCGCCAGCACCCCATTCAGTCCTGTAACCTCATGAAAAAAGGTTACGGAGGGATGGACCTTACATCATTGTGAAGCTGGCATCAAGGCCAACAATCTTCCGCAATCAGATCCAGAATCAGTCAAGCGGTCGTAGAGCTATCTGTTATTGAGGTTTACACTCTTTTAGTCTAATGACCACTCAGAGAAGGGTTGGCGGATTCATGAGTTTTGAAGTACCAGAGACGTACCTTATACCATTGCCTAGCACGTGTAGATCCCAACGATCTCCGGCAATCAGATTCAGGAGTGGAGCAGCAGTTGTAGAGGGATCTGCTATTGAGTTCTGGGATGGCCAGGGTACTATCTATAAAGACAACTCTCACAAAAGTCAGAGATTTCCTGAGTTTGATGCCAGATAGAGGTCCTTTATACCGCTGCGTTGCTAGCGTCGAGCCCAACAATCCCCCGCAATCGGATCCAGGATCAGAGCAGGGGTTATAGAGCAATCTGCCATCGAGTTCTGGGATCGCGAGCACACTATTTAACACTGCAACTTCGTGATTAAACCTCGCAGGGGGGTGGATCTTATATCATTGTGAAGCTGGCGTCGAGGCCAACAACGTCCCGCAATCAGATTCTGGATCGGAGATGTGGTTGTGGAGGAATCTGCCATCGAGTTCGCGGATTGCCAGGGTACATCAGCAAAAAAAAGCATTTGATGCGGACGGATAGGCAGTACGTCCAAACGCACGAAATCTGTCCGTATGGTCCAGTCCGCCCAGTCCGCCCTGTGAGGACCCCAGCACAGGCGTTGCATCCTAGTCCGTTGGGTGCAACTCAACAGACATCCTGTCTGCCTGGTACACCTGGATGGTCAATTTCTCACAATTATCGCCTGAAGTACCCCCAGGGAAGATGCCCTTGTGAGGCTGCATCTGGGACCTATCCGTGCCCATGATGGCATCTACTCACAACAGACTACTTCACTGTCAGGTAAAGGTTTTTCAGACGAAAAAGTATCTTAACATAGGATGACTAACCAGCTATTGTCCCGGTAACCAGGCACAACATACCCCTTTTATCATCACAGGTAACACCTCTCGCAGAAGTTTCCTAAGTTCTTTCACCTCACATCTACATCAACTTAGTGGAACTCTCTAACATTATCAAGGCACACCGAGCTACAGGCATGCCTTTCTATTCAGCTGGACCCTATTCAATCCACCTTTGCAAGCAGATTCTACAAGGCATATCCGGACGGTGCAGGCTATAGGCCATTCAATCTAACTCGGCTAGCATATTCCAATATGACCCTTCCCCAGCCTAGTAAACATCTGCCTTTTGCTCCCTGGTAACATCTATAGCCATGCGGACTCTTCGAACCCTATACGATTGAATTCCCCGCGCTGAGCAGATTCCAATGTGTAACGGGGGCACTCTGTAGGAAGACTGATCCTAAGATTGCGACCGCACCGAAGACTGAAAGTAGAAGTAAAGATCAAATATAAAGATAAAGATAATTCAAAGTAGAATCAAGCAGTAAAACTTAATATCATTAAGCCGGAAAGCTTCACTCAATAAGTTCTCTCGAGGATTGTTAAGTATCAGAATAGGGTGTCTCTTGCTTTAGTTCAGTAGAAAATGTAAAGCCAGAGCACACCCGTCAACCATTCTGACCTTTCGTGAGCACACTACTCAGCTCAGAGCTGTCCAACTCACGCGCCTAGAATGGGCTAATACTCGGAGGCAGTCGGACCGCTCGGATATTAACTATCTCCACAAATAGGAAGTGCTTCCGGTGATGTCTCTCCAACTACATCTGCATGAGCGAAAGCCCTTTCCTATCGGTAGCATGTCAGTGGCCGACCGACATGCCGACCATGGTGATAATATCCATTGGGACTCACTGGGCCAGCGGTGGTTTCGTCTATACAAGCTACGCAGTCCATCGGCAAATCTACTTGGCTATACTAAGCTTCTAAACTTGACTGCATGCTCCCACGAGAAGAAATCTCGTGCTGCCTGACTGCAGGGGCGCTACCCACAGTCAACCATTCGGGACCCTCTTAAATCGTAACAAGACTCACACCTCTAAAGTCCACTAATAACCCATGGTAATGCTACAGTTCAGGGGGTAACCCGGGACTGGCTTTGGGGTGGTTGTCCTGGAAGCCTTGCAGCTTCCGGTCAGCCTCAAGCCCTCTACTGTTAACCATACAACTACCCGGAGGTCAAAGTATGCCCGTAGGTGGTTCCCAGGTGTTATCCAGGTGGCGCCCCAGGAGGGGGTCACCCGCACACCCCTTATATATCCTGCGAACAGCTTCTGGTCAGTTGGACGGCCACAACTCATACAGTGTTGTGGGAGCGTTCCTATGAATCTCACTTTACTAGGAAGCACACAACTACACAGCCGTACAGTGCCGTCGCGCCGTACCAACACTGGGGCCGCAGGGGGGTGTTAGAAATATCCCCTGAATGTTACCGGAGGTTCGGACCACTCCTGCTCCGTCAGTAGCCCGTTTCGTCCTATACAAAGCGGCCCTTTCAACCTCAAAGAGACCCACTAAAGTGGGATAACTTCCCCCTAAGTCCGCTGATGACTTTGTCGGTGAAGGTAGGGTAACTTCACCCTGTTATGCCTTTATTCCCTTCAGGAGTCCCCGCAACTACCTATAATGTTACCCCAAAAACCCGTTCAACGTTTACTATGTTTCCTTAACTTTACGCGAACATGTCCTCCGAAGGTTACCCTGCCTAGCAGGGTAACTTTGGCCTTCCTAGGTTACCCTGTCTAACCCGATGTCACCAAGTGACTTTGTAGACACTTGTACCAACTCATGTCTACCGTTAGTATACTAAGTATACTGGTCTATCCTCAACCTGGTTACCTCTTGGTATACCATATGGGTTTGAGTTTAGTCCACTGTAGCTACCTATCTATAGGGTTGTTACACATTGAGACCCTTCCCGACTCTGGCGGACATCTGCCCACTGAGGTATCTCCCGTTTTCTCTCTGCTAATGTCTATGGCCGTGAGGACGCTTCAAAACCTATACCATTCCATTCATCTCGCCAAGCAGATTCCAACGCATCCAGTCCCGACGCTGTCCAACCACCCGTTCATGAGCTATCCATACCTTTGTACTTTAGTTCCCCGGACAGGTGCTTTCAAATTGTTGGCTGCTGAGTGCTACAGGCATGCGGAAGCTTCAAAACCTATACTATTGGATTCCTCTCGGCGAGCGGACTCCAATGATGCCCTTCCTGACTCTGGCGGACATCTTCCTGCTAACATATCAGCCTTTTTCTCCCTGCTGACCTGTATAGCCATGCGGACACTTCGAATCCTATACCATTCCATTCATCTCGCCAAGCGGATTCCAATGCATCCAGTCCCAATGCTGTCCGACCAGCGGTGCATGAGCTATCCATACCTTTGTACTTTAGTTCCCCGGGCAGGTACTTTCAAATTGTTGGCTACTAAGTGCTACAGGCATGTGGACGCTTCGAAACCTATACCATTCGATTCCCCTCAGCGAGCAGATTCCAATGATGCCCTTCCTGACTCTGGCAGACATCTGCCCACTGAGGTATCTGCCTCTTTCTCCCTGCTGACCTCTATAGCCATGCAGACACTTCGAGACCGATATCATTCAATTCCCCTCAGGGAGCGGATTCAAATGAGTCACTTCCCAACTCTGGCGGACATCTACCCGCTGAGGTATCTCCCTTTTTCTCCCTGCTGACATCTATAGCCATGTGCACAGCTTGAAACATACACCATTCGATTCCCCTTGACCGGCGGATTCCAACGCACCCTGTCCCGATGCTGTCCGACCACCCATTGAAGGGTTATCCAAACATTTGTACTTGAGTTCCCCGGGCACGTACTTTCAAATTGTTGGCTACTAAGTGCTACAGGCAATGCTCACACATCGAGACCTATATCATTCGATTCCCCTCAGCGAGCGGACTCCAATGAGACCCTTCCCTACTCTGGCGGACATCTGCCCCCTGAGATATCTGCCTTTTTCATCCTGCTGACCTCTATAG
>Ga0307510_10005439_pt1 | contig 15164 bp, 16 predicted proteins | sample 12_EM_MG_FD_207224 | JGI IMG/M metagenome (GOLD analysis project Ga0307510, IMG submission 207224) | Populus trichocarpa ectomycorrhiza microbial communities from riparian zone in the Pacific Northwest, United States - 12_EM | ecosystem: Host-associated > Plants > Roots > Unclassified | place...
AGCTCAGTCTACGTCTAGTTTTCCTAAATGATACCAGCGACCTTTTCTTTTCTTTATCTCTTTAATATTTTTTTAAAGTAAAACCATGCTTCTAGCCGTAGCTATTGTAATAAAAAATCTCTTCTCAAGTCTATCCTGCATATCTGCCTGTGGAAAAGGCCAGTTGCTGAAGCATCTAGGCAGAAAAAACTAACAACCAAAATACACTCCTGAAAGCAATAACAGAGTTTCCAATAACCTTCACACATAAGCAACAACAGAAATACGACCCATCAGTGAACAAGAAGTAAAAGACAAGTAAATCAAACCAAACAGGAAACCAGAAGTTTGCAAGCAAACCTATGATTCAGGGCTGATGTATCACATCGGTAATTTCAGCTATTGTTGGCTGTGTGGAAGGGGTAATAAACATTCAAAGAGCCCAGAGCAAAGGAATCCAGCTGAAGGAGTAATCACAATCAATCGAGATAAGAGGAACTAAGTCGCAAGTCGTTTAACCCAAGGTCTTGGGGACACAACAGCGAATAGCAGGAAGGAGCCAGATGAAGAGAGTGGATAGCAGTAGAATACTAGTAAGGAGGGATGAAGCAGTTGAGTATCAGCCATGATAGAACGTAGTAATATGCTAGCCACAGGCAGTATGATCAAAGGGTATTAGAATTGGAAAGTAGAACTAGGGTGCAAGCCAATCTGCTGGTGGGAGATGGGAGGAGAAAGGAACACGCACTTGTAAGCTATGGCAACTATTGGTAATTGTGTTTGTATCTCATCAGACAGTTACTTGATTGTTCCTTAGTGGATATAAGGGGAAACTGATTGTGGTTTGTAGAATATTTCTCCTACTAAGAACGGTATTCCCAGCTATCTGTAACATGAGCAAAGAAAGGGATGTTTTCAACCTTGCACATGCAAAACATATATTTGCAAGTATAGGTAAGGAAGAGGAAACAATATTACACGATGATGAAACCAACTACCAAAAAGGTGGAAGCTGGGTAGAGTGTTCTCAAAGGATAGACTAAAGAGAGTAGGGAGAATAGGGGAAGTCTAACGCCTCAAGGGAATAAACCTATGACAGGGAGGATAGTAGAATAGTGGGAATCATAGCTGAGTGTTGAGATTTCAATTGCGGGAGGTAAAGTGTATTAAGGGCTGGACAGGGTTAGGAAAAATGTGGGTTCTTGACTCTTTCCCTGCTCCAAACTGCTCAATAGCCTCAGGTGGAGCATCTTTTTGGGCATTTCCTGCCCTTTTTCCAGCTTAAGTCCCAGTCATACTCATACCCAAGGTAGGTCCCTCCAAAAAGCGAGAATAGCTGGTAACAAATGGGCACATCAAGGGACAGAGTGTGGATGGGGTCCAGAAGGGGGCAGGGTGGGAATTTATTGAAAATAGACTGTCCACTGTGATACAAGTGTGGACCCTGACAAATGAGAACCTACTTTACCCTGCTCTATAATGAACACTAACCTGAGGTATAGACACAATGGAAAATACTCCAATTCCAGGGGAAGTGGCCTATTATTTATCCTAATATTCATATTACTTCAACTTCTCTAGTTATGGAGCATCATCTTAACAATCCAGTTGGTGAGAAGAAGGTCACTATTTAACCCTGAAAGGTTGTTCAGCTTAAGACCAAGTGTCTCCTCAGCTGCTATTTCATCTGGCTGTATTCCTATCCCACTAGTATAGGTTTTTGATCTCTTTATTGTAATATACTATAATATTTGAATATTTGACCTAATTGCCTATGTACAGCCTCCGGTCAAAAGAATCAGGAAATCTGTAATTGAAACATCTGTGCAAAGTCTGTGCAAAGTCTGTGGAATGTCAGTGCGGAACAGGGCCCTGATTGGCTGTAAGAAGGTCCACAGTACATAAGAAAGAGAGTATGTCCAGTATCTGAAGCCAGGCAAGAGCTGCTATAATGGGGGACCTGAGCTATAAGCAACGATGCACAATTCATGCGTTGAGATTTTCTGCCAGATGGACCCTTCAACAAATCGTGGATAACCAGGGAGTACCGGTATCAACAGTTGGGCGGATATGTAGTGGGCGAACAATACCGCAAAAAAAGTCCCTGTTTGGTCGGAAGGTCAAGCTTGATACTCTACGAAGACAACAGCTGGTAGCCTTAGCTACCACAGATGCTGAGCACCGCTGTATGTCCCTAGTCAATATTGCTCAAGAGCCTGGCTTTCTGGTGGGAGAGAGAGCTCTGCAAAAAGCCTTTGCAAAGGAAGGCTACTATCGACGATCTGCCCACCGCAAACCATATCTCGACGAAGTCAAGCGTGATAAAAGGCTTACTTTTGCGCTTAGCTATTCTCATTGGGACATTCAGGAGTGGAGGCGTGTGATGTGGACCGATGAATGCTATGTTTGGCTTGGTGGATTCCAGGGAAAGGTGAATGTCACCCGAGCAGTACAGGAGGAGTGGCATGAGGATTTTTTGGTCCCCAAATTTCAGAAGGAGGACTCGGTGATGATTTGGGGTTCTATATTGGGAGATAGTGGAAAGAAGGTTCTGGTTATATGGGAACGTGATGATTGGGGCACTATTTCTGCCCAAACCTATATTGATCACATTTGAGTTCTGACGATATGGCTATTCTAGTATCACAAAAGCTCTCGTATTGGTTCTTCACTATGGCTTATGGAGGATGGAGCACCATCTTATCGGGCACGACTTACTCAATCCTACCATGACCACTACAGAATTCCATCTCTCAACTGGCCCCCTGCCTTCCCCGATCTTAATTCTATTGAAAATATATGGAGCCTCATCCAGACTCGTGTCCACCAGCGCCAGCCGAAACCCAAAGGCCGAACATAAGTCAAGGAAGCCTTAATGGATGAGTGGGCTAAGATTACCATGGAGGAAATTGTGAAAATAGTGGACAGTATGCCGGACCGGATTCAAGCTACCATCAGTGCTAACAGCGGGCATACAGGGTGGTGTGCGAGCAGATATTGTGGCCTGTATTTTAGAGTTTAATTATGGATCGTGATATGTCTCACCCCCCTGTCAACTCCCCTGTTTAACCCTCCATGTTTCCCGATCTTTTCTACCGGGAGCTGTACTACTAGTAACATAGAAAATAGAGATATCAGTTCCAACTTTGATATCCAGCTATCAAAGTATTATACAGTCCTATGCATGGTATGCAACTGGAAAACAAATAGAGTAGTATTCCCTAAGCATTATTCCAATAAGCTAAGTATATTTTGAATTATATATTTGTTTTGTATCATGCATGAGTGGGCTCACAGATGCTTTCAAGAGGTTTATAACGATAAGAGTATGAGTTTGGATATAAGGTTATCTCATGAAGCTATATACCTCTCTCTTAAAATAAGATAAGCTATTCCTGCTAGTGTAAGATTTTCCCAAGATATAAATCTTACTATACAAGCTATTTAATATGAAATTGATTAATCTATTATATTAGCTCCAATCTTATTAGAACAAGAATGTGAGTGTGTGTGATTCTACTGGCAGGATTGGGGCAAAACTCTCAATTTGAGTCATACGCAATAACTGTTGTAAAATAGTTACAATAATCTGAATATTATTAGTATATAATCTACTATTTGAGCCTGTACCAATAGAAATTCAAGCATGGGGCATTATCGTTCAAGGTGGGAAAGTGCATGGCAACCAACATGACCCACAAAACATGTTTTGAGAAAACATCACTTTTATGAATTGACAAACTTTAAACCACTACTACCCATTCAAGAAAAATTCAAATATTAATTAAACACATGTAAAATTTACTGCAACACTAATACCTTTATTCTATGAAAGAATATTTTTGAAATAAGCCTAATTACATAGTTTTCTGTGCATTGTTATTTTTGGATCCAGGTGGAGAACCACTTCTCTTAGCAACATTTGTCAATAGCTTCTCATCTCTTGCAAGCACCTTCTCAGTTGTCTTCTACTCCATTGTCTCCAACGCTGTATTAGTTATAGATGAATTAGATCTAGTGGCATTACCTGAATTCTTGATTCTTTCTGTCTTTACCGACTGAGCTTCAAGTTGTTTTATAGTAGTATAATAATATGAAATTTAATAGCCAAAGAAACAAGTTTCTATATTACTGTATACTTAATTGATGTTTGAATCAATACTTAAATACACACTGTAATTTTAATTACATTTCCTATTGTCGTTTCCTTGTAATACAGACATCATGGCATATCACTTGTATTATATAAGCAAAGAATATTGGTAGCATGTAACACTACTATAGGAAATAAGAGAGTGGCAAATAAATGCAACTGACTTCAAACTGAAATAGTGTAACAAGGAGTTGACTTTACAACATAGTTTTTCATGCTATAAAGTCCCAAGAAGCCAAGCTGATTTTACATGGAAAAAAGGGAATTTCTCAAATTTACAGATTTTTTCACATAACATGTTCTACAGAGGTCGTTAGATGGTAAATAATATTTTCTGAACTGCTGAATATATACTCTAGATGGCTAGCTAGGTGGCTAAGCCAAAATAAATCATTTGTTGTTGTGGCCCGAGAGTGGGTTTTCTATTGGTACAGGCTCATTTAATCTTATTCAATAATTTAAAGTATTTTTTATTATTATTCTTAAGTTATTAATAAGTATTTAAATATTTTCAAAAACAAGTAACCAGGTTTATTCATTATAAAGTATCCAACTGGGAAATAAGCCGTTAGATTTGATTAGCCAATAAGGAGTATTTCCATCTTAAATTGATAACTAAATTGTTTACTTAAAGGGTGTGAGGAATTCTTCTTCTACCTAGTATGAATAAGTTATCCTTGGGGACCTGGATGGAATGCAAGCAAGGAAGAATAAGAAAAAAGGGAAAAAACAATCTTTACCAAAACATAAAAGACAATCACTATAGTAAGATAAAATGAATATATGTAAAGAGGAAGATTTAAGATTATGAGTAGGCTATTACTAGAGACTAAACCTAATATTGATATGTAGTAACAAATTGATATATGAGGGTAAAACTGTTATGACTGGAATGAGATCATATGGACCCTAGTATAGAGGACAGAGAAAGCCAAATGCCAATCCACGGATATTTGAATTGTAAGATAAGATTTTAGCTTTGAGTTAGTAAGTTAGTTGAGCTTAACAGGGTAGATGAATTCTCTAAGCCAAGAAGTAAGACTCTTAACTTGTAGATACTTGAGATATCTAGGTACAATAAATGCAAAACTTGTTAGAAGTATGTATGCAGGAGGTTGGATATAGTAGAAGCTGTCTTAAAGAAGAAACGTACTAGAAGGCATGGTCTTTATAGTGAGGTATTACAAGTGGTGACTAAGCAAGAGAGATTGCATATGGCTAGTACATGTTAGTTATAGGTATGTTATATTTTACACTATAATATTGCATGACTTATAGTATTGCATAAGACTATAGAATAGCTGGTAATTATTCTGTTATACTTAGTTGATTATTTATAAGATATGATTGTGAGATGAGAAGATATAATAACTGTTGCACATGACTCATGTTATGTATTATAGGTTTCTTGCACATGAAATATTTCATATATATGAGTTATTCTATATGTTTTGATTATATAAGGTATGTTGTACATTTGGCTTATAGGAGTCAACTAATAGATTGTACACTATGACATATAATGAGTCAGAGAGGTCAGGTGTAACAAGGTTATGAGGGACTAGGGTTATAGTTGTTGGAAGAGAACTATATAAAGGGAGGTTATGGGCTAAAGAGATTGACTCTTTACGCAACAATCTAAGTACTTTTCTAAAATCTATTATATTATTCAATATATTTTTGCCAACAATTCTACAATTCAAAAAACCAAACCACTACCTACTAAGGCGGAGAAAACAAGAACTCAGAGGCTATTGTAATAGTTTCAAAGACAGGCTCCCAACAGTGAACTATTGAGATATGTCTTCAAAGATGGCAAAACAATTCTATACAATCAGCCAGTGAGGCCTGGTGCTCAAGCTCATGCAGAGACCTTGGTACTATTTCTGTTAACTGACATCTAGATCCTCTTGTGCAAACTTTTACTAAGTACTGAATCTGAATCCATGTGACCAAGATGAGATCCCCCACTTCTCAAGCCTCTATGACTGCTTCTACTGATATTCATCATAATTGTGAGAATTATTTCTTCTGCTTATGAATCTTTCATTTTAATTACTATAAATTACCATAGTTATCAAAGGTTTGTTCCCTCAGTCAGAAGTTGTTTGTTTTAAGTATTCTGTTGACCGACTTGACTCCATACTTTACAACAAAGTGTAAAAATAGCACAGAGGACAAATCACATGATGGTTGAATGGTTGATTTAAGCCAGGACTCGGACTCAGCTATAAGGTTGGTAAAATCACAAACTTCATTCACTTGTTCTTATTCACAACTATAATCAAACATTGGCTAGAAAAAGATAATGAAACAATTGTAGCTATTCTACCATCTGCTACACCTATCAATCTCACCCTCATTGATAATACAATTTGCCTACTTGCTTCGATAATAAAAAGAAAAGAAAAACATAAATAGTGATCCATTAGTGTATTATTCAGTCTGGAATAAACGAAATCAGTGAAGGTATTTTCTTATCCTGTCTATCATATACTTGTTTTATCTCTGAGAACAGTTCACTTGAATCAGCTCTAAAAGTGGCTGTATTTGCTGGACTCTGAACTTGGTTCCTAGGAAGTAGGGTATATATTAAAATTGGGTTTATTATCCATCACCAGCATAATGTAATAAACAATAATTCAGAGGCTCCTACTAGCGAATAATACTTAGCCTCAATCATGGAGTAGTTGGGAGGCAGGTGGGATAGCGGATGAAGAAACTATGGCCATAGGAAAGGGAATTGAGTGTGTCCTGATTTGTAAAGGACAGGTGGGTAAATTGGAGGAGGTACTATTTCTAAAGGATAGGGTTGCTGCAGTAGAGGCGACCCTGAGAGCCATCCCGGCTCTTCAACCGAGGGTCTGAATTCTCAAAGAAGCAATTATTACTCTCAGGGATGAGCATGCGGTAAAGATAGTGGAGTTAGAAGGTTCAATGAAGACGATCACAGTCTTGGCCTCTGAGGTGCACAGCCTGTAGAAGATTACGTTTGAAGGTAGTAGGTTAAGGTAGGGTAGGGGTGGAGGGAATTACGAGTAAAGAGAGGGGAGAAGGGAAGATTTGGGTGTGGTGTCTTCGTGGATTGAAAGTCGGTCAGGGCCTAGTGGGACTAGAGGAAACCCAGGGAAAAGGGAGAGGTGATCTGGGTAAGCTGTATTTATTAAAAATCACTGGCGATCAGTCTATAGAGCAGTTTCCTTTGTCACCTATTATCAAGCAAGGAGGAGAAAGGGGTATACCTGGTCATGTACTATATATGAGGATTCGCATTGATTGCCGGAACTAGGGTTGGAGTATAAGCGAGAAGGCACCGGAGGGTAAAGCAGATCAGGAACCAGAAGGATAGGCGTGTTGGGTACCGGCATGATTTCTGGAGGTTAGAACCTTGGAGATACTTCCTGTTTCTTGTACTATATAACTCTCGGTATGGCAGCAGATCAATGGTCAAGAAAGACAGCTTGATATGAATCAGCAGAATATACTGACTTCTCCTTGGCTTCTTTGTCCTTCTTCATCTGCCATGAACGTTTTACCTCCATCCAGATCTGATAACAATAGTATTAGGGGGTAGGGGTTGTTCAGAGACACGTGGCAGCCAATGACATAGGAGTGAAGGGAAGGGAGATAGGGCAAGGTTGGTTAGGTCAGCGGAGGAAAGGAGGGGTGAGGTTGGTTGAGTCAGTAGAGGAAAGGAGCAGCAGGGATCATGGTGTAATCAGGGTAGACTATTGTTTGGGGTTGGTTGAGGCTGGATTGGGGCCCAATTACATAGGGGGGAAGAGAGGGGAGATAGGGCTGGGTTGGTGGGGTGAAGCTGAAGGGAGGAGAGGAGGAGGGTGCTTTCTTCCTGTATCAATATCAAAAAATATTATTAAGGTCCAGTAGCTTCAGTGAGAGGCTTCAATGTTGAGGTAAGAGTTCATTTCTGAGGAAATAGCAAAGATAGGTCAACACCTGCGGTTTGAGGCTCAACTGTAGATGAGGTGATTTACACCTCCTATAGTGATACTGCCCCTCACTTGTCTCAATAGCAGCAATTCAGAGGCTGGATAGAAAGGTGGAGCTTAACGGAGGGAAACCTAATTTGCGATCAGCCTCAATCTAAAGTTACCTTTCCTTGTCTGCAGGAATAGATCTTGAGGCCACACCAGCCTGGAAAACTGCCTGTCTCGTTTGGATAAGAGTTAGCATACAATTTCTCGTACTATCCAACAAGCAACTTCTACTCTTAAAAGACTCAGGTTAATCACAACCCCGGTAAACCTTTACTAATTAGTGGAATCAATTGGGATAGAAACTCAAAAAAGAGAGTTATTTTTTATTTTTTATTTCTTACACCACATTTTTGATCCCCTGTCCTCATCCCATCCCCAATTGCAACACACTGACCCCATTTTCCCATTCTGCGCTCCTTAGCCCATTTCCCATACCTGCCCTACACTGAATGCCCTCCCCAAAGCCCATAAAGGCTTAACGCTGTCTTTCCGCACTTTTATATGGATTCGCACATATGGCCGGCAACCATCGCAGAGTAATGCGAAGGATGGATCGGAGTACTAAGCGGAAGGGAGATCGCAATGCCCCGCGGTGTGCAAAAGTCTGGAAGGATCTCCGGGCATGGAGAAGATTGGAAACCTTCATGTATTGTCTATATAAACAGTCAGTTCCGGTGTAGATAGAATAAGTAAGAAAGTACACATCCGATCAAAAATATACTCGTTTCCTCCTCAGCTTCTTCGTCCTTCTTCATCTACCACTCCCAGCCTTTCTCTATCTCCATCTCATAACAAAAAGAACATCTCACCGCCCGATACAGTGCTAGGGTCAAGCTTAGGGCTTGTGGTGGTTGACGAAGACACATCGCTGGTCAGGCCAGTCCACGACACGCTTCAGGAATACCTTTCCCAGCCTGGTGTATTGCCTGATGCCCATAGAACACTTGGGGAAACATGCTTGACTTATCTGAATTACGACGAGGTCAAGGGGCTTCCAGTAGATAACGCTCCGGACCTTGAAGACATGCCATTACTAGAATATTCATCTTTGCATTGGGGGGAGCACGCGGGAGTGGGACTCTCAGACCGCGCGAAATCGCTCGCACTTAAACTCTTGAGTGGATATGATAGTCATATATCTTCGCACTTATTATATAAACACATCCATAATCGCCGTCTTTACCCACCGAGCCAGCTCCGATTTCCCGGTTTACACTTGCATCCTATTTCGGAATTGATCAGGTCGTTGTTGCTTTGATGAAGATGGAACACTGTGATATCAATCAAGGAGATAGTCGGGGGTTCACACCACTCATGCGGGCTGCTCAGCGGGGGAATCAGGGGGTAGTGAAGTTACTGCTCACAAAGTGGGGTATCCGTCCAGGCAAGCCGGGAAACAATGGCGCAGCACCGCTCTTGGGCGCTTCTAGCAATGGGCATGAGGAGGTGGTGAGACTACTACTCGCACGTCACGATGTTTACCCCGACGAACCGGACAACGATGGTCGAACACCACTCTGGTGGGCTTCTTTCAATGGGCACGAGGGGGTGGTGAGGCTACTGCTCGCACGGGATGATGTCAATCCCGACAGGCAAAGCCCTTCTGGTGGAACGCCACCCTGGTGGGCTTCTAGAAATGGGCATGAGGGGGTCGTGAGACTACTACTCGCGCGGGACGATGTCAATCCCGCTAGCCGGATAACTGCGGTCAAATACTATCGGGGACCGCCCCTTGGTATGGGTGGACGGCCGTGGTAGCACTCCCGGGGTCTCGGACAACTCCACCCACTTACTGGACTAAGCTCAGAGCCCCCGAGTTTTCTTACATTCTCCCTCGGTTGATGTTTATCTACATCTCTTTCGCAATGGCTTCACTATACATACCCTTTATCAGTAGAGGTCCCACCCTCCCCCCTTAGCCATTTACTGTCACTGGATGTCCTCTTATTATCACCCGCTTATTCTCCCTCTCTCCTTCTTTTTCTTTTCTTCCTGAACTCCCCGGTATTCTGCTTCATATAAAGCATGGGATTGGTCGTGAAATCGTTATGCAGTTTACGGACGTTTACACCACTCAGGCCTTTTCTACTCTGGACGTTGGTGGAGGTTTACCCCATTATATCGTGGTGCTTGGGGTTATAGTTTGATATGCTACGCCCTCAAAATTGTTCATTTTTTACACATCTAGATCTTCTTTCCCATTTAATAATATTGTCATAATTTATTTTCTTCAATCTGTTGCACTAGAGCTCTAAAACCCCGCACCCACTAGCAACAGGCTAGCTTGGTCTGCAGGCACAGAAGGGAGATTAATATTAATATTAGAAAAGCGCTAAGCCGAAGTTTTAGCTTGCACACTTAAAACTCGGATAATTAGAGCATGCGCTATGATAAGGGGTTAGACTTCCCCCAGTAAGGTCTGTGTTTTTTTACCCCACTTGTCTCAGGGGGCGTGTTTTTTGGTGTGTTCCCACCCCCTTTTCCAGAGGAAACTTCGAACCGCATAGAGCATGGTTTAATTATGTGAGGGTTTTTTTTACTGTAGTTGGACCCAGCTCCGGGGCGGAGCGGTACGCCTAAGCGCGGATCTTCCGGATATTATTTAAGATTTTGAATTTTATCCTCGGTTCAGCAGGTTCAAATGCAAACATACTGCAATAAAAGTTGAATACCGCATGCACTCTAGTCAAAAAAGTTCAGATATATATATGTAATATATAAATATATCTGTCCGGAATGTATCCCTCAACTGTGGAGTGGGAAAGTTATGGAATTTTCCCTAAGGGTACGAGCTATCGATATATTGCTGTGTTTTTTTGAAAAGATTTTGCTCGCCGGTACTGTACATTATTATGCTAGCAAATGTAGCCAGAAATCATGTTTAACCCAGCTTTGGGTGTATAGAATGGAGAATTATTATAAACAGAATAAAGAAAATCAAAAGATTAGAGTTTGCTACTTGTTGCTAAATACATTCCTAGAGACGTGGTATGCTCAAAAATATTCCTACAAAAGTGACATGCTGAGGGGAACCTAACAGGATTTTATTCTTTTACTTTACTTCAATACTTGTAAGATAGCATGGCAGATGATCTTGCAGATGGGGTGGGACCCAAGGGTCAGGGGCTAATTTTGTGTGGTGTATGAATGATATAAGATGGAGAGGTGGACACCGGGGGTGTGGGATTGAGGGCGGATTGTGAGGTCGGGTCCAGAAATCCCGCCCGGGGAGCAGGTCCTAGGAGGGGGGTTGGAGGGAGAGGAGCTAGTAAGAGCAGTGGGGGTTCACATTCATGGTTTCCCAGGGGATGAGGGCCTTCTCTAGCTGCGGTCACGTGGCGTCACTCGGAAATGTGAATCTTCGATTGGGGATCAATCCCGAAGTGGGAGAGGCCGGTTCCGGGGGACTGAGAATAAGTGTCCAAAACACACGACAGATGGTGGGGCCTGCAGTAATGGCCAAGCACGGGAGTGAAAATTGTAAAAGCTTTCTGCTGAGGGTACCGGTATTTCGACATGCGCGACTAGGAATAGATTTGTCATGCTTTTGGTAGCTTGAGAACTTTTCTTTGCGCGGTTGAGTGGGTAGCTCGGGGTTGCCGCATCCGCTTATTTAATCACCCTACAAGTGGGCAAGTAGGGATGTGCCCCAGCTCTGGTGGTTGTTGCTATCGCTTCGCCTTCAAAACCCTACTTCATTAGCGGGGTGCTTCATTTTGTTGTACGACCCACCCCGTAAGCTCTCCCCTGATCAAGCTAATAGCGCCTGCTTTAGTCTACCCAAGGTTGGCTTACAATTGAGTCATAGCGAAAACCGGTATGATATTTAAAACCACATGGGAGGGTCAATATCGAGGTTTTGCAAAAGCCTCACGCACTCTACAGGAGAGAATTTTAACTCAAGTGCAAGATGGGGAAAAACATGATGTTTTGCAGATGGCGTCGAACGCACTCGGATTTCTTGTCCAGCATGATTATTCTCCACCCTACCAATGGTGACCGACGAATATCCGCAGAGATAATGGGAACCGCATCCCAGAAACAGTATCCAAAAAATGGCCTCTCACAATTGCTGCCCCGCCCTGCGCCCTCCAATCATAGCTACTACTTACCCTCCAAGTGCAAATATGTACTCGGGTACAAGGGTAATTGGGGCCCGGTAACACGAACACACTCGCGCAGCGTATTGCTTGAGAAAACGCAGCGAAAGTGCTTGTGTCACCGGTCCCGACTTTTTGCCACCACCAAAAAAACTTCACAGGATATCACTCGAATTTCCTAATCCGGCTTAGTCCCGATACAAATTCCGCGCCTCGTAATGGAGGTGGGCCCGACTTTTAGCTACCCCCGAGTACAGAGTGCTGCACTCTGGGAGTGCGTGCGGGCCCCCACACTTCCGATCTGCACTCCAGCGACCCTAATCCACGCCCTCACCGTGGCAACCGGAGTGGGTTCCGCCGTGCAAAACCTCGATAATATTCTCGTGGGTGATCGTTTGTGTCCTACCCCTCACATAATGGATGACTCGCACCAGTAGGTTCATTTAGGGATGCGTTTTTGCAATATAAATGTGATGTGGTGAGGCTGTTGTAAACTAGTAAAAGTCTAAGAAAAATTGGTGGAATATGTCTCGGTTTGAAATGCCAGGGAATCTATTTCCAGTTAAGGAAGCATCCTCTCCGAATACCATTAATCTATTTCCGATTAAGGAAAAATACTTTCCTGATCCCGTCGTTTTCTTAACCAGATCTCTTGTGCGCAGCACCCGACGGACTACGGGATACCCGTCCCCCGAAAGAGGCACCCGAAAACAGGGATTAAATAAATATATGGTAAAATGTCTGCGCGTCTGAGTGCCCATACAAAATATACCCCCCTGTTTTCGGGTACTTCTTTCGGGGGACGAGTAGACATGTGATATCAGGTGCTTGCGGAGGAAAAGAGATGGGGTCGCTGAGAGCCTTGGCATGGAAATCATTGGCTGGGGTTTCCATCAGAAACAAGCACCCTCCACCAGTGCATGAAAGCTTTCCCCGCTCTCTTAGCTTAGGGGAAATTGAAGGTTCTCAACCTCCGCGATACACTCCCTTACCGGCACACCACCGTTCATCCCACCTATTGCCGAACCTTATCCGAGATGAACATATTTCCCAGCGGGAACCGAGGATCAGGTCGCGCTAGTGATCCCTGGCAGTACGGCATATCCAACACGCTTTCAGACAACAACACGAGCAATCTTATTCAAGGTCACTCGAATCAGAATATTGGAAATGTTTTAAACAGCTATAATCACACCGTCAACGTCGGAGTAAGTGAAGAGCCCTTGAGGATCCAAGAAGGACTGTCACCGCTCGAGCCCCATGCGAGGCGTCACGATGTGAGGAACCGTCGACTGGATGGTGTTGGGGACTGGGTTCTGGAGAAGGATGAGTTCGAGTCATGGCGCAAGAGTCAGGATGGTTCGGGGAATCCTACTCTTCTATGTTATGGGGATCAAGGGGTTGGAAAGACATTTATAAGGCACTGGGGTATTTTCTAGAGACTGTAGGCGACGCTAACAAGGAATTAAATTATTTCATTAGTCATAGACACCCTATGCGGGCAAGCCTTTGGGCAGAATGTCGCTGTTTTGTCCCTCTACTGCGATTACCAGGTGCAGAAAGACCAATCGGCGGTAAATATGATAGGGAGTCTACTCAGGCAGGTTACCCTAGGAGGAGTAGGAATTGTAGGCGAAATCCAGAATGCCTTTGAGAGGTCAAGGCAGGGAGGAGGAAAGGGTCTCCGATTGCAGGAGATGCTGGAATTATTCGTCAAGACAGTTGGCTCCCTTGAGCGAGTTTATATCTGTGTTGACGCAATGGACGAGTTAGTGCCACAGTATCGATCAGAGTTCCTCCGGGCGTTACAACAGATGATTTGGGAAGTACCAAATATGAGGCTATTTCTCACAGGGAGGCCGCATATTCGTGGCGAGCTTGACAAACATCTCACAAAGGAGCTTATACTATACACATTGTGCCCAACCGAAGGGATATCGCCAGATACGTAAGCCGGATGATGGACGACGACGACGACCGAGATCCGAACTTGATGACGAAAGATCTGAAAAATAATATTATGGAAACAGTATTGGAAAAGGATTCGGAAATGTAAGTAGGAGTGACTATATTGTAAGCTTGGGTCGCTGATTGGCATTTTTCTCAGGTTTCTGCTGGTGGCATTAAATATTGAGGCAATCTTGGATGAGACAACATTAGCGAACAGGAAAAGAGTGTTGCGGAAGGTGGCCACCGGTGGCCTGGATCTAGACTGTGTCTATGCCCAAACGCTACAGCGAATAAGGGACCAGATGGGTAGCCGGTCAAGACTTGGGATGGAGGTGCTAATGTGGGTATCCCACGCGGAGCGGCCGTTGCGGATTGATGAACTCTGTCATGCTCTAGCCGTAGAAATGGGGGCAACGGAACTTGACCTTGAGAACGTTCCACCGCAAGATACGGCGTTAAGGTCATGCTTAGGGCTTGCCGTGGTTGACTCGGAGACATCGACAGTCCGGCTAATCCACAACACTCTTCAAGAATACCTCTCCCAGCCTGGTGTATTGCCTGATGCCCACGGAAGGCTTGGGCAAACATGCTTGACTTATTTGAATTATGACCAGGTCAAGAGGCTTTCGGCAGACGGATTTCCGAACCTTGGAGACATGCCCTTTCTCGAATATTCTTCTTTGTACTGGGGAAGCCACGCAAAAATAGAACCCTCCGATCACGCTAACTCGCTTGCGCGTGAGCTATTGGACAAATACGATAGCCATATATCTTCTGTCTTACTGGCCGAGCGGATCTGCACTTCCTGGTTTCATCCAAATAAGTATCGCCCATTTCCTAGCTTACACTGTGCATCGTCTTAATATGTTATGGGGGAGCAAACGTAGTTTGATTGACTTATAGAAACAAAATAAAGGAGTGAGGACGTGAACGAGAAAAGACTGATGAAGGAAATAAAAGAATAAGGAAAAAAGTCCTGCTTTT
>Ga0307510_10005441_pt1 | contig 15163 bp, 23 predicted proteins | sample 12_EM_MG_FD_207224 | JGI IMG/M metagenome (GOLD analysis project Ga0307510, IMG submission 207224) | Populus trichocarpa ectomycorrhiza microbial communities from riparian zone in the Pacific Northwest, United States - 12_EM | ecosystem: Host-associated > Plants > Roots > Unclassified | place...
GATACGCCAGCGATGGAATCCGTTTTACCGTAAGCCGACGCATCGAACAGATGATCGGTCGTCTTCTCGAAGGACGCCAGCATGAGCACGCTGTCCTTCATTTTGGCCACGCCGAAACGTGTGATGCCCAGAACTTCGCCCTATCACGAGAATGAGCTCGCGCCGTACGCGTTGTTGAAAAGAGAGACGAACCTTGTACGTCATGACATCTCCAAGGAGCATGACATGGCGGGGATCTATGCTCATGCCGTGCGCGGACATGGTGTGTTGGATCTCATTGATGATGGTCCTTCTGGCCGCTTCGATACCCAGGACCTGGGCCACTTCCATGATGTGATTTGACGACGTGCGTTCGCCCACGATGCCTGAGGTTTACGTATTTCGGAACTAGGCAGATGTATCGGTGTCCATTAGGGCGTACCTTCTGTTGTCATCACTTTCTGTAGGCCATAGCCTTCGACTAGGAGCTCCTTTGCTCCCTTCTCGCCTCGGTCATCGGCTTTGTCCTTGACATTGATCACCGCCCGTGATATGGATGGCACGCCCTACAAGCATTATCTCAGGGCCCACGTCTAGCAAAGTCTCATCGTACTGACCTTTACAACAACTTCGGGCAACGCGCGCTTGAGGTCTCTTAGGCGATAATACTTGTCCTGACCATCGACATATATCCGCAGACGATTTTTCTTCGGGATGATGATGATAGACTAGGAACCGCAAATCAGTTCCGGTATATCCGTAGACAATCGACACGTTACTTCTGGCTTGATTTTCAGCTTCTTGGCTCTTACAATTGCCCACTTGATGTCATCCAGCGTGAGTTCAAGCTAGACAAAAAGTAAAAGATAAGGTTCATGACTGTTCGAACGCCGCGAACGGAACATACCTGGAGTTTCTGTATGCTCTGGGTATCCACAATAATTCCGACGTAGGTGTAGTCGGGAGCCCAGGCCTCCTCGAGAACAGCGGCAACCTAGTAACAATATTCACCACTGCATGCACACCATTCCGAACAAAACAAAAAAACGTACGTCACCAAGGTGCGTCTTCTCCAATCGACCTTTGACGATGCGGGCGGATGCCTCCGAATTGCTCGTAACAAGCTTGCAACTAATGATGGGGGTGCTGATCCGTTTCGCAGCGTTGATGATCTCTTTTATTCGCGGCACGCCGAGCGTAACGTTCATGGAAGCGACACCCGCAAAGTGGAATGTCTTCAGGGTCATCTGGGTCCCCGGCTCTCCAATCGATTGGGCACCAACAGCCCCAACGGTTGATCCTTGGCTACTGTAAGCTTTCAAGTAGAACTTTGGGGGCCAAAAAAAAAAACCTGGTTCAATCTTTGCCTTGACGTACTTTGTCCAGCAGATGTTGAGAAATGTTACAAGTTGTTCCTCTGTCACCTTAGCCTTGTTATCGACAATAGCTTTGTCCGCGTCTGAGAGATAGGTCAGTCCCAATGCACTGTGTGTAACAAAATATGATCAATCACCTGTTGCGCCCATCGACAAATCGGTAAATTCGTCCCAGTCATCGCTACGTTCCAGAGCCTCGAACATTCCCCGACTTTTCCGAACGATCGCTAGGCGATGTGCGACGTGGTCATTGAGAAAAGTGCGGATAGTGGAAATATATGCCGGAGTGCATTCGGTGGCGAATCTCGGAAGGGACAGCTCACGGTTCACGATTTCCAGTATTTCATACGGCAGCAGCCCGCGCGCAGATCTTGGACAAATAGCCTGAGGAATATCGTGAGCTGCTCGACGGGCTCGAGAGATTTACGGTTTCACGTACAGTTGCATGATTCCATGCCCTCGCAAAATCAATGGGCTGGGCGTCACCCTCGAGGCAGGCGGGATCGAGCCCATCGTCCCCAAAACAGAATTGGACAACACCACCTGTGCCATTCCGTACAGATAAGTCATACTGGGTAGTCAAGTCCTCAAGCGCCTTCATGAGCCGACGTTGCATATACCCCGTCTCAGCCGTTTTGACCGCCGTGTCGACCAGGCCCTCACGCCCAGAAATGGCGTGAAAGAGAAACTCGGTCGCGGCCAAGCCAGTAAAGAAGCTGTTACGGACAAATCCCTTGGAAGGGGGTTCACGCGATTTCTTTGGGAAGTGTGGAAGCGAGCGATCTTGAAATCCATCTGGAACACGATGTCCGGCAATGATCTGCTGACCAACACAAGCAACCATTTGAGAGACATTGATGACGGAACCTGTGAGACAGATGAGACGTGTTAAAAAACAAACGATTCAGAACACACCCTTGGATCCACATGTGGCCATGATCAAGGCGGCATTGTGTTTGCTGAGCTCTTTCATGCAAATCTCACCCACTTCCTCACGAACTTTCGAGAGCTCAGAAGAGATCAGGGCTTCTAGGGTCTGTTCCTGATCACAACCCGGCTTGTTCTCTAATTTACCCTTCTTTGCCAGAGCGATTAGATCCTGGCATTTCGCATATGCTGCTTCGACTAGGGTGTCCTTTTTGTTAGATAATATGGGACCTGGGATGACGTCGTTGATGCCCAATGAGAAGCCAAAGTTTGCTATAATTTTGACTTAGACATTATCCCGAGCGAACAAGACATGAAAGACGCGCCTAGCCAACGAGCGCAGAGTTTGGCCAATCGGTTCATGGCCGAGGCAGCCTCGTGTGGGCCGTGATCGCGCATGATGATGCCGAACACCGATTTCTTTTTACCACTACCGACTGTGGCCTTGTCCATGACACCACACATGATCTCGCTATTTACGATGACTAACCAGCCATCGTTGGGCGAGAGGTCTGGGACTGGGTCCATACGGGGGGAATAGTGCTTTTTATCGGGTTTCTCTTCTTTGTTGCACTTTGACTCGACATTGATGAGGACATTTGATTGTTTGTTCGGGCGAATCAGCACGTTGAAGACCTGCTTACCGGTCCATAGGCGGACGGGTTTCCATATCGTGGGAGGAGGAATATCGATTTGGAGGTTGGCGTCGGCGAAATACGAGCAAATCTGGGTGAACTGTCGCCTGTCGAAGAACTGATCTCGCCTTGACAAAAGGTACGAGGCAGTAATGAAATCCTGGATAGCGGCAATGACGGGTTCTCCATTTCGAGGTGTGACCATGTTGTGCTTCACGCTCATTAGTTCGAGAGCTTCTGTGCGAGCTTCCTCTGTTTGCGGGACGTCTAATAGAGGATGAGCTTGAGGCTGGGGATAGCAGGCAAAGAGACGCACGAAGATTCATTTCATCGCCATCGAAATCTGCATTGTATGGGTTGCACACGCATTCGTTCAGCCGGAAGGAGCGCCATGGGCGCACCTTGACCTGTGGGCGGGGTCAACAAAATAGGATAACCACGTCGTCTATACGTACACGGTGGCACATGATCGACAACTTTTACTTGCGTCAGCGGGCTATGTGGACATAAAACATGACACTGCATACCTTATGGAGACTGGGCTGACGATTGAAGAGCACGATATCGCCGTCGATGATATGTCTCTCAACAACGTCACCGTACTTCAGGCCGTCCGCAATCGTCAATCGGTTTCCGAACTTGAGGTACTTTTTAAAGCCGTTGTTCCCAGCAGTAACGTAGTTAGCCCCAGGGTGTATGTCGCACCCATTTCGTACAGCTATACGGAGTTTATCTATGTTGAAGCTTGTCACACGCTCAGGATACGTTAGAATCTTCGCGATACGCTCTGGGACGGCAACCTCGTCTATGCGAAGGTTCGGATCTGGAGAGATGACGGTACGACCTGAGAAATCGACGCGCTTCCCTGAGAGATTGCCACGGAAACGCCCTTGTTTTCCTTTCAAGCGCTGACAGAATCCGCGTATTGGTTTCTGACCCACTTGGGAGGGCACACCAGGGAGCTCAGAATTGATGTACATAGCAACTGATAATTGAAGGAACTCCCATTGTTCCTGGGGTGTATAAGATGAAAGAGCGAGGATAAGAAGAAGATTGGAAGTATACCATGAACTGCGCCGTCGGAGCACCCTTTACCAGGCCTTGTTTTATGAGAGCATTTGTGAAGACGATTTCCGTAAGCTTCACGGTGAGGTCATCTTCGTTTGATGCGCCATCTTGAGCAACAGACGGTCGGATGCACACCGGCGGAACAGAGATGTACTGCCAGATAAACTCTTCTGGACGGCTATGTTCCGGACGCAAGCCAAGGAGTTCGCAATCCTGGCAGTCGAGTCAACGGGGAAGAAACTGCCAGTGGTGGGAAATATTCACCTCGTTCGAGATACGCCTGAAGAGGTCCAGCACCTTCAATGGGTTGAGATCTTCGTGAACTGCCTTGTTGATGTACAGACTGAGCTCCTTCTGCGCCTCGACGGCAGAGGTGAAGGTCTTCTTCCAGGCCTCCATCTCTACGGCCGTCTGTTTTGCGCGGAATTTGTCGTGGATGATCTTGAGGGCCCCGGCCTTTTTCACCGCACCGTTCGTCGCAGAACAGTAAGGACAATACACGATCTTGCGTGCAGCAGCATTCACAGCTTTGAACACCGACTGGCGTTGAATATTTTCGAGGTTCGAACGGCGGAACCTTTTCAGAAACATGCGCCTTTCAGGCTCTTCCAGCAGCACGCGAGCGCATGTCTGAAAAAAAAGACGTGAAGAAGGAGAGAGCGATGGCAGCTGCGAACACGTACTTTACATATGCACTGAAGAAGGGCGATCGTGTGTTTGAAATACCCGATATGAAAGACGGGGACGACGAGCTTGATATATGCGTAGTGACCGACGCAGTCGACAGCATTGAGCCCGCAGGTCTCACAGAATGCGTTCTTCTCTGACGTACCCTGGAGCGGACGTAAATTCACATCTGGCAGTGAATGGGTGGAGGGACATACCAAACGTCGATCGAGCACGCCATCCTTCACCGGGGCCCTATCAGTTGTGGTGTACAGATCTCTGTGCGTGACCTGAAACTCTGAGATTTTCACAACATCTTGGGCGGTCAGAGTGCTGAACTGCAACTTCTTGCTGAACGCACCGTCAACGGATTCGAGTCAAGAGACGCAGAAATGGGAATAAACGCACATGACTTTGGGGGCGTTTTGTAACACGATTTCCTTCATCTTTGACTATGATTTTGGCCACATAGGTAGGGGTCGGTGGAGGAGGACGAGAGAGATCGGGCGCTTCGGACCTAAATCTCAGATCCGAGGCTCGCGTCTCGCGTCGCGCGCTCTTGCGTTGACTCGGATTTGATTTCACACCCGTCGCGCGCACACCGACCCGTGGTGGGACCTGGCACATATTCGTTGGGATGACGTCTCATTCATATGAGATCGCGCTCTATGGAAAGTTTCAAAAAGGCGATCTCAAGCCTGTTCTCAACAGGATCGCCCTCCACAGCGAATCGGCACACCAGATGCACTCTCGGGAGATCGTGTTTGACCCTCCAGACGCCGCGCTACAGCGAGAAGCTAACCAGGAGCCCGCCCTGCTGAGGGCTAAAAAAGAGCTGCTGGAGCCTGACGCCAAATGGTAACGTCCTGTTCTTTCGACATAACAGACCCAAGCGGATACGAGCTGACAGTTCAAATCGATAGGGTCTTGTATTCCCATTGGAAACCCGAATCTGCTCGTACTCACCCCGAGGCGACTGTCCGTCCTTGGGCAACTGTCCAGGTGGTGGGGGATGCTCTGGGCTTTGCCTCCGCCTTGGGCTACATGTGGGTCTCTCCACGACTTTCGAAAAGCTGCTTATACCGAATGTACTTCAGCAAAAGAACTCAAATATATAAACGGGGCTACATATTTCGTCGCGGACGGCTGGTTATCCAAATCTTCCAGGAAGAACAGGTACGTATCCTGTGCATCCCACCGTCTTGGCACTGAACGACCAAATGTTGTAAAGGCTGACCTGAACACACAATGCACCATTCCAGCTCATGAGGATACGCCTTGGCAGGTAATAGTCAAGACTGCCAATCCAGTTCGCGGTACACAGGAGGTACCTCTTGGCCGACACATCGAAGCCGTCCTCGAAGTTCAGGCTCTTATGAAGGGACTTTTAGATCTTCGTAGGCAAGATGCGTAATGCCAGCTTCCAGCCGGTTAACACCCCATTCCGAATCAACTATCATTGTCAGACTCTCCCCAGTCAACCTCGTCATATTCCCCGTCCTCTTCATGCCGTCTTTGGGCCTCCCGCACCATAGCCAACAACGTCGCGGGATCAACCGCCGCGTCTAGCTCCTCCTCTTCGCCATCGCCATCGTCATCTTCCACAGAACTATCAGTGTCGGCCTCGTCTGACGTGGTCGGCTGCTCGTCCTCGACGTCGCTTTCCTCGTAATCTCCCAACCTAGTCAGTGCCGTATCGGCCTCTTCGTCATCCTCGCTCCCGTAACCCCCGAGTAGTCCAGCGATGGCCGCACGGCCTTTTGTGACATCAAGCTTTCGCTTTTTTGCTGGCCTTTGCGCCCCATGCGAGTCGATTGCGCCAGCGTCGTCGAGTAGCACTCCGCGGAATGCGCCTTCCTCCCAGACTTCGATCGTGGGGAACTCCACAATCTGCCTATTCCTCAGCAGCGCGGAAAGCTTTCGCTCGCCGTCCAGCTTGATGAACCCGAACTTCTCACTTTGTCCCGACGACAATAAGCCCAAAGGTGCGCGCATGAAGAATTGCGGGGGTGTGAAAGCATCTGGGATGTCTGGGTGTGGCAGCGCGAGGGCTTTGACCCATGGGGGCAGACCTGCGCGTGTCTTGCCTTTCGTGCGTTGGAGCATTTGGGACTGAAAGAGGTCACGTAGGGGGAAATCAAAATTGTTGCGGTGGGTGAGGAAAGTGTATGGTTTTTGTGCATCGTTTGTACTGGCATCCGCGACGACGGGAGGGTGAATAATATACTCGATCGTTAGAAAGGCTGTCCTCTTCCTGCGGAAGGGGAAAGAATGGGGTCATCGCATGAGTCGAGCGTGCAATGGGCTTCACGTACTTTGGATCCCAAGTCGAGTGATTGAGCGTCCGCCTCCGCATGCCAGCGGGGAGCAAGTCGACCTCGACGTCTCTCAATTCCAATTGCGATCTCAGCATGTCCCGCTTCTTGCTCGACGCGCCGTCTCTCGTCCTATTCCCCCGTCCCATTCCACCTCTACCGCCGCGTCGGCCTTGCATACGCATACCAGTCGCGTAGCCACCGCGCGCGATGTCCTGGCCCCACTCGCTCACTTTCCTGCTCACGTCCTCGAGGAAGACGTAGTCGTCCATCATGGTCCCATGCGTGTAGCGGTTCATCGGTACCAACCTTGCCATGTCACGCACGCCGGAACAACCCGTGTTCGTTTTGTGCGCGACGGAGCATGGCTGGGAACACGTCCGAGTCGCGCACCGCGGGCATGTGTAGATCGCGACACGAGACGAACACACCGTGCAGTTAGAGAGGGTCGTGGAATGACCCGGCTGGGAAGAAGCGGCCTCGGTTGGGCCAATCATAGACAGAATCGTGGACCTTGCTGGTCAGATCTTGGGTCGTGAGCGCTGTCAGTAGTCCTTGAAAGTCAAGTTGAACTGCTGTGCTGTAGAATGGGAATCGCCGAAGGCTGACTCCAAGATCTCGATATTCAAGACATAACATTTCACAAAAATACACCTTCATAAGTACTGAAAAGGCTATCTAACTTTGGATGGTACATCCATCCGAACAAGCAACATGCTATCAGACGTGGGTGATGGGAACCGCCCTGGTCAAATCAGATTCCATGTAGAATGTGGCGATCACAAATTAGTCGTCGTCCATCATGAGGTCAATCTCGACCTTCTCTCCAGGATTGAAAGCCGGGAGACCTGGGTTCCACGCCGATCAGAGCTCGATCCGAAGGAAATGAAAGTCGTCTAGAAAGGACGCACCCATGTACGGACAACTGGCGCATCTAAACGCGTCCCCGAGGAAGCAGCTTCCGCAACTGCTCGTCGCCTTCGGCGCGGCCTTGGCCGCCTTGGCCAATCTCTCCTTCTCCGAGAGCGCGACCTCGCTCGCCACGCCACCTTCGCTTCCATCCAGCAACACGACCTTGGCCATCCCGTTCTGCAGCTCCGCCTCTTCCTCCTCGGCCAGGCCGCACGTACAGCCTTTACACGCCTTCCTTCGCCGCGGCCCTCCCCCGGCCTTGGGTGGCTCGCATGCCGCGGGACGTGCTTTGTCCGCGTCCGTCAGTAAGCTCTCCGCGTCGATCGTGTCCCCGCGCTGGGGTGCGAGGTCCCAGATGGCCTTCTTGGCGGCCACGCTGCGACGGGGCAGGGCGATCGACGTAGGGGAGGCGGTTTTAGTCTTTAGGGATACCGATGTACCAGGCGAAAGGGCTGGTTTTTGAGCGATTACTGTGCCTTCTGCGGGATGGCCAGTGAGGACGTGGAAACCGGCCAAGATCAGGTTGGATGAGAGGTTTGGAGAGTCATCCGAGGTCAAATGAAGCAGGTGTAGTGTACCCAGTGAGGAGAGTCCCTCGTGAAGTTGGGAGAGTAGCTCTGATAGCTGGGGCTGCAAACTTTGATGATCGTCAGAGGAAAGGGTGATGTGAATCGAGGCATAAGATTCTGGCACGAGGACGATAGCTTTCGCAAATCATAAGTAAGAGACTCTCAACGAAAACTGAATGCATTACCTCGATCTAGGAGGCGGTCTAACATCTGTCGCTCTACTTGTCGTGTAGCCTCCAACTCAGAAACAACGCGTTGGTACTTCCCATCCTGAGCAGTAGAGAGAGAACCGATGACCAAAGCAGGGCCCTTCACCGACTTTGAGAGATCATCGGATGGTGGACATATTGCGACGGGGGCCATGGAGAAGCAGAAGTTTTCTCAACCTAAACCGTCACCCTCACATTTTCTTGCTGTGTCAAATCGGATCGGATCGGCTGCCGAGAGCTGACTCAACCAACTCCACACTTCCCCTCGCACCCCACTCGCACTTAATGTAACAAGGAGTCATATGTCGTCGTAATCATAATCAAAGGCTTATAAACGAACTGCTACAACAGATCCTTGCTCAGAAGACACGAAAAGATGGAACAGGAATGAAATAGGAGAAAAGTGTGAACATGGCTCCAACCAACTGACAACCTTTAACCGCTAATCTACGCAGGTGGCGGTCCGTCACGAGCAATATCACTCCCATCGGCTCCCGGTTCCAAAGGTGGGGGCGGGGGTGCAGTACCCATGTGGTCGGGAGGTATGCCCATCATCAACGCAGCACGAACACGGAATAACATCTGTCGATACCACTCCAGGTCTACTCCAGCCTTCTCCTGGTCATCGGTTAGTTGCTGGAGTGCCTCGAGTTCCTTGACCCAAGCGAGGTGCCAGTCGACATTACCATGTTCATCCAGTCTGAATTCTTCCATAGGAACGTGAGGAGGTGGTGGCACAGGGAAGCGCATCCCTGGGGGAGGGCCCATCATTGCGAAGGTGGCGGGATCGAATCTGTAGTCGCACAATTCTTTTAGCCGGTGTTAAGGTACCAATGACGAAGGGCGTACGGTGGATACGGTGGAGGATACGGGCCTGGCCGACTAGGCCCGGGGTCATTGGGGTCCATCGGTGGGGCTGGAACGTACTGTGGGCTTTCATACTGTGGCTGAACGTTTTGTTGTGGATACTCTTCGGTTTCCTCTACCGGTCTGCTTTGTCCCCTGCGTGCCTTGGGTTTCTTCTTTCGCACGCGGTGGACACCTGTGCGTGGGTCAACGTTGTCGTTGACGGTCCAATAGGATCCTTTGCCACGATCAGTCAGCGGACGAGGAACCTTCTCAAAACATGGATTTAATGATAGGTTATGGCGAACAGAGTTCTAGAAGGGGTGGTCAGTCTATGCTATACCCGGGAGTGTGTGAACAAAGATAAGATTTGCGCATGATTTCTGGGCAAAACAAGTAGCGACAGGGTCAAACACTGCGGTCGCGCCCACGAGGATCTCTCAAGGCCTCGATTTCTGGATCCAGGCTCACCTTCCACCCCGAAGGCGCAGTACGGAAATATGGAAACTAGATGAAAGAGAAGGTGTGAGCAACGTGCTTTCTTGTACGACGATAAGACCTGCATACCCGACTTTCAATAGCGTAGTATATGTCCTCCAGTAATAACTTTTGATTCGGGGAGCCCTTGATAGCATAGCTGTATGCAAAGAGATGCGAATAGATTCCGTGAGAAACACCAGACAATCAACAAATGCGCACTAACTTACCGAATGAGGGTCGAGTACGGGTAGAACGGCTTACTACCCGGCGGACCATCTCGAAGCGAGTCGAGCGTGATCGGAAGGCCACCAGTGACATCGCTCGGCGGTTCGGGATAGTAAGCATTGGCTTGCATGTCAGGGTGTCCTGGGGGTAGCATGTTGGGTGGTAACACCGTTTGTTGCTGAGGTGGCTGTGGTAACTCCATAATTATGCGAGGTTTGATTCTTTGATTATTATGTGGTTAGGGGAACTGTAGTCGACGGCTGTAGCTGCAGCGGGAGAGGTACGAAAAGAACGGTTGAGGCCGCGACAAGCAACGATGGTTGAGTGCTTACGTCATGCTATCCATATTCAAGGCCTAGGTCCGCACGGACCAGGTGGTTAGTCGTCGTCGTTTGAGGCATTGACAATATAGCAGAGCGCGTTGAAGACGACGGAAGCGATGATGTGTGAGTGTGTATTTGGGAGGTGGGCGTTGCAAGGTGTGGTACGGTACAAACTCTCGACGACACCAGAAAACAAAATCCAAGCCTCGCATACAGACAGCAACACAGACAAATTGTGCCCTCGGCAACACCAGACACAAACCACACACAAATAACCCTGTTCTCTCTCAAACTGAAATACTCTCAACTTTATAATTTTTTTCTCTCGTCGGCAGGCTTTAAAGAGGCCATCTTATAAAACGTCGTGTAGTTGTCTTTCGTTGAACTGAGGCATTTGCGCTTCAAGTGAGCCAACGTCGCGCCGTACAACAACTTGAACAAGTGAGCGAGTGCGTCAGTTGGCGGTTACAGAATTGGCTGAACAGGCCGTCTCAGCTACAAGTTGTTGCTCTCCTGGTCCATGCCTGACCCGTCGTCGCAAAATTCAAATCAACCGCATTCGATCCATGTCGAGATTCCGCCACGTTTCTACCTCCTTCCAGGAGGGGCTATGTGCATAGGAACGGCAATTGGGCTGGTACGCGGGTCCAGAGCGGCTGGTTTACGCTTTCTGGCGGAAAATGCCCACAGGCCGCCAACTACCGTACGAGGATGGTACTTCTATAAGAAGACAAAAAACTACAAGATGATGTTGGGGGGGTTAAGCAAGGCCGGTACAGACGCAGCAAAACTAGGTTTTACGGCGCTCTCCTGGGTCACATTCGAGGAAGGGTTAAACCATCTTGGGTGGGGGGAATTTGGGGAGATCGGAGCTGGAATGGGGACAGCTGGCGTGTTTGCGGGGGTCTGTGAGTGAGGCACAGCTTCGAATTTGATGTGGTGCTGAAGATAAGTCCAGATCGTCTTCCATTAAGAACGGCGTCTCGGGCGGGAATATTAGGCACGTTGGTTGGAATTACAATGAGAACGATGCGATGGGGCAAAGAGCGACTGGCAGAACAAACTCAGGCGCGGGCGCGAAGGGAAGCGAGCCAATAGTGGTTCGGTGGCGAAACCACCGCACGGGAACGGCAAAACGGCCGCAGAGCGTTGGTGCGACAAGTCCGTATCTATCACACCGGTAGATCCTCCCGCCGTAGATGGTAGTGTTGTTCATGGGTTGGAGCCAGAGTTTTTTTTCTTATTATCTACCTAGCGCTGTCCTGCTAATGCAATTATAAACGTCCCTCACTTTGTCCGCTCTGTGCGCATCAACTACGCCGCTTCTCCCCCTCTTAGTTTTGCGTAGTAAGATGGACTTCGCGCCACGGCCGACACCTCTTTCTCCACCACTAACCACGGTCCCCGCCTTTTCGTTTGTGGCAACAGTCATCAAGCATTGGCCGACAACAAACATCGAGCGAATCAAGGCCAAGGCCGGCGCGTTGAATAGATATGAGGAAAAATATAAGCAGCCGATCGTCAAAGAGGTTTCACCAGTACTAGCACCAGCGCTGAAACCGCCGTTGAAACCGTCACCCTCGCCATCAACGCCGCCCCTAGTCACGATTGCAGTTGCAGTTGCAGTGTCAGATCGAAGTACTGAGGGTGATAGCACTGGTAGAAGTGGAAGGAAAAGCCCGCGGCAAACTGGCCGGGTGACTCCCCCGAACGGAATCCATCATCGGCTCTTGCAGGTTCCGTCACCTTCCGTTAATGGGACCGAGTCTGCGCCAGTTGGGCCGCTATCTCCTCCGGCCATTAGCATGAACTTAACCACGACCGCTCTTCCAACGACCCATCTCACTCTTCATGCCCCCGATTTCGATATGCAAGTCCCTCCCGTCAAACGTTCCTCTCATTCCCGCTCTCCTCCCCCTACCCTCGCCTCTTCTCCCTCGCGTCCCCTCCCTTCTCATTCATCATCCTCTACTGCGACTCCATCTAGCTCCTCAAAAGGACAGATTCACGTAAAGCTCATCTCTGCCCGCGGTCTTAACGCCCCATCCATCAAGTCACGACCCTATGTCGTCGTCGTCTTTGAAAATAACGAATTCGTCAGCAGAGATCCGACCGACGAGAGCGACAAGGAAGTCAGGGGCGTCGCTACCAACCTTTCCCGCACTTCCTCCTCTATCGCGATCAGCACTTTGGGTGCCCTTGGACCCAAGGCGGTCGGTCAAGACACCCCCACGCTCACTCGCCGCCAGTCTCCGGTGTTAAGTTCTTCACCCAACTCGGTCAAATCTTCGCTTTCGATCCCGGATGAGTCGGGCACCAGGACACCCTCGAATGGGTTACTGGGGCGTAGGTCTGCCCAAAACCCTGTCTGGAAGCACGAGGTATCGTTGTAAGTTGACTTCTTACTGAGCCCATGTCCCGCCGATGACGTATTTTCCTTTCCCCCTCCTTCCAGCGACGTAACATCTGAAGAATCTACGGTCCAGTTCAATATCTATGATCGTGCAGATGAGGACCATGGGTTCATGGGTAGCGTCAAGGTGAAACCCACCCTGGTTCATGATCACACAGTTGATCAGTGGTACAAGTATGTCCCGACTACCTCCGCCTTTTCCACCTCTCACACCTTCTTGGAAGGCTTGGTCCGTATGAGAACGAGGCCAATATCACCGGCGAAATCCGCATTCAAGTAACCTTTGAACAGAGCAAGGTAGCGTAGTCACTTCCCACTCTCAGAGTTGCACACGTTCTCAACGATCGTCGGGGTTGACAGTCAAAACGGTCTCTGACCCCCCGGGACTTTGAATTCCTTAAACTTATCGGAAGGGGAACATTTGGCCGCGTCTTCCAAGTGAGGAAGAAGGATACCAAGCGCATATATGCGATGAAGGTTCTATCGAAGAAGGAGATCATTGCTAAGAAAGAGGTTGCGCACACTATCGGCGAAAGAAAAATTTTGCAACGTTCGCTGGACTCGCCATTCCTAGTCGGGCTCAAATTCAGCTTCCAGACCGATACGGACCTTTATCTCGTGACGGATTTCAAGAGTGGGGGAGAACTATTTTGGCACCTTCAAAAGGAAACGCGCTTCAGTGAAGAGCGAGCACGGTTCTATATCGCAGAATTGGTGTTGGCGCTGGAGCATTTGCACAAGTATGACATCGTCTATCGGTGAGTGCCATCCATCCTTATCATACTTCGATCACTCTCTCACGTCAAATCAAAAGTGATTTGAAACCAGAAAATATTCTTCTTGATGCCACCGGACACGTGGCCCTCTGCGATTTTGGCTTATCAAAGCCCGACCTCGGAGCCGACGAGTTGACCAACACTTTCTGTGGTACGACCGAATATCTTGCACCAGAAGTTCTCCTCGACGAGCATGGTTACTCAAAACTCGTCGACTTTTGGTCCCTTGGTGTCTTGCTTTTCGAGATGTGCTGTGGATGGAGCCCCTTTTATGCCGAAGATACACAGCAAATGTACAAGAATATCTGCTTTGGCAAGATTCGTTTCCCCAGAGGTGTCATCAATGAGGACGGGAAGCAATTTGTCAAGGGAGTAAGTCTGCGACGTTACTTTCACCCCATTCGCGTATCGAATGCTAATGTATGCTTCGCCAGCTCCTCAATCGTAACCCGAAGCACCGACTGGGTGCCCAGCGGGATGCGGCAGAGCTCAAGGAGCACCCTTTCTTCAACACGATAGATTGGGATGCACTTGCGCGGAAGCATGTGACACCGCCGTTCAAGCCTATCGTCGAGTCCGACGAATCAACTTCAAATTTCGATCCCGAGTTTACATCGGCGGACGTCTCCCAAATCGGCTTGGAGGCCGAGTTGAAGCTAGACGACGACGATCCCTCGGAGGACTGGGTCTCCCAGTCGGTCACCGGCGGTGCCCCCCTCTACACGCCTCACGGTCCTCTCGGTAGCGATCGCCCACCCCCACCCTTATCGACGACTCCTGGCATCCAGATCCAGCAAAAGCGTCGGGGACGCGACGTCGCCTCCAGCCCTCCCCTCACCAACAGCGTTCAAGAAAACTTCCGTGGATTCACGTATTCGGGAGAATCTGAGAGTCTCATTGCGCGTGTAGTCAACCGCCTTACCGAGAAAGAAAACCGCGAAGCGGCCGTCGCCGACGAGGAGGTTACCTACCCGACGACTGACGATGAAGCATTGGATTCGAGCACGCACGCTGGCCGTTATTCTAAGCGTCATGGATACCGCAGTGATTTTGACGACGATATGAATTTCTGACCACTTAAGCTATCAAGTATGTCATCCTATATCTATTCTCTATTCCGTCTTCTCGGCGTACCACTTGTCATGCCAATCCCAACCACTTTACATCCTACACATCATTTCATCTGCAATCATTCCCCATATTCTATGCTTGCGTCGCCCTGGTATAGCATATTTTGTACAACACATTGACCCCGATCTCCATATTCCATTCCCTGTCCGTTCCACGCATAGCTTCATACACGCACACTAAATTCTGCGGCATGCCATTGCGTCCAAGAAAAAAACAGGCGCTTGCAAATACACACTAATTTGTAATAATTATCGATCTATCCTGTCATATGTGGTGCTATAACGTGTGTATGCAGGCAAGGATGGTGCTTGGT
>Ga0307510_10005442_pt1 | contig 15161 bp, 6 predicted proteins | sample 12_EM_MG_FD_207224 | JGI IMG/M metagenome (GOLD analysis project Ga0307510, IMG submission 207224) | Populus trichocarpa ectomycorrhiza microbial communities from riparian zone in the Pacific Northwest, United States - 12_EM | ecosystem: Host-associated > Plants > Roots > Unclassified | place...
TGATAATAGAGAGATTGTTGACACATGAAGAATCAAATTTCTTTCTATAAAGCTCTAATATTTAAGTTATATGCTATATCAACTACACTTAGCAATTAGCATGTTTAGGTGAAGATTGAGAGAAGGGAAAGGTTCCCTTAATTACTTTATTCGATTTGGCTGATGGGATTTTACTTTGGTCAAACTTGAGATCACTAAATTATCTTATATAGAGGATGTTATGCTTTGATCCTGACTACACGTTGTTCTAGTCAATGATAAAAACAAACAAGCACATGTTAGGTATAACATAAACTTTATAAAGGTATTTGAGTGATCAAAATAAGATTAATCCCTTTAGGTGAATTAGAAAAAACTAAATGTTGTACATTTTCAAGTAGTATTTATTGTGAAATATTTATTGTGAAACTCTTGCATATGGTGAACTGATATTTAAAAAGAGTTTCAAATCTTATTCAAATAACCAATGACTATAGTGTTGAGAACAAACATGATTTTATAGAGTAGACACACTTCATGCTATAATGTTTAAATCAAAATATTCTTGATGAAGAAATAATAAACTACACTGAGAAAATGCTCACTAAAAGGTTAAGTCTAACCACTGATGACTTTTCTAATATTTAGAAGATCATGACACGTTGCTAAACGATGCACTTTATCTTCAAATATAAACCAATCAATTATTGAATTGATAATAAATTAAATTATTTAATCCTATTTAATTTAGGATCATGGTTTATATTTGGTCCAACTTATTAGTAAACTAATTAGTTACACATATAAGAATCATTAGTCAGAAATTAAATTAAGATAATTAATCAAGTGTAACTTGATTGCAAATAAGTTTTAGAGATTAAAGACTAAAAACTAATTACTACATGAGATTACAATTATAAACTTAGAAAAATCAAGTATAGACTTGATTGAATAAATTTATAAATATATGTGATATTATTCAGGGGACAAATTGATATCTTGCTTTTAATAAGGTTATCAGGTTTCTCTACAAATAGAATGTTATACCTCATATTTTCTTTGTAGAGAAAAAAACTACCAAAGTTACAGAACATATGAAAGAAAAACTCTTGAAAACTTGAAAAGAGAGTTAGCACTAAAAAACATAGTGATCCTTCTTTTAAAAAAATATTTTAGAAGATTTTTTACTAGTGGTTTGTATGAATTACTATCAGAAGCTGGATACTTGAACGACTTGTAATTTAAGATAACCTAGTCTTTTTTTGGTTAAATCTCTAAAAAAAATTTGATCTTTAGATAATCTTTATTCAAACCTTAAATGATCATAGATTATTTAATAGGATTATGGAGACTCTACAAAACAAATTTAATTATTATTTTCATTGTGCTTATATGTTTAAGGTAATCCTAACACAAACCTAGGAACACTTAATGATTTTGTGAAAAATATCAACAATTTAGTTAGGACTTGAGATATGTTTCAGGGAAAGAGGGCTGTGAGTTGCTTGTTCCCACGAAAAAAATGAAAAACGATCTTAATATGCTTAGTGCGATGAACATATAGCATTACTGTTGTCGCCATATAATGTAGGGGAAAGAATACAATACCTAATATTTTCTTAAGAGGTGCATGAACCATATAAGTTTAGTAGTGGTTGTTGCTAACACGCGATACTCTGCCTCAGCTGTGTAATTAGACACGATGTCTTGCTTTTTAGAAAAGATAATATAAAAAACCAACATGATACTGATAAAACATGGGATAAAATAGGAGGGCACCATTATTAGCAGCAACAAAGTACTAGAAGCAAGTGGAGTAGATACAGATTTAACACCATCTAGACTAAATTTCTAGAAAAGAGACAGTACATAGTGTGTCTGAATGATGGTGGTGGTGGACTCGTTGTGAGTAAATTGCAGTTCTAAAAAGAAATAAACATCAGCAAGATCCTTCATGTGAAATACGGTAGAAAGGTGAGACATAAATTTAGTGATATGTGAATTCGAGCTATTGTTATAAGGATACCATCAAAATAAATTAAAATTAAGAGAACCTTGACGATGATAAAAACAAGGATTGATCATGGGGAGGACATTTGAAAACGCATTTGCTGATTATAGTTGCTAAACTTCATGTACCAAGCTCAATGTGCTTGTTTTAATCTGTAGAGAGCTTTATAAAAGAAGTGAGTGTCCTTGTTCTTATGGTTGGTTGCAAGATCAACAACAAAATAAGCAGGTACTAGGTGTCTTGAAGAGAAAAAGGGCTTTGGTCTTAAGCATGCCCATTTAAGTCTATGTGATCATGCATGGAGTTCTGCAAGAAAAAAAATTGTGAGATAGGCTCAATTTCTAAAGAGCGCAATTCTGATGCATCCCGAATAGTAGTTAAAGGATCTTGACATGATTGAGATTGAGCCATAGTAGAACTAGGAGCAAGATCAGTAGGATTTATAAAGTCTTGAACAGTAGTCGATGGAGGATGCAAATGGTGAATGGAAGGAATGTGTAGCTGCAGATTGAAATTCGAAAGAGAAGATTGTGAAGCAGTAATCTGAAGAGACATGTGAAATGCACGCACTTTGAAGGAGTGAAAATCAGATCTAATGAAAATGTGAGTTCATTAATCGATGCTTTTCTGATGATTAGAGTATCCCAAGAGCACACACCATATGGATTAATTTATACTCCAACTTTGATTTGCCAAAAGGTGCAAGACATGGATAACATGCACAAACAAAAACTTGCTGAAACGTATAAGATGGAGGAGACCTAAAAACAAGCCTGTAAGGTGATTGTGATCAAGATTGTGAATAAGCAGTCGATTAATAAGGAATATTGCAGTGGTAAATGTCATTGTCTAGAACTTGATAGGAACAGAGGCATGTGTCATTAACGTTAAACTGGTTTTTACAATATGTCGATGTTCTGCCAATCTCTTTTACTCTGGTATCCACAGATCACATGATAATCTATGAATAACTCCATTTATCATTGGGTACAAGCCATTTATCATGGAGCCCTTACGTAGCACATGGTTTATCCTCGTGTCCTTAGGAAGAAACCGCCAAGGATCATAAAATTGAAAGTAACAATTATTATCCTTTTGTAGATTAAGAGGCAAATACTAATTTCTTTTTAATGTTAAGGACACAAAGAACATGATGTTCAACTAGTAGCAGTGATGAACTTGTTCAGTATATACCAGATGGTTGGATCTATTTTTATTTGGAATCTGGATTCAACTAGTGTCAAAACTCAGACTGAGAGCACACAATAACAGAAAACGAGTAATGATTACTTGTTATTCCTTGAACTTGTTATCATCTTTATTCATCACAGTTGACATGGATAGTGAAAGATACACTGAAACTTAAGATGCTACTATGAGCAGGAATTAGCAATGGTAACGGCAGACACAAGTGTCATTTGGCTTTTGGAAAAAGAAGCAATATCCATAAGAGCTGACACCATACTTGGCCACACATCCATTATTGCATTCATCTTTTTGACAGCCACCTCCATGCAATGGTTTCTCATATTGGGAAGCAGCATTCGCCAACATTTTTTCGCTGCCTGCACGCAGTAAGAAATAATCAAGTCAGTGAAATAATCTTTACATAACCTTCATGTAATCAAGTCCATTACTTGCATGTTTGGTAACAGACTGTGTTATAAATTTAGGTTTTTAATTTTCAAGCATTTCTTGGAAAATAACCAAATTTTAAAATATAGGTGTGCAGGTTCTCTGTGAAACAACACTTCCACGTTTATATCTAAGCACACTAGATGTGTGGATGTCGATCAGTTTTTATTGATTTCATCCTTTTTTCTGCAAATAATTTGTTATCTACCTCAGCGCTAATAAACAAAACAGCATAAGGTAGAAGTAGCATTTTACCATAAGTGATAAAGAGAACAAGAAAAAGGAGGATGGTGAAAACTAAAAGGTTCTTCCTGGCTTCCATATTTCTTTATGCGAAAGTGTATCCAACAAGAAGGTGGCAGAGATAGCGGTGATATGGACGCTGCTTGTGATTGAGTGTGGGGTGTGTTTGCCAGTATTTATAAGGAGCATTTTTGCCAAGATTTCTAAATTTCTTGATTTACTCACCCTTTTTTTTTATATAAATAATAATCAAAAGTAACCAGGTTTTAATTGTGTTACCATATTATATGATATTGTCATATATGATACCATAAAACGAAGATGCATGAATATATTTTTCTAATGACAACGAAGACGCATGTATGTACAAAATGTTTGTTGACAAGAGAACAATAAAGTCATTCACTTGTATTTTATTACTATATTGATAGAAAAGATAAAGACATTAAAAATATAAAATAGTGTTTGGTTATTGTCTCGAGAAAATAAAAATAAAGATAGAGACATAATTTTGCTTAGTAATGATGTACAAGATAAAATGATTGTCTCTATATCTTGTTTGATTGATAGTAAATAAGATAAAATAAAATATAAAAAATCTATTTTATTCTTAATATAGGTTAATGTCAAACTTACATATTTTAAAAAATAATTAGATATTACTAGCCTTAGTGTCCGCGCTTCGTTGCAGGTTTGAACTATTTTTTTTTGCGTAAAAAATAACATTCAGGTGCCACACACATGTATTTTTTTTTTAAAAAAAAAATGTCCAACTCGGGTCATAGATCTAAATGGATTAAATACGTTGGTTTTATTTCAATTAAACAAAAAAATAGAAAACGACAATTGATGATCAAATTTAAAAAGAAAAGTAATTAGGATAACATGGGGAAAAATATTTTTTTCAAAAGATGACAGATAATGTAACTTCATTTATAGCCCATTAAATACATAAGAACGAAATAGGGTATAAAAGGACATAAAAAAATCATTCTCGTTCAATCCAAGTTAGAATGACAAACTTGTAACCACGGTAATTAAGGCCAAGTCAACCCGTGATATCCTGTCAAATCCGCAATCTAGATCATGAAATTGAAATAATCTGATAAAAAAATAAAGAGGACTATAAAGCTTTTTTAAATAAAAAACCACGTTAACTTTAGATTCTACAGAGTGAGATTCTCATCAAACATAGAGAACGTGACCCGGGGCATTAGACTCGAAACACTCAATTTGGAAAAACCATAAAGTCCAATTCCCCATTAATCAAATATTGAATGATGAAATTGAAAAAATAAATATGAATTATATAAAAGGATTAAAAAAATAGCAATTAAAAGAATGAGGATTAAAATTGAAAAACAAAATGAATTTTATATTTGATTGAAGGGTGAAATTGAAAAGAAAAATTAATTTAGTAAAAGGATCCAAAAAAATCAAAAGAATGAGAATCAAAACTAACATAAAAAATAAATCCAATGTTTTGAATGAAGAGTGAAATTGAAAAAAAATAATATTTTTTACAAAAGGGCCAAGAAAAACATTAGAGATCAAAATAATGAGGACCAAATTGAAAAACATAATACCATCAATTTGAATTGAATGATAAAATTAAAAACCAATAAAATTTTTATAAAAGTGCCAAGGAAAAAATTAAAAATCAAAAGAATGAGGACCGAATTGGAGAATATGATATTTGGTAAACTAAGATTAAATGATAAAATTGAAAACAAATAAAACTTCTACAAAAAGGTCAGGACAAAAAATTAGAAATCAAAAGAATAAGGACTGAAGTTGAAATATCAACAACAATGAGGGTCTAGCTGTAATTTTCAGGGGAGGAGAGAGGAAAGAAGGAAACAAAAAAGAAAGGTTCATCTGTAACAAATTGGAACACTATCAGTGTCACGTGTCGCATCAACAAAAAAAGAACAGACAAAGCTTCCAAATACACGATGAAAGGGCAATTTTGGAAGTCAGGAAGCGCCTTACGCATCGCTCAAAGTGCGATGACGCCTCCCACGTGCCTATGTGGTGTTGTACGCTTGTCCTTTTTTTTTTTAATATTTAGCCAAATAATAAATTTCCCTTGGTTTAATATGTTAATATCAAAAAAGCCTTTGGGAAAAGACAAAAAAGCTTCTTGAGGTCAATTTTAATTTTTTAACTTCTAAGAGCATTTTGGTCGTTTCACTATGCTTTTGATTTTTATTTTATTTTTTGTATTTGGCCATTTATGAAAGTTTCATTCATCTTCCATGATAATAACAAAAAAACTATTTTGAAAGTAGCAAATTGCCCTTTGATGTTAATATTCAATTTTTGCTTTTCAGTCTTTTCATCGTGCTTTTGAAATAGAAAACGACATCATTTGTCCTGATTAATTTGAAAAGGACTAATGCACCACATGGAAATACCTTAATCCCCTACTAACGAGTTATAAGTTTTTTTTTGTGGGAGGGGCGAAGACATCATTACACTATTCTAATGAATAGTGCTGAGTATGCATCTACAATATCTTTCCAACCAATTTTAGTTTTGTTTTTGTTTTTTTTTACTTTAGTTTATACTATGTGTTGAAACTAATAATAATATAATAACCCTATTTTTCATAATTAAATCCAATATTTTAGAACAAAGTCAATTTTCATTTCACTATATTATGTATATGTCAATTATTATATTAAATTTTTAAATAATATTATTCAGTACTTTTAAAAAAACTCCCTCATTTTATGATAAAATTTCTTCCATACTTTTTTTAATTTAAATCACTTTTTTGTCAATTAATTTTATTCAATTCACAAAAAATAGTTTACTCTAATTAATTCATTTTTTAATTTAATTGTTACAAATGATTAAATTGTATAAAATAATTTATATTTCTCATGATTTTTGCTTTTTTTACTTGCTAGTTTTCAGATATCATAGCAAAAATTAAGTTAATTTAAATTAATGATTTGAATTGAAAGTAAAAATAGAAACTAAAATTATGAAATATCTAAAAGAAAATTTCTAAAAAAAATTAACTTGTTTGTGCTAAAAATTATTGCTAAGATATTTTTGTCCCCATCTCCCAAACCAAATATATTTTTAAATTTCATGTCTCCACCTCTTTTATCTTGAAATAACAATCAAACACCACTTTAAAAACTTACATGAGGCAACATGCTCAAGTATAGATACATTTGAAAGGGCACGGGTGTGAAATTGGTATGAAATAATAAAGGGTCTTTCATATAATTGTATGTGGAAAACATTTTTTATCCAGAAAATATTTTATTTCTTTAACAAAAAAAACTAAGAGGTGTAGGGATTTTAATATGCGAACTACATTGTATCCTCTTTCACATTTCATTTTCACATTTCATCAAGGAATCTCACAAGGAATTGTTTTTTTTTTTTTTTTCATTTTGGTCATCAAATTTTGTTTTTTTTTTTTTTTGTGATTTGATCCTTTTGTTGCCAAACTGAAGTTCAATTGCTACCAAGGGGACCATGGTGAAGAAAGTGGAGAAATTATGTGGTTTTTTCAAGGCTAGCAAGAAAAGTTAACTTTAGTCTTCTTACTTTTCCATTGAGAGATTATCTGGTCCCTATAGTTTTTAAAAGTTTCAATTTGGTCTAATTTTTTTTTTATTTTTCAGTTTCTAGTTTGAGAGAGGAGAGAAAGAGTCACTAAATTCCTATTATGAAGAGAGAATCTCGATTGATACTGATTTCGACCATCAAAACGATTGATCTAACCGTTAAAAGGTCCTACTAGATGAGAGGAATTTTAATTAAATGTTATTTCACATTGAAATTGCATGAGAAAGTATATCTGATATTGAGAAATTTTTGGGTTTCGAGTTAACTTTTTATTTTTGAATTTATTTTTTATAGTTATTTGAAAGTATAAACAAGATCACTAGGTCTTTAGGGTGTTTGAGGTTAAAAAATGGTTGAAAATGGTTTTTAGATGTCAAACACCCTTGACCTGATTTTCCAGCAACTTCGTGGTCATCAAAATTTGGGTTGCAGATGACATATCATCTATAATTTAAAATAAAAATACTTGAAAAAAATCTTAAACCTAGCCGCACTGGGTCTTTGGCTAGTAGGTCCCACGTGTCTGGCCTTTTGGTTCTTTTTTTATTTTACTTAATCCATTTTTTCCCTTTAACTTAAGAAAAAACATTTCATCTTTTTTTATTTAAAGGTCCTTTTTCATTATTTAACTTAAAAATAATCCTTTTGTTATTTAATTTTTTTAAAAATAAGCATGCTTTTGTTATTTTAGTCTCACACACCTCGCGTGTTTGGTTTTAATGCATTTTTAGTCCCTTAAACTTTTTTAAAAAAAAACTATTCATCCTTTTGTTATTTAAATATCTCTTTTTGTTATTTAAAAAACTTTATTCTTTTATTTCACTTCCTTATGCCTATCCTATTTCTTTCTGTTTTTTTTTTAACTGTTATTTGATACAAGAAAGACAGGCACATATATGGATATCAATCTTATTGATGCAAACTTTTTAAATCTGGTATGATGCATAACCCGAATTACTGGTTTGACATGTTAATTCGAGTTTGCTAGAGTCTTTTTTGTGTCATGTTTTTAATTAAAAATTGTTTTTTACCAATTTACCCTTTAATATTGGGTTGATTGAGAATTAACCTTCAAGATTTATTTTGATTTGCTTTTTATGAGATATTGCAGTCTCATGATTTAAGTCGTAAATTTGGATGATTAACCCGAGTTGATATATGTCAATCCATTATGTCGTTCAAAAACAAATTTCATTTAATATGTAATCGTTTTAATATTTTAAAAAGACTTCATTGAATATATGTTGAATTTTGAATCTATGATTAATTTTTCTTAAAAAAAACATAAGGTAGCAATGTCTTAATTTTTTATTTTTTTGGTATTAAAAAAAAATTAATCTTACACATGACTAAGTGTAGGCAAACATTCACATGACTAAGTGTAGGCAAACATTCTAGTACTTGCCTGTGTTTTATGGCACGATTGAAAAAATTAAAAAGTTTAGCTGAAAAATCACTTTAAATTAAATTAATTTTTAGGATAATTGTCACACCCGACATCGCGGCAGCCTTAAAATAATATCTTTGAAAAGAACAGATTTTTGGCATCTTATTCTTTGATGGGGAATGATCTTGTTTAAGGAGTCGCCACCTAGTATTATGGTCACTAGGAACCCTGACTGGTCAACAGAGATTCTATGGTACGGGACTGGTTACGCAAAAGGAAGATATTATCACCCCTTAAACGTCCTGCCTGAGGCAGGCTGCATTGTTGGTTTTGTCATAACTTGCTAACATTTTGTTGGTTTGTGCTATGATGGTTTGCCTATAATATTCCTGACTCTGGCACCAGTGAATATTCAATTACGGATACTTCCAACTCTGGCGTTGGTAAATATTACGTAGCTATAAAAACGAAATAAATTTAAATCAGTATTTTTTATTCCTGACTCTGGCGTCAGTGAATAAAAAAATAAAATAAATTTATTTTTACATGTGCACAATTTTTTTTATGTAGCTAAGTAAAATAAAATACAATGAATAATATAAATTTAAACCGGTATTTTTATTCCTAACTCTGGCGTCAGTGAATAAACCAATAAATTTATGTTATTTTTATTCATGCATACACATTTTATTTTTTATTTTTTTACCTTTTTTTATTTTTATTTTTTGGGCTGGGCCTAGATCACCCGGCTGGGCAGAGCAACACGCGTGAGCTAATTCACGCGTGTTGCTCACTGTTCAAGTGAATTAAAATTCACTTGAAAATTATTTGGAGAATGAAGCGAAGCGGGAGAAGAAAGTTTGCTTACCTGATCTGCTGGAGGCGATGAAGACGAATTCTGTCTGAGTTTATTCCTCTGTTTTCCTTGTCTTTCTGTCTGAGTTTATACCTCTGGTTTCCTCTCTGTTTTATTTTTTTGTGTTTTGCTTCCCTGTTTCTGTGTTGATTCACCCTGTTTTTCTCTTGGTCTTGCCCGTTCCCCTTGTTTGTTTGCCTGGCTTGCTCTCTGATTTAGGAGACGGAGGCGTGATGGATGACCGGCTAAAGCTCTGCTTCGGTTCCTTCGTATGCCGCTGTGTTGTTCCCCTGTTTTCTGTGTTTTTCCTATGGGTTTTGCCTCTGGGTTTAGCTTCAGTTTTTCTTCCTCTGGTTTTTGGTCCCCCTCTGTTTTCTGGGTTTTTCCCTCTCTGTTTCCAGTGCTCTTCCCCTGTATATTTGCCTTTTTTTTGCTGTGTGCTATGCCCTGTTTTCCTCTGGTTTTCGGTCCCCTGCTCTCTGGGTTTTTCCTCTGGTTTCCCCCACTTTTCCAGGCCTTCCTCTGGCTTTTATAAAGCCAGAGAAGGTCTGGTGTCCCTGCCTCCACAAATGGTGGGCATCGTGGAGGAGAGAGATCATGACCGCATCGTGGGTATAGTGGCCATGATCTGCTGGATTTTCCCCTGTTGAACCGGTCTTTGGCAAACAGATGATGAACAGTAGGATCCAAAACGGCGTCATTTGGCATGGAAAATGACAAATTGTAGTTTGGTCTCTGATGTTTTGAAATGTATCAATTGGGTCCCTTAATCAATAAATTTAATTTTGCCCCTTGGATTAATTTCAATTAAATCCCTGAATTTATTTAATTAATTAAATTAAAATTTAATTACGTTCGCAAACTTATTAATTCTCCTGATTTCATTAATTAAACTAATTCAAATTTTTAATTAAAATCTCCAACTTATTAATTCTTTAATGATTAGCCAATTGACTCTTAAATTTAATAATTCCATCATCAAACTTCAAATTTTGTGTTGTCTTAACCCTATTGTTAACTATATTTAATTTTTATTATTTGTTTAAAAATTGGGTTATGACAATGATAATACTTGCCTGTGCTTTATGGCAGGATTGAAAAAATAAAAAAAAATTTAACTGAAAAATCACTTTAAATTAAATTAATTTTGTAGGATGATAATATTTGTCTTATTAATCAATTTTTTAATCACCAATAATATTTTACTTTTCTATTCGCAATTCCAATTTCAAAGTAAAAAAATTGGTGGAATTTGAATATTTCATTTTACTGTTGTATTATCTCATTTGAAGTGAGGTTTTTCGAATGATAAAAAAAATTAAGGGAAAATTTTATGGAGCCTCCTATAATTTAATTATTTTTGTAATTTAAAAAATTATATTTTATATCCTCAATCAATTTAAAATTTTAAATAGAATAAAATTTCAAATAGAATAAAATTACTTTGCTTCTCTTATATATAATATATTACAAATTAAAGAAAATAACAAAACACACTCTCTCTCTCCCTACTCTCTCTCCCTACTCCCCCTACCTCACTCCCACCAACACACAGGACCTCATTTTCATAGTTCATCACTCTTCTCTCGTATTCCTACATTGGATTTCAATTTTGATTTCCCCATATGAATTTCAATCCTTTAATAATTTTAGGGTTAGGGTTTTTTCTCTTCAATAACTCCCTATTTGTCATTTCTAATGCGGATCCGGAACAAGGATACTGTCAGAATCGTGACTTCCATCTCCTGGCAAACCATAATTAAACAGTAGAGAATGCCTGCACAAAAGAATTTAGTGCAAATGGAAAATCAAAAGGAACAATCTAACAGAATCGAGCAATGCCCCTGCCATGATAGAGACCTTCGAGAACAATAGATTAAATAAAAAGGTATTTCAATTCACTTTTAAGATGTGAAAAACCAAATCAAACTACAAGACTTATTTTTGGATATATTGAAACTCTAAACCATCTGCAGTAAAATCCATACACTTAGAGAAACCTGACAAGTCCCAAATCACCTACTTCCACCATTGGATGGAGAAGTTTCAATGGCTTTCTCTCTCGGTCCCTTCTTTCTCGTGGCTTTATAGATGAGGATTGATGCCCTAACTTGTTGGGACAATGAACTTAATCCAAAATCTAAAATTCTAAGGTTCCCAAAAGTATTCAACAACAAATTTTATGGCTGGAACACCCAATTAAAAAAAAAAAAGAATAATGAAGGTCACGATGAACAAAATATATAGTATTTTATATGTTATAGGGTGATTAAAGTTCTGAGTACCTTGAGGTCTCTGTGAGAAACACCCTTGCTGTGGCAATGATCCACTATATTGATAAGCTGGTGGCAATATCTCTGAGCTTCATCTTCTCTCATCAGCTCATGGTTTACCTTCGTAGAATTACAACATAAAAATTAAACATGCAAAGAAATGATCCATAATTGGTATGAAAATATGCTCTATTACATGATAAAATCAATCTTTGGTGAATATTTGGCTGCTTTAGAAAGAAAAAAAAAAGCCAAGAAATTGATGTCTTTCTCTAAGAGCAACGTAAAACATATAGCTGTTAAAAAAAGGAGGAGGAAAAAAACACAACAGAGGCTATGGTGTCCACAAAAAATAAAAGAAGAAACAACAAAAGCTTCAGCAAACACAGCAAAAGAAGTAATCAAACTTGTTTGCTCTAAGCAACAGAAAGAACCCTACAAGCAACAAACCCAGAAAACATAACACCCAAACAATTGATAAGAGAAATTGTCCCTTGGAAGCCCTTTTTATGGGTATAAAACTGCTTAAAAAGTCATCAAAGAAAATCAATTCCCTAAGAAAAAAGTTCGAATTGATAAGAGAAATTCAATAATAAAAACCAAACCATTCTCACGGTTGAAATAATAAGATCATCTTAAAGACAAAGAATAAAAGAGCACAAAACATGTCCGAATCTCTTAATCTGGAACTTAGCTACAAACCCAGAAAACATAACACCCAAACAAAAACCCAAGAAAAAATTAGAAAGCTAGCCTAACACCAAAGCACATTTACAAGAAGAAGACGAAAATTGCAGCCCTAAGGTGGCAATACATGACAACAAACTATAAAATAAAAGTAGGAGAAATCTTAATTCAGTGAAGGGCCAAACTTTGGTCAACCTTTTTCTCGAGATAAGTAAAAACATGAGCAGAGAACTTAACAATTCTTTCAACAGATCAAACCTTGTGCTCAATATATCAAATCCTTCTAACAAAGAATTATTAAAATCTATAGGTTTTCATACATCAAAACAACCTTAAAAAAACAGCCCAGATCCATATTTAACTCAATAATCTATTTTAATCCAATCAAGACAATCTTAAAAAATTAACCCAATTTTATATTCAACTCAACAACCTATAAATATACAAAACATACCATACTAGCTCTTATTTCATCTTGAGAATCTTAACTTTCACGTGTAGAAGTAGTTTCCAGGTTAGTGTCCAGAGAATCCCAAACAAAAGAGACTCAAAAAGAAAGTGCTTGATCAATATAATATGCATTTCACCACAATAGATCTTCACACATTCATATTTTTTTTTCTTGCTCTCTCCCGATCTTTCTCCTTCCCTTGCAAGTTTAAGAAGACAAAAACTCGTTTCCATGTCTCTCTAAATCTCCGCCTCCCTCAACCTTCTCTTCTATCTCTATAACCCTCCCCTATCTCTTTCCAGACTTCTTTTTTTTCAAGCCTTTTAAACTTCCTCTCTTTCACCTTCCATCCCATCCTGGGTAGACATAAGTTTGGATGCCATTGTCTGTTTCCAGCAAAAAAAAAGTTTGGTGGTTGACAAACCATCTAGCTCATTCCAAGAAAAAAAAATTATGTCGTTTTCTCTAGAATTATGAAAATATCACTGTACAATATCTACAATGAATTCACTGTGAAAAAACCATTATCTTTTAGCTTTTGTTATAACTAAATAGTTTTCAAAATCTATTTTTATGTAATTAGATAATAATTTATATTCTAGAGGAAAAATATATTTTGCTAGACAAATTATTCTTTTCTTATTAATGTAATTTTTTTTGTTTGACCCATGCATGTCTTTTTTATTAGTGACTTGTTTTTGAATAAAAATAAAGGAAGCTAGAATGATGTTTTACAGCAATTTTAATAATTTGAATATGCAAGTACAAATATATCTCTTTATTCTAAACTTCATTCCTGTATTCATGCATTTCTTTTTCTTTTTTTAACATAAACATGTTTTTTTTAAGCAATATTTTTTAAATGAAAAAGACTTGTGGTGATCTAAAAAGAAAATTTCAATAAAAAATATTAAAAATCATATGTGGATATTTTGAATGCAATTAAAGGGAAAAAAAATTAATCTAAGAAAATTATAATAAAAAAATAACAAAACATAAATTATATTTTCATTGAATATTCATGATCATATTTTAAAAAAAAATACATATTAAACTCATATATAATAATTAATGAAATGATTGCTAATATTACTAAAAAAAACTATAATCTTATTAAAAATATGAGAAAATTAAATAATATTTTAAATACTATTGCATATTTAGTTTAAAATATATGGAATACTATTGCATTTCACAGTATCTTCTCTTTATAGTCTCAGTAACTTCAAGAACATATTTAGTTTTTTTTTTAATAATTTTAATATCAAACTAAAATTTATATGCAAAGATACATTTTAAAACATGGGGCCTATGAAAAAATAATTAATTAATTAGTATATTTTACGAGTCAAGTACTCATCATGTTCGAGTGTTAACATTGATTGGCTTCTTAGTTCTAAAGCTTTAATCTTTTATGGTCCCATTGATTTAATATTTTCTTTATTTTTTTTATGTAAGCCATCTAAAAAAATTGAATTTTAATTTTATATCTGATATCTTATATTTTTTAAAATATATATTTTAGATCTGTCATTTATCCAATTCCAAAATCAACTTGTTTTTTCATTAATTTTTTTTTAACATACAAAAAGAAATGTATTGTCTCAATTCTAAAATCATTAATCTAGATTTCCTTTCTATTGAATTCAATTTCAAAATAGAAGGAAAAAATAGATAAAAAAATAAAAGAAATCAACTCGTAAAAAAAATATACGATTAGGATTATAGACCTGACCGAGTCAAAAAAGTTGATTCTTTTTAATTACATGAAAAACATTTGGCAATGATAACAGATGACAAGATTTTTAAAAGAGCAATCAAGATAATTTGAGAGAAAAAAAATTTTTCCATAAACAAAAAAATATAGTTTAATTTTTAGCCAAATAAATATGGAATGACAAAATTGGATAAAAAATAAACAAAAAAACTTGTCTCAGTCAATCCAAGTTAGCATGACAAACATGCAACTTGGGTAATAAAAGATGAGTCAACTCGGGTTAACCTGTCAATCTCGTAACCCAGGTTATAAGATTTAGATAACCCGATAA
>Ga0307510_10005443_pt1 | contig 15160 bp, 27 predicted proteins | sample 12_EM_MG_FD_207224 | JGI IMG/M metagenome (GOLD analysis project Ga0307510, IMG submission 207224) | Populus trichocarpa ectomycorrhiza microbial communities from riparian zone in the Pacific Northwest, United States - 12_EM | ecosystem: Host-associated > Plants > Roots > Unclassified | place...
TTGTTGGTCGAGAGACTCAAGAAAGCGTTTAAGTACCATTCTCCAATGACTGTACCTCATCAGGGACAAAGATGTGGTTGGGTGGACAGTTTGATAAAAACGGCTGAATGGGGCTGGAATCTAGAGATGCAACAAAAGATGTAAGGATAAAAGAGAAAAATGATGTATTCTGACTTGACTGAGAAAATACCAGAATCTAGACAGCAACTACCAGTGCCGACATGCAAGCACCGTCATGGAAGAGTCACCAACTAGGTTTGAAGTCATTGACCCAAGGGAAGAGGAAGAAGAAAGACAAAAAGCAGTGATGGGTTTGCACAGTCTGTGTTGATCGTGGAGTCAGGTATAGTCAGGGTTCAACATTCAATGTTTGTGACATTCAACTTTGATAGATAACGTAAGGTGGTACAATACTGTACAGTATTGTAATACAAACAGGCATGGTTGAAATTTGAAAAGTCCTGGGCGCAACAGAGCGATGTAGCCCTGCAAACATGTGTAAACTTTAAGACTTAGCAAGAATAATAGAATTCTGGTTACCTGAAGATTATCCCGTGCCCATAATCTTGTCACCTGATTGAGTCATACCACCATTGCTGCTTGCGGGTTGCACAGACTGTAAGTAGAGCCCCATGCACCAACCCGACTTGACAACTAGGTGGGACAGTGGTCTGTCACCAAATTTCTGCAATACTGCAACATCATTACTTGGCCACTTTGTGCAGTCTTTAAGAGCATCCTGAAAAAGCTTGATCGTAGCCAAGTAATCCTGCAAGGCATTGATCCGAGTATCGTATTCAAAAACATGACGGCGCCTGAGCATATCCCCATGCTTATCATTGGGATCCCTCTGGTTGAGACCGTTGAGTAAACTACTTATTTCCTTCCCTGCTTCAGGAGGCTCATCCTCATATAGGACGGCAAACAAGAAAGTAAGGTTGCTTATAAGCTTGTGAAGTTTGTTTTGCTCCGGAAACTGAACCATGCTCAAAAATCTGCACCCAATGAGGAATTCCATCTTGCCGGTACCGCCGTTATTGAGATAGGGCCGAGGATTAAGGACATTCGATAGAAATGTTGGCACGACATCTGGATTGGAAACTTGGGAAAACATCAAGGTCATCCACAGCAGGACCCAAAGGGTTGACTCCAGATCATCCTGGAAGTCATGCCGGTCCTTTTTGTGGCTGACCAGTCCGGCAGACATAAATTGCCAAGTTCCCTGAAAATCATTTTGAAATTAGCTTTGGTCATGTGTGCCTGTGGTGATAACGCACCGTTTGTGTTTCCTGTCATCGGGTTTCTTCGTTTGGGTTGCTTGACACCTCCTTCGACAAATCCCAGTCGATAAGCCACCCCTTACGACTTGTGTCAAGAATGATATTTCCAGGACTGAAGTCGCAGTGCAAAATGTCTGCCTTAGTATAGGCATCGTCCAGGGCTAAACAACGTCACATTATTATCGCATGGCCCAGCTGTAGCTTTAGAACCCTCACCAATAAGACCATTTTGCACAGCGCTCACCATCTCAAAAGAGGATTGATACTCTAGAAGGGTAGACCCGATGACATTTAGGACAAGACGAGTATGTCGATGACAAAGGAATTGATGCTTGTTTGGAGAGTTGTTCAAAGCGTCGTTCGAAGTGCAGGCCCATTTTGCTTGGGTAAAATTCTGGGTTTGCGTGATATGGTATGGGTCTAGTATGTCTCCCCATGCAAGGCAATTCAGAGTCCAACGGACATTAGCACTATTCAACTTTGTGTACACCAACCCCTCTGGTTTGATACCCAGCAGCATGATCCTCCAAGAGTCCTTCAGAAATACCACTTGGCTGGTTGCAATATCATAAGCCTCAAAGCCACACGTCACATGCCCTGGAGATGCATATAGTGCCAGTATGGGAGGAGGTGTAATGAAGTAGAGTGGGTCCTTGTCTAGGGGAATGATGGTGAGTTTGTGGAGTGGAACATCTGGTTTATGAGTAAGGCCCAAAGTGCATCTGGCGGTACATTCCTCAGCATAAGTTGGTGTCAACACTGTTCCATCCTTTCCACACATGTCATCTGGTGCCCTTGAGTACCGACGGAAAAACTCAGCAAGATGGGGGCATTGGTCATATTCGAAAGCCTCCATCATGATCGTGCCTGACCTGTCCCAACGAAGAATCCTAGCAAGGCGCCTTATGATAAGGATAGAATATACATGTGTTCTGAATTGTGTGGCAAGATGTTACAATCCACCCAAATTTTCGTTTTACTTCCTACCCCAAGCACCCTCAGGACCCATCATACCTCCCGCACCAACCACACAGACCCCTCAGAATATATCCCAACCAATAGCACCACCATCGATACTTCCCAGAGCACACACACCCACGCTACCCACTTCCTTTAGCCAAGCGATACCAGCCATCCCGATCACGTGGCCTACTCACACGCGCCAACATTCCTCTATGGAATACTTCATAGAGCCCGCACCAATGACCACAGATCCCGCTACAGACAGCGATGGAGACAGCCCTATGAGGGACCGCAGTCCTAGCCCACCACACGTGCCATACCAGCCCAGACCATCTGGCTCTAACGTCTATGAGTTAGAAGCCAACGAGCAGCCTTCACCGCCATGGAAAGCATGGCTTAGTCAGCCATCCCTGCCTACCAGTATAACCCGGCCCATCTCCCCAAGCAGTGAGACCTCAGCACCTAAACGCCAATGTCACGATGATGGGACTTACACACCCATTACGTCATCAGCCACATCTCCGACATCCCCGAACAACTCTAACGCCCAAGCCACTCCTGATTACCAAAGCCTACCAAGTCCCCGGTCTGTGGGATCCGATCAAGATCCAAATACGGAGTCACCTCCTATGCTGCTAGAGTAAGCAGACTCTCATCAAAGCGGATTACCAAAAGCAGATACATATGTGATCCGATACTCGTTCGCTTACGCGCCCTTCATATCGTCATCTCCCGGCCCCCGAATTAGAGCGCATCAGCGCATCTACTGTACCTCTGTCCTGACTCATTTCCAGACTCGATATGACTCGTAGTTACTGCGCAACTGCGCATTCTCTGACTCGTACTTACTTGACTCATTCCAAGTGATTCCTGTATTAGTTTCGACTTCCCTCCCCTTTTTCATAAATCCCTCTCAGGTCTTTGACGTTGTCAAAGACACTCTAGTCATCGTTACTCGTCACCACCACTTCATGCAAGTCGCACCTTAAAGGTCCTTGGGCCTTAACACAAGATGTAATGCTGCATAGAATGTAATTTGACCCAGCGTATTGTTGGCATTCTTTGAAGGATGGGCGAAGGTCTCCCAGGTATTGTCACAAAATGGATCATCGGCGTTATTCCACTTAAATTTGATGAAAATTTCAACTGATACCAATTTGGTCAGATAGGAAGGCTTGCAGCCAGCATAGACAGATATGTTGGGTTTAACCTCAAAAGGGAATTTGGAAGATTGATGGCGGTCAGGATAGTTGGATGAATCGACAGCAGAGAAGCCTGGCATAAATGTCTCTGTTGTTTTGATCTTAAAATCAAGTCTAATCGTGAGGGTGGGCTGAGGGCAACCATTCAATGGACTTACAAAGGGCCCATATGCCGATCTCTCTTTCATGGCTTGCACAGTATCTTTATAACAGCCAACTTTAAAGACCTTGGCCTCAGTCTCTTGGCTAATCTTATCTAAAGGGAAGAACGTCTTGAGGAATTCTTCGGGAGGCATCGGCCCAACAAGGTGTTTTTTTACCTCCTCAGCAAGTACAGTGCGTGACTCCACATGATATTTTTGAGTCATAGTGAAGGGAAGCAATGAAGAAGTGCCAGTCTTGACCGGAGTTGATTGTGGGAGCGGGAGTGATGATGCATTGCAGGGGGGTGTTGTGGGAGTGGCCATGAGTCAGTCATGTTGTGACTTATGCTGTAGCTCAATGGTTTACACATCAACAACAAGCTTTGGCCCTGACCAGCTGAGTCATCGCCCCATGACCATCGGCAGTTGCTGGGAACAAAGTTGGGGCTGACATGGTATCAGAGGGCATGCTATCAGAATTTCATCCAGCAGTACAAGCATTACTTTGTAATATATCAAGTAGTATTATTTTATTGCAATTATCACAATATACAACTTGATGTATCTTCTTCACTATTATACATGACACTGGTCAAGATGGGTGAAAACAGCACACTGAGCACCAAAGATCATGTGAGCGGCCCAGGTAGACATATGATAGGCAATGAGCCAGCAGGAGGGCAATGCATGTGAGGGCAGAGAGGGATAGCAGTGAAAGCTTGGAGAGGGTGACACGGTTAGTGCACTCAAAGTGGTCCATGATGGTCATGATTTGGACCAAGCATACCACGATTCGAGCTGGGGAACATGGCGATGATACAAGGGCGATAAATAGGGGCCAGCACCCAGGTGAGGCACAGCAGCAGCGCAGCCGGAATTCGAGCCAGCAAGAGGCGACAACAGGGACGAAACAGAGGCACTCACTGGAATGCATGGACGAAAATAGTGCCGCTTACAGGCATGGGCCAGTGGCAAGGCATAGTGGCGATTCGAGGACATGGGGGGCAGGGCAGACAATGATGTGACAGCAAGAATAGGGGCGAGCACTCAGCTGGGGTTTGGAGTTTGAGCCAGAGATCATCAGCAAGAGGAGGCAACAGGGACAAAACAGAGGCAGTCACCAGAATGTGGCGATGAAATGGGACTGCTGATCCAGCGATTCTAGAATGTGATGATGACACGACACCAAATGTATTCATGCGTGTTTCGGCATCTCCAGGCCAGCCCATTTTGTTGGTGATGGTGTGACATGCTTGTGGAATAAAATAAAACAAAAAGATACACTGTGCATTCTCTACATGGTTGGGCATTGCGGTATGTTGTTGGTTGAGGCTGCAGTTGTTGAAGTAGTCAGAGAAAGAAATACATAGTAATAACACACTCAAAATGATGTGCGTGCCAACCACAGGTCATGCATGCAGAAACCATGGGAGGCGTCGGCCTTTGGCATGTGCCAGGCCAGTACACACAGGCATCATTCATTGCCATTGATTTTGTGCAGCATTACTTCAGGGCTGAGCATGCCAGCGGTGATGAGAGGGGCAATAATGATGGAGAGGGGTCGAGAGGAGCGGTGCAGGGCCAGTCAGAAAAATACAAAAGCAAGTGAGAGGAACATACCGGTAAGCATGAGGAGACGGCTTGGCCAGCGCGGCAATAGTCTCTGTGTGGGTCGAAGAAGGGGGTTGGTGGTGGCTGAATTGGGCAGATAATAGGTGGAACTGCATGCAAGAGGCAGAGAAGCAATGGGGGACGACCAGGGGAAAAAAAGCAAGTGAAAAATGTACAGGTGAGCGGGAAGAAATGACTCAGCCAGCATGAATGGGAGCGATGATGCAGTGTAGCCCCATTCATTGCGTCGATGTGTCTCCATGCTGGAGGAGCGGGATGGTGGTGAGATGGTATGAAAGAAGGAGCAGTGGTCTTTTTAATGCTTTGGGCAAGTCAGACGCGAAGAACATGGGGGTGCATAGTAGGGTGTGGCACAGAAGAAGGGGGGGGAAGCGACTCACCTATTCGACTGAGCTCCTCATTGGCATTGTCACACCTTTCCCATCCACAGGGGTCAAAGAGGTCAGGGTGTGGTGGATGCAGGCGCTGGGTGCAGCATTGTTTGTCAAGACCTTGTGACATCACAGCCGACACACATGTGAGCAGTGGGTCATGAGACCTGCAAGGCTGCAATGATGCCCGCTTGGACTTCTGGTGGTGTGCTGGCTGAACGGAGTGGGGTGAGTGTGTTGCCATGAGGCAGAAGAGCACTGGGCAGGTGCCCACAGCGGTAAGCAGTTATGGTCAACTTCAGGTCGACCCCTGGTCACGACTTGAGTCAAGTTGTCAACTACCATGGCCGACCTTTTCCCAGGATTGGCTGTGTCAGCCGGGCCGCCATAAGTGACCAGCTCCGGCTTGGAGGTTGGCTCCTAGCCGAGCCATGGCAACACTAGTCCCGACAATGGATGTTCCAGGGGACAGGGACGAGGGGCAGGACTGGTGGCTGATCAAGGGGTGACGATGGTTTAGATGGTTCACTGGGTGGTAGCGGTGGCAACTCTGGTAGAGGTGATGGGTTCAATGGTAGTGGTCGCTTAGCCATGAGTGGTGGCTTAGGTAGGGTGATGAGGAGGGGGTCCAACAAGGATGAGAAAAATTGGGGTGGATCATAACACTCCACCCTCACATTGAAAGGCATCATCACAAGTTATACTTGAGCTTAGTCAAGGCGAACAGTTGGAAATTCTTGTTGCCAGGACTTGTGTCGCAAGCTCAGTCTCAAGCTACAAGCGTGGCTTCTGCTTCGCAAGTTGGACCACTGGTCGAAATTGACAAGCAGAAATTCCACCAGCACTTACTTTACTTCATCATCGCAGATGACCAGGTGCGTCTTCATTTTTTGTCCTTTCTACATTCACTACACTCATGTCTAAGTCTCTGAATATCGTAGAATGTCCTGAGTTCAGGAAACTTCTTCTCTTTCTACGAAGCAACCTTAGGGAGTCTCTTATCCCTCATCGAACCAAGCTACACAAGCTTGTTATCCAAGCTTGGAGACAACATTTCCAAGTCCTGCGCCATGACCTTGCAGTACGTCTCCCCCAACACCTTTCATATTTATTCTCATTTTTTTTCAATCCAGGCCACTATGGGGCAGATTTCCTTTACATTGGATACATGGTCCAATCAACGTTGCAGATCTTTTCTGGCAGTCACTGCCCATTGGGTTGTGAGTGTCAAAGGAACCTTGGTTTTACAGCTCAAGACAGCACTCATCGCCTTTCACTGCCTCTACCAGAACCACACTGGCAAATCTATGGTGAGAACAGTCATGCACCTTCTTGATAGGGCCGACGTCACAGTCAAAGTGAGGCGGCTATATTCTTACTGTGATTGATAGATGCTCATGATTTTCTTTTTACTTGAGGTTGGACATTTCACTTTGGACAATACATCCAATAATGGAACTATAATGGAAGAACTTGAGACGATGTTGACAGAATGTGACATTGTTTTCAATGCAGAAGATCGAAAGATAATGTGTTTTGCGCACATTGTTGACCTTTGTTCTGGACATGTAATACGTGCAGCATCCAATGGAGTTGAGCCCAAGAATGACAGCTCTTCGTCCGATGGTGACACCACTGCATCTAACCCCATAGCGCTAGCTCGTGCGGTGGTCTGGGTCATTTGGGGATCAGGTTCGCATCAAGATGCATTCGATGAGGTTATCATATGCGGCAATGCCAAGGGGTGGTTCAAACAAGGGAAGCCGTCTTGGATTATCCAAGTCAAACTGCTGCAGCTGCTGCGGGATGTGTGCACAAGGTGGAATTCTGTCCATCACATGCTTAAGAGACTTTGTGAGATGCACCCAGTATGGCTTTACACCTCACCAAAGTTACATGTGCTAAACAAATCAATTTAACAGGCCATCGATTACTTCCTGGCCCTCCCTAACCATAGCGAATTGGACAAGTATAAGATATTGTCCCACTACTGGAAGGTGATGCAAGACATTGAGTTGGTTTTGAGTGTGAGTCACAAGCAGGCTATCAGACATGCCTGATGTAATTGTACCCTACCAACAGATTCCGCACCGTGTCCAGCAGATTATGTCTGGCAAGAGTACCCCAATCTTGTGTGGCACTATTCCCTCATTCAAAATGTTCATGATGTCATGGGAGGATCTTCTCGAATGCCACCCAAATCTGGCAAAGTACATCGAACCTGGGCTGGAGTGGGCTTATAAATACTATGGTTGCATGGACTGCACTCAGGCATATATCATTACGATATGTAAGTTCTTCTGTTTTTCTGCCCTGGATAATTAAGCTAATAATTATCTGTAGTCCTGAATCCTACTATATGCATGACATGGACCAACAAACACTGGGATCAGGATTTTATCACTATAGCCAAAATGAAGATTCAAGACATGGTAAGTTTGTTTATATGGAGCTACCCTAGAAGTCGTCCTCACATATCTCCCACAAGATGTCTGAATACTGCAAGAAGGCCGCTGGTAGCCAGGATGAAGAACTGCTTTTCCAACAGGATCCCACATACAAGGCGCTGAAATTTATGTCACTTGCAGCCCAGTATGGGCTTCCTGACGACGACATGGACATTGGTGGTCTGGGTCACAAGGAACGAACAGTCGATCAGGAATATCAAGCTTACATGTGATGGAAGAAGAAGCAATACCTTGTGCACTGGAAAGGGTACTCACCAGCTCATGATTCCTAGGTTAACTCTGAGGATCTCCACACTCTGGAGTTACTAGCAGACTTCAAAAGTCAACCAAGCAGTATAAGAACCCTTGGAATCTCAGACAATCCTTCTTATCCCCAACACCCATGTCTTCCATCAACCACAAACTCCCCAGTACAGGATTCGCCACATCCACCATCTTCACCTTGGGCACCGATAATGGTATCATCCTTATCTGCATGCACACTGACAACAATCAACTCTACTTCTTTGGAACCTTTGTCCAACGTGGACATTTCAACATCCAATTCCACTGGACCACTTGGTGACCAAGGGAAACTCTTGATGCCATCGACATCGACCATGAAGCAGTTGTGGTCCCAGTTGATAATAAAGACCCTATCCTCAGGATCCCTGTTGAATATGAAAGACTTCCATTTGCTCCCCATCCGCCTCAGTATCATCCCCAAACTCCCACAACCCACATCATCCCAGTTGATGAATCTAGCAACAATAGCAACCAGGAAACAGCATCTACCCCCCAAACACCAGAAAACACCCTGCTCCATGTCACCAACCCCAACCCCCCTACCCCCACACAGAAGAAACAGAAGACAACAACCAGTCTGACCAGTACACCGATACCAGACTCCTTGAACCAAACCACCTCCTCCACATCACCCAAGAAGAAGCTGAGGAATGTATTAGAGACATGACCAGACTTAGCGACAACTGGACCCTCTTCAATGCTAAATTCCAGAACACCAATGTTGCCAAAATGTTCAGGAAGAAGGACAGCAATACTACCCTCTATCTCTATCATTTTCATCACCATCTCTATGATATGGTTACCAAGGAACTCTTTAAGGAGAAGATCACCCTCCCGTTTGGCACACTCTCCCCTCATTACCATACCCTGAAAGATCAAGTCTTCCTTACAGGACTTCAAGCATTCCTCAGAAGTCGAAGAAGGAAATTAAGAGCCAAACCAAAAACATTCATACCCAGTCCCAGTACCTCAAATGGAGCAGGAGGACTTACCCCTGCATTACCACCACCATCATCAGCCCCAGTCGTTGCACCACCACCCCCTGTTGGACCAGCACCAGTTATCTTACCTTTTATCCACCCATCATCATCCATCCCCATGACCATTCATCCCAGTCCACCCCTTGTGGGACTGCCTCGTATTGCATCACCTCCACTTCCTCTAGTCCCATGGGGATCACATCAACAAGAATACTCATCAATGGAGCACTACAAACCACCAGTGGTTATGAACGAGTCACCAGACCCAGTCAACTTACCTCTACCCTGATCATTAACTCCTTCACCACCTTGAGAACCTGGAAGTCTGATCATCCCTTGCCCATAGAATACGTCACCCCTTCAGGAAGAGATTCCTTTACCCCCTGTTGCACCCCCTATACCCCCTGTGGCCTTGTCATCATGCCTACCCTGGATCTCACCTATCCAAATTACCCCACTACCCAAACATCCATTAATGGAAGACAAACCATTGGTTAATAAAAAAGGACCACCTAGCTGGGCAGGATCACAACCCTTGCCTATTACAGGGAAATGGCAAGAGTCACCATGACATGTTACTATGCCACTCAAATGTGAGCAAAGTGATCCAGCAACAGAACGATCGATGAGTCCTGGAGAAAACCCTACCCCTCCTGATTCCCCTAAACTTACAGCCATATTGACACCCTCTAGCTTTGGATTCACTAGACTCTATGGTACTCCACTTCAAATGACCATTGAAGTAGATGAAGAAATGGAAGAAGGTGAAATGACAAGTTCAAATCAGTCATTTGACAGTATGGATATCGGAATACCTTGGGTACCCTCCAACTGGTTGCAACCCTCTTCACCCTAGGTTGTGTGGTAACGACCACTCTAGCAAGGGTGTCATGTTACAATCCTGGGCCCTATTTTTTATTTTCCACCTTTCCCACCTACTCGTTTTTGTGCTCTCAGTCACTCGTTCCCCACTTGTTCCCTCACGCGCCACTTGGACTGCCATCCAGTCACCTGACAAGTCACCTGATAAGTCACTTGACTATTCCACTGTCAATTATCACATGCTACTACTCTGCAACCGCCAGCTCATGATAGAGCTATACTTAGATTGCCAGCTCATTGCCAGCTCATGATATGACCTTACTATATGTGACTCTATTGTTCTGTGACCTCTATTGTCTGTGACATCCCATTTGTATATAAGTGCCCTACTTTTGATGGTTAGGCCCTAAGCCTAACTTGGTTTTCAATCCAAGAGTTGTAGCTTCCACCCAGAGACTTCCCCAAGTCTACCAGCCTGATCCCTATCACTTCTAAGTGCCCTAGAAGCTCTTCCCTTCTCATCTCATCACCAGAACACTCAGAAGTTGCCCTTATCATTGGGAACTTACTTATTATCAGCATAGGCAACCAGTACCACCCTACTCTTATGATTATTGCCTCAGGAGGATTCCCCACTGAGCAAATCCCAGTTGTTGCCAAAATGTTAAGGTCCAAGGGCCTTAAAGACGTGATGTGTGTGGGTTGGTTTGGCAACGACTGGGATTGCTCAGTGGGTTGTCCTCCTGAGGCAATGATCACGTGAGTAGCTCAGTACCAGTTGGCTATGCAGTATAACAAGTAAGTCCCCGATGATAAGGGCGACTTCTGAGTGTCCTGATAGATGATGAAAGGAGAGAGCTTCAAGAGGGGGTTGAAGCAACTGAGGGTTCAGGCTGTTTGACTCTGGGAGTCCTGGGTGGAAGCTACAAGTCTTGGATTGAAAACCAAGTTAGACTTAGGGCCTAACTGCTAAAAGTACGAGCACTTATATACAAGTAGAAAGTAACAGGTCACAGGAGTCACAGAATAATACTGTCACATATAGTGAGGTTCATCATGAGCTGGCAGTTCTAAGTATAACTCCATCATGAGCTGGTGGTCTATCATGACATGGCAATGAGCTGGCAATCCATAACAGGTTAAATGGTGATGCTGTGGAGTGCTGCGGACTGCGGAATGATGGCATGTGATATCTGACTGTGGAATGGTCAGGTGATCCATCAGGTGACTTGTCAGGTGATTTGGTGGCGGTCCAAGCGGCATGTAAGGGAACGAGTGGGGGAACAAGTGACCGAGAGCGCAGAATAAATGGTGAAAAAATAGTGGAAAATTGGTGGTAGGGCCCAGGATCGTAACACAAAACCAAACCACACATGTCATGTAACCGGCACCTGGAGTCAAAAGTGGGACCAGGGTAAGTTCGGCAACCAGGCCATAGAAGTGCAAGAGTTTCAGGGTATGAGTACAGGACTTGGGAGTGGAGTAGCCCCACCTGGAATGTGAGTGTAGGATAAAAGGAGCGACCTGTAGTAGTTGTAGGAGCAAGTCGAATCTCCTGTCTAAGTTTTCTCATTGCTATAAACATCGTTCTGAGTCTAGTGTTCATGGTGGTAACATTAGATTCGACTTTGTTTCTTCTTTTTCATTACGGCTAGCTCCAGCACTTCTGAGCCAGTGAAGCTCAAGGACCGATACTACCTAACAGATGAAGAACTCTCTTGGAGAACTCACAACAATTGAGTCAAGCAAATATACGAAGACAACCCCAGGAACCCTGTAGGAGTGGAATTCCAAGGGTTTCACACCAAAGAAAGTCACACCATCGAAAACAAAGGATTCATTCCTGTCTGTCTACTTCAGAAACAGTGGTTCCGTATCTACTACAGTAAATCAAGAAAACAATTCTTCAAAGGACCTCACTTCCCTGAAGTATCCCTTTTCAACAACAAATACATCATAGCCCAACAACTAGCGCAACAAGAGTTTACCCCCAGTGAGAAATGCATATCACAAGGTCAAATGATATTGAATGAGATTAAATAATATCGAACATTTTCCCAATTGATTAATCTGATTTGACCATTTCCAAACAAAATCGAAGCACATTACAACAGATCGAATCCTGGCCTCATCGATGAAGTCCGACCCTGTTTCTGGTGCATATGTCCACACGTTGGGTCTCTGTGGCACAAGGTGATCTGGTTTGGCCAGATACACAGCTTGTAGTAGACGCAATTTTTGTAAGTCCACTTTTTGTCATTGCTGCCCTTTTGTTTTAACAATCTTTCCACTTCTCCCAGGTATTCCATAGTATAAAATCATGCAAATATATGCAATAATGTCAACAGCAAAGAAGGTACTCTGTGATTGCCTAGCAAAGTGCAAGGGTAAGTGTAGACAAGTTAGCAGATCAACATACTCCAGACAATGGCCATATCGCGACCCCAATTCCCAATTCTCAAAGAGGCTCCAGCACATATTCAACAGCCATCTGATTGTACATGGGGCAGCCTCAAACACACTGGGAGGCTCTGGTTCCTCCAATAGTGTGCGTGTTCCTTCCACCGCTACCTCCGGCTCCATTCCCCAAGCTGGACAAACACATGGGCCCACAGAAAACTAGGACTGATGACAATGATGACCCTCAAACTCAAGTTGTGTCCCATCATTCATAGGTACATCTCCTTTTCTAATCACACACTCTCTGGAACTGTCCCAACAATGCCACTATCACTGACTACAACAACACCACCATCCCTGTCCTCAACCATGATGACACCATCACTGTCCCCATCCCAACTACAATGATACCACCCTCTCTGTCCCTGCCCTGTCCCTGAACAAGATGACGACGATGCCACCATCCCAGTCCCCAAACACGATCCTGATCATGAATGACCATGACCGACAATGATCGCCATAGTGGCAGGATCATGTCAAGGCAAACTCAGTTTGGCAACGAGCCTGGCAAGACGACTAGGCAAGGGTGGTCAATGGCAAGGCTGCTGTAAACAATGGGTGCAAGGTCAAGTGAAGGCAGATTGGTCATACAAGGCGGATGATAGAGGGCAGGGACATCAATACACGATGCAGCAACGAGACAGGGCAAGACTGTAAGGCAATGATGTGGGGTGGTTACAATACACAAGACAATTGTAAACGGCTACTAAACACTGTATTATCATGTTTTCCTAAATCTCTAATGCATGCATCGTCTTATCACTGAGGGAGGATTGCACGTCCACACATTTATGACCAAAACAAGAAAGCGTCGAACCCTTTTGGGATTTGCTCAATGTATGCATCATATTGACGCATACATTCCTACTTTTTTTTTTTTTTTTTTCTATCTCTGCCTATACCTGCTCTGCTGCGCCTTGAAGCTGCGCCCCCCTCCCCTCAAAAGCCCCAAAAATGACCCCCTCACATCTCTTCACTTCAGCCCAAGACTTTCTTTCAGTGAGCTGTAGTACAACCACAGCGTTTCTTCTTCGGTCGATGACTGGGTCCTCTTCCCTGCAACTATTCCTTACACAGCCAACAACTTGAACACTGGTACAAATATAACAAATCAATGCCACGAAACCACATATATCCACCTCATGCACAAGTGCCGCCAATTGGAAGAGCATCTACATAAGGAAAAGGAAGCCCACAATGCGCTGAAGTACATATACAGTATACTTTCCTTTTACTCTAAGTTTTGTTTACATGTTGGACCCAGAATGACGCATGACAGACTAGTCAATACGCACAATACTCTCATGGTCACGTTGAAGAACAGGGACCCAGTCAGGCCGCCCCTTAAGGCTGAGGGCAAGACCCTGAGGAATCCACTGTGAGTGGACACAGTGCCCATCGAATCTACTAACATTTTCCATTCACAGTACAGATATTTTTAACAACTTGCATACAGTGACACAATTTCACATCCTTAGAACAGTCCCAGATGTCATCCCCCCCCCACACCTGCCATCGACTGCAAGAGCACCAAGATCACTGGCACTGATCTTGCTGACCATGTCACAGAGGACGCTCAGCCAACTATCACAGCAGCAACGCTCCTGCCATGGCCAATACATGCCCCATCCCACTACCCACCCCAGAAGATGAAAGAAATCTTCCTAACCTCGATGCCAACACACAGGGAGCCGGACAGGTTAGCAAAGTGGCAAGTACCATTGTTCTTACTTCAGTGCCCGTCGGTCTGTCCCTTGTTACAGGTGCCATCGCGTCAATGTCCGGACAGCATGCCAGCAAGCTGACAGCACCGACCTCTCCTGACCCAGCCCCATTGGCTGTCATTGCAAGGGACCCGAAGGAGAAGAGGTACCAACAGTCACAGAAGATGGTACCTGGCCCGGCAATGACAGTGAGGTATGAAGTGAACTCCCCATGTTGGAACCACACTACTAACTGTTTTGGCAGAAACTTTTGCGCTATCGACTGGTGCGCATTGTATCCTGAGGGCACCCTTGGCACCTTCAACTGGCACTACGACAACCTACCTGCCAAGAAGGCAGAGGTATGTCCTTCCCTTTTATACAACTACGAATCCATGCCACTGATGAGATTCTAGGCATACAAGCAGCAGGAAAAGGACGCCGTGAAGGAAGCTCAGGCAGTGGTGTGTACCACAAACTTACTAGACCAGCTCATTCCTGGCCAGGACCACAACGGAGCCTAGGCGCAGCATGAGGGCATCCAGCATGTCCTCCCCCCCAGGCGAGCCCCAAGAGAAACAGACGCCTCACAGGGACCTGAAGCAAGGACAGTGAGTACAACACGTCGATGTGATTTGATACCATTCCATAATATCGAATGTATTATTAGTTACTACAGTAGAATCAAATATAATTGCATTTATTTGAATAATTGGTGTGCAGTGTGATTCAAATACATTCTATGTGATTAGAATTTTCATCAAATCAGGTCAAACATTTGAAGAGATTTGCACACGTTCTATTTGATTTGATTTTTATAGAAGGATACTCTCATTTGTATAACCATATCA
>Ga0307510_10005444_pt1 | contig 15160 bp, 12 predicted proteins | sample 12_EM_MG_FD_207224 | JGI IMG/M metagenome (GOLD analysis project Ga0307510, IMG submission 207224) | Populus trichocarpa ectomycorrhiza microbial communities from riparian zone in the Pacific Northwest, United States - 12_EM | ecosystem: Host-associated > Plants > Roots > Unclassified | place...
TTCTTGTTCCAGGTCGGTCTTGCGGCTGTTGCCGCTGTAGATGATCGGCATGTTGAAACCGAAGCGGCCACGGCGGGCGACGGCGGCGCCGATGTTGCCCATGCCGACGATACCGAGGGTTTTGCCGTGGACGTCACAGCCGAACTGTGGCGCGCCGACGCTGGCTTGCCATTGGCCGGCCTTGGTCCAGGCGTCGAGTTCGGCGACGCGGCGGGCGCTGCTCATGATCAGGGCGAAGGCGAGGTCGGCGGTGCTTTCGGTGAGCACGTCGGGGGTGTTGGTGAGCATGATCCCGCGTTGGTTGAAGTAGTCGAGGTCGTAGTTGTCGTAGCCGACCGAGACGCTTGAGACCACTTCGAGTTTTGCGGCGTTTTCCAGTTGTGCGCGGCCGAGTTTGCGGCCGACGCCGATGAGGCCGTGGGCGTGGGGCAGGGCTTCGTTGAATTGGGCGTTGATGTCGCCGTTCTTTGGATTTGGGACGATGACGTCGAACTCCTGTTGCAGGTGTTCGATCATGGGTGGGGTGATGCGGCTGAAGGCCAGGACAGTCTTTTTCATCGTTGTTGGCTCTTGTTCGGGCTTGATACCAAGCACGCTAACATTTCTGGCTTGGGGTTGTCTTGGCGGCCTCTGGGCCGACCATGTTGTGGGTGTGCTTGGTGAATATCCGTTGCTGCGGTAACGGCGGCTTAGGGTTCCGCCCTGACGGCGGGTCACCTTTTCCAAACGCCGAAAAGGTAACCGAAAAGGCTTGCTCCTACGTGCGGCCCGCTCGCTGGGGCTCGGGGTTCCTTTGCTCCGGGATCGATCCGGGCGCAGCGCCTACGGTTTGCTTCGCTGCACCTCCTCTCGCTGTGTTTGGCTTCGCCAAACGGTCGCTGCGCTCGCACGCCCGGATCAATCCCTCCACTCAGCCTTCCGACGTCGCCCGTGGATCAAGATCAAGATCAAGAGCAGGCGAGCTGACACTCGGCCTATTGAGTGGTGAAGAGCGGGGCGTGGTCGGCTTTGGATTTGTGGGCATTTCAAAATTTGAGTTCGACTCGGTATTTCACGTCGATGTAACTCGCCCAAACACCTCGGTCAGTCCCCTCTCCCTTTGGGAGAGGGTTAGGGTGAGGGGCTCTTAGTTGTGTGCCGGGGATTTCGGGATTTCGTGGTTATCCAGCACGCGATTCACCGCCAGTTCGGCGAGCATGATGATTTGCTGGATCGCCAGAATCGTCCGTCGCTGCGGCAGGTCGATGTAGGCGGCGATGTCGCTGGTCATCAGGCTGGCTTGTGCCAGTGATTCGCAGGCGTGGACCAGCAGGCTTTCGCTGTACTGTTCGGGGGAGATCTGAAACACGGTGGCTTTGGGGAAGCGGTATCAACATTGGCTGATACCTGCTTGTGTCTGCACTTGGGTCAGACTTTGCGATCTACCTTTACACCTCGATAGTTTCAAGACCTTTGACATCAATCTGACCATCATGAACTTGATGCAGCTCATTTGTGTCGAAATCTACAAAACTGAAGTTGAAGGCTGCCTTGAAAATGCCTTTGGCAATGTTGAACTCTTCTACAACAATGAACCCTGCATTTTTAGCGCTTGTATAGCCTTTTGTATGTGAGCCTGACGTATATGAAAATCTGAACGGAGAGGGAAAGTGCTCCGTGCTGAATTCATTCCTCCCAAGCTTAATATTTGCGTCAAAAGTGAGGTTGATAGTGAATGAGGTGGTAGAGGATTTTTGGTAAGTTGCTTTTAGCGCGACTATCTTGTTATCGGTAATAAAATGGTCGGGTTTTCCTTCGAACTTGTCGGTGATATAGTCTTTGTTTAGTTTGGCAATTACAGTGCCTTCACCTGATTTCTTAAGTTTGTCGAGTTCCAGATCTTTAATGGACATGTCTTGCTCCTTCAAGGTTAGGTTGGTGTGACGACATCCATTGTTCGGCTAAAGCGATAAAATGGGCACTGTCAGATCTGACAGGTCTCCTATATCGATTGGCTATTAAAAATTAATCGGAAGATGATTTGTGGAACTTGATTGCCCACTTCAGGTTTGCGGCCATTGGACAATGCTTAATTGTGTCAGGCCGTCATCCGGCATCATTCAAGGGAGAGGGAGCCGATTTCCGAGCCTTTCAGAGTTTGAATTCGACTGGGTATTTCACGTCGGTGTAACTCGCCCAAACACCTCGGTCAGTCCCCTCTCCCTTTGGGAGAGGGCTAGGGTGAGGGGCTTTTAGTTGTGTGCCGGGGATTGGGGGATTTCGTGGTTATCCAGCACGCGGTTCACCGCCAGTTCGGCGAGCATGATGATCTGCTGAATCGCCAGAATCGTGCGCCGTTGCGGCAGGTCGATGTAGGCGGCGATGTCGCTGGTCATCAGGCTGGCCTGGGCCAGTGATTCGCAGGCGTGGACCAGCAGGCTTTCGCTGTCCTGTTCCGGGGCGACTTGGAACATGGTGCTGGGTTTGTGGAAGCGCAGGGTGAGTGCGTTGGGTTTGAGGTAGTGGTCGAGGGCGCGGTCGGCGGCTTCGTGGAATTTCTTCGAACCGGGGAATTCGTAGGGGGTGGTGTCGTCGGTTTCAGGTGGATTAGGCGTTGGTTTGAACATTGTGAAACTCCATTCGGGATGTGGAGTTCGTCACGTACTGCGACCAAGCAGTAGGGTGGCGAACTGTACGCGGGTTGGTCGACCAGGGAATGGAAACCCGGCAGGGCCAAAGCCCTCCCTCGCACAGTTCGCCATTAGGCAAGCTGAAAAGTGCGCCATTCTAAACCCGGACGACCAAGTCCGGTCGCTGATTCGTCAGCGACACCCAAATCCTAGCCACCGCACTTCCGACGGACAACCTGCAAAACCTGTCGGAAAGATCCGCGAAATCCTGGTTTTCGTAGGAGTTGTTGTAGGCGTGGATTGCTTGATTTTTAAACGGGAAGTCCGGCGACCGCAGGCTGTGACTGATCTGCGCGAAGATGGTTTTCCGTTTAAGGTTTGGTCATGGCAGCAGTCGAAGGTGAAAGGGGAAGACACGCGCTCGGCTTTTGTTTTACGGTGAATTTACCCCTCACCCCAGCCCTCTCCCCTAGGAGAGGGAGCCGATTTTTGGGCCTTTCAGAACCTGAGTTGGACTCGGTATTTCACGTCGGCGTAACTCGTCCAAACACCTCGGTCAGTCCCCTCTCCCTTTGGGAGAGGGTTAGGGTGAGGGGCTTTTAGTTGTGTGCCGGGGAATGGGAGATTTCGTGATTATCCAGCACGCGGTTCACCGCCAGTTCGGCGAGCATGATGATCTGCTGAATCGCCAGAATCGTCCATCGTTGCGGCAGGTCGATGTAGGCTGCGATGTCGCTGGTCATCAGGCTGGCCTGTGCCAGTGATTCGCAGGCGTGGACCAGCAGGCTTTCGCTGTCCTGTTCGGGGGCGACCTGGAACATGGTGCTGGGTTTGTGGAAGCGCAGGGTGAGGGCGTTGGGTTTGAGGTAGTGGTCGAGGGCGCGTTCGGCGGCTTCGTGGAATTTCTTCGAACCGGGGAATTCGTAGGGGGTGGTGTCTTCCGCTTCAGGCGGATTGGGACTGTGTTTGATCATGGCAATATCCTTTTAAAGAGATGGAGCTGCCATGTTTCGTTTTCCAGGCGAAAGGGGTGGCAGCTGTACGCGGACTGGAAAAACCGGCAAAGGATCAAACCCGGCAGACCCGGAGGTCTCCCACGTACAGCCGCCATAACAAAACTTCGGCGCCGAAAAAGCGCGGCATTATGTCATGTGCTGTGATCCTGCGGGTTTTCCAGACCCGGTCGCTGATGCGTCAGCGACACCCAAATCCTAGCCACGGCACTTCCGACGGACAACCGTCAAAACCTGTCGGAAACATCCGCGAAATTGCCGTTTCTGTAGGCTCGGCCGTAGGCTGCGATTAAACAGCAAGATCAAAAGATCGCAGCCTGCGGCAGCTCCTACAGGTTTCGTGGTGTGTTGAACATCAGTTGGCGACGCGCGCGCCGGCGAGGCTGCCGCTTAATTCGTAAGCGGCCAATTCCGCCTGATGCGCCGCGAGAATTTCCGGCAACGACCCACGCAAATACTCAACCCACGTCTTGATCTTCGCGTCCAGATATTGCCGCGAAGGGTAGATCGCATACAGGTTCAGCTCTTGCGAGCGGTAGTTCGGCATCACTCGCACCAGTGTGCCGTTGCGCAAGCCTTCGATCGCCGCATACACCGGCAACACACCCACACCCATGCCGCTGGTGATCGCGGTTTTCATCGCGTCGGCGGAGTTCACCAAAAATGGCGAGCTGTTGATGGTGACCATTTCCTGGCCTTCCGGGCCGTCGAAGGCCCACTTCTCCAACGGAATCACCGGGCTGACCAGGCGCAGGCAAGCGTGGTTGAGCAGGTCGCTGGGTTTTTGCGCGGCGCCGTTGGCTTTCACGTAGGCCGGCGAAGCGCAGACGATGCTGTAGGTGATGCCCAGCCGTTGCGAGACAAAACCCGAATCCGGCAGTTCGCTGGCGAGCACGATGGACACGTCGTAGCCCTCGTCGAGCAGGTCCGGCACGCGATTGGCCAGGGTCAGGTCGAAGGTGACGTCCGGGTGGGTTTTGCGGTAGCGGGCGATGGCGTCGATGACGAAGTGCTGGCCGATGCCAGTCATGGTGTGCACTTTCAATTGCCCGGCCGGGCGCGCGTGGGCGTCGCTGGCCTCGGCTTCGGCTTCTTCGACGTAGGCCAGAATCTGCTCGCAGCGCAGCAGGTAGCGTTTGCCCGCTTCGGTCAGGGCGATGCGCCGCGTGGTGCGGTTGAGCAAGCGGGTTTGCAGGTGGGCTTCCAGGTTGGAGACCGCGCGCGAGACGTTGGCGGTGGTGGTGTCGAGTTGCACGGCGGCGGCAGTGAAGCTGCCGGCTTCGGCGACACAACTGAAGGCGCGCATGTTTTGCAAAGTGTCCATGGGGTGCTCTCAAGGGAGATGGCAAATTGTGACACGAAGTTTCGGGGGCTGAGACCCCAGACTTAAGGATTATCTCGTTAACCGTAACAAAGATTCACAGAAATCCCAGCTTATCGCCGTACAGGGCGTTCCATAGAATTGCGCCGAACCCTGTAGGAGCTGCCGAAGGCTGCGATCTTTTGATTTTGTTTTAAGGGAATCAAGATCAAAAGATCGCAGCCTTCGGCAGCTCCTACACGGGTCCTCGATCTACCCCTCTCTCAGGAATTCGCAGCTGTGCCGCGTCGCATCAACAGAGCGCTTTTGCCGCTCAGTGTTCTGGCTTTTACCCTGGTTCTTGGCGGCTGCATCTCAACGGACGGAATTGCTCCACAAGGCATGGCAATGGAGGCCAACTCGCTGGCCACCGACGATGCCATTGCTCACGCCGCCCGTGACGCCAACTGGCCCACCGCGCAATGGTGGCAAGCCTACGGCGACCCGCAACTCAATCGCTGGATCGATCTCGCCGTGCAGGGCAGCCCGAGCATGGCCATGGCCGCTGCGCGGGTGCGTCAGGCCAAAGCCTTGGCCGGTGTCGCCGAATCCGCCGAGTCATTGCAAATCAATGGCGAGTCGACCCTCAAACGCCACAACTGGCCGACCGATCAGTTCTACGGCCCAGGCGAGTTGGCCAACACCACCACCTGGGACAACAACGCCGCATTGGGTTTCAGCTACGCCCTCGACCTTTGGGGCCGTGAAAGCAACGCCAGCGAACGTGCGGTGGATCTGGCGCATATGAGCGCGGCCGAGGCGCGATTGGCGCAGCTTGAATTGCAGAACAACATCGTTCGCGCCTACATCGAACTGTCGCTGCATTACGCCCAGCGCGACATCGTTGCGGCGACGCTTAAGCAGCAACAGCAGATTCTCGATCTGGCGCAAAAACGTCTGAATGGTGGGATCGGCACACATTTCGAAGTCAGTCAGGCTGAAACGCCGTTGCCGGAAACCCATCGGCAAATCGATGCGCTGGATGAGGAGATTGCCCTCAGTCGCAATCAGCTTGCCGCTCTGGCGGGTAAAGGGCCAGGCGAGGGCGCGCAGTTGCAGCGTCCGACACTGTCGCTCGCTGCTGCGTTGAAACTGCCGTCGGCTCTGCCCGCCGAATTGCTCGGTCAGCGGCCGGACGTGGTCGCCAGTCGCTGGCAAGTCGCGGCGCAGGCGCGCGGTATCGACGTCGCTCACGCCGGGTTTTACCCCAACGTCGATCTGGTCGGCAGCCTCGGCTACATGGCGACCGGTGGTGGCGCGCTGGAGTTTTTGACCGGCAAGAAACTCAACTACAACGTCGGCCCGGCGATCTCTTTGCCGATCTTCGACGGTGGCCGACTGCGTGCCGAACTCGGTGAAGCCTCCGCTGGTTACGACATCGCCGTGGCGCATTACAACCAGACGCTGGTGAATGCGCTGAAGAACATCTCTGACCAATTGATCCGCCGCGAGTCGATGGACAAGCAGCAAGGCTTCGCCGCCGAATCCGTTGCCACGGCGCAGAAGACTTACGACATCGCGATGATCGCTTATCAGCGCGGCCTCACCGATTACCTCAACGTGCTCAATGCGCAGACGTTGCTGTTCAAACAGCAGCAGGTGCAGCAGCAGGTGCAGGCGGCGCGGTTGACTGCGCATGCCGAGTTGGTGACTGCGCTGGGTGGTGGCCTCGGGGCTGGCAACGGCGTGCCGACTGCCGAGAAAACCCAAGCGCCGAAAACCCCGGTTCTCCTGCATTGAACACACATCAAATTGTAGGAGTGAGCCTGCTCGCGATAGCGGTGTATCAGTCAACAGAAATGTTGGATGTAAAATCGCCATCGCGAGCAGGCTCACTCCTACAGGGATCGCGTCTTGCCTGAATTCTTGAGCACAATTAAATGACCCCCTTGCCCGCACCACTGCGCTGGCTCTACTCCCTGGAATGGCGCCGTGGTTTTTTCGACTGGGCGCGCAGCGATGGCGTGACCTGGGTCTACATCTTCAAGGTGTTGATCGCCGCATTCCTCACGCTGTGGCTGGCCATGCGTCTGGAATTGCCGCAACCGCGCACGGCGATGATCACTGTGTTTATCGTCATGCAGCCACAGAGCGGCCAGGTGTTTGCCAAGAGTTTCTATCGCTTCCTCGGCACACTGGCCGGGTCGGCGATGATGGTCACGCTGATCGCGTTGTTCGCGCAGAACACCGAGCTGTTTCTTGGCTCGTTGGCGATCTGGGTCGGTATCTGCTCGGCCGGTGCTGCGCGTTGCCGCAACTTCCGCGCTTACGGTTTTGTCCTCGCTGGCTATACAGCCGCGATGGTCGGGCTGCCGGCGCTGGCGCACCCGGACGGAGCGTTCATGGCGGCGGTGTGGCGGGTGCTGGAGATCTCGTTGGGGATTCTCTGCTCGACCCTGATCAGCGCCGCGATCCTGCCGCAAACCGCCAGCGCGGCGATGCGCAACGCCTTGTATCAGCGTTTCGGTGTGTTCGCGTTGTTCGTCACCGATGGCTTGCGCGGGCGCAGCAAGGCCGAGTCTTTCGAGGCGAGCAATGTGCGCTTCATTGCTGAAGCCGTGGGGCTGGAAGGGCTGCGCAGCGTGACCGTGTTCGAAGACCCGCACATGCGTCGGCGTAACGGTCGACTAAGTCGGTTGAACAGCGAATTCATGGGCATCACTACGCGCTTCAACGCCCTGCATCAATTGCTCGAGCGCTTGCGCGGCAATGGCGAAGAACACGTTGTCGCCGCGATCAAACCGGGCCTGCAGGATCTCGCCGAAGTGCTCGATGGCTTCAGTGGCCGCGCTCTGACCAGCCCCGATGCCGGCCGTTTGGCGACCGCACTGGCGAGCTACAAGGAAGGCCTGCCGGCCCGCGTGCGCAGCCTGCGCGCGATCTTTCAGGACACCGAGCCGAGCGAAGCCGAACAACTGGATTTCCACACCGCTTACGAACTGCTTTATCGCTTCGTCGACGACTTGCACAGTTATGCACAGACCCACGCCTCATTGGCCGATCACCGCCACGAACGCGAGCGCTGGGACGAACCATTTACCCCGCAAACCAATTGGTGGGCCGCCGCCGCGTCGGGCATTCGCGCCTCGTTCATTCTGGTTGTGCTGGGCAGTTACTGGGTCGCCACCGCCTGGCCAAGCGGCGCGACGATGACGCTGATCGCTGCCGCCACCGTGGGCCTCTCGGCTGCTACGCCGAACCCGAAACGCATGGCGTTCCAGATGGCGTGCGGAACCTTCCTCGGTGCCCTGATCGGCTTCGTCGAGATGTTTTTCATCTTCCCGTGGATCGATGGTTTCCCGCTGCTGTGCGTGATGCTCGCGCCGGTGATCGTGCTCGGCTCGTTCCTGACCTCGCGGCCGCAATACGCCGGCGTCGGCCTCGGTTTGCTGATCTTCTTCAGCACCGGTTCGGTGCCGGACAACCTGACCATCTACAACCCTTACACCTTTATCAACGACTACATCGCCATGGTCATGGGCATGTTGGTCTGTGCTGCCGCCGGGGCGATCATTCTGCCGCCGAACAGCCGCTGGTTGTGGAAGCGCCTGGAACAGGATCTGCGCGGGCAAGTGGTCTACGCGATCAGCGGCAAACTGAAAGGTCTGGCCTCGAGTTTCGAGAGCCGCACACGTGATCTGTTGCATCAGGCTTACGGCCTCGCGGCCGGTCAGCCGAAAGTGCAGAAGAACCTGCTGCGCTGGATGTTCGTGGTACTGGAAGTCGGCCACGCGATCATCGAGTTGCGCAAGGAACAGGCGATCCTGCCGGTGCACCCGGCCTATGCCGAGTCGCAGCCGTGGCGCCAGGCGATCCGCGTGATGGGCCGCGCGCTGGTGCGACTGTTTCTGCAACCAAACTCCAGCAATCTTGAGCGCGCATTGGTCGCGGTTGACCACGCAATCAGCCGCGTCGCAGCCACCGATGAGCCGTTCGCCCCACACTTCGATACCTCGGCATTGCGGCGGGTGAAGAGCTATCTGCACTTCATCCGTACCTCGCTGCTCGACCCGCAATCACCGCTCGCTGCCTACGCCATCGCCAAGCCCGAAGGACTTGCCCATGCCTCGTGAAATCGCCTTCCACGGCGTGTACATGCCGACCATGACCCTGATGTTTTTCATCGCTGCGGCACTGGCCTGGGCGGTGGACCGGTTCCTGTCCGGGTTCGATCTGTACCGTTTTTTCTGGCACCCGGCGCTGCTGCGTCTGAGTCTGTTTACCTGTCTGTTCGGCGCCATGGCGCTGACTGTCTACCGTTGAGAACGTTCTGATGAAAAAGTTTTTCAGCCTGCTCGCGACCCTGCTGGTGCTGGCCCTGGCGTTGTGGATCGGCCGTACGTTGTGGGAGCACTACATGAACACGCCGTGGACCCGTGACGGTCGCGTGCGTGCCGACATCATCAACGTCGCCGCCGACGTCACCGGTGAAGTGGTCGACGTGCCGGTGCGCGACAACCAACTGGTGAAGAAGGGTGATCTGTTGATGCAGATCGACCCGGAGCACTACCGCATCGCGGTGAAACAGGCGCAGTCGCTGGTCGCCTCGCGCAAGTCGACGTGGGAGATGCGCAAGGTCAACGCCCATCGCCGCGCCGATCTGGACAACCTGGTGATCTCCAAGGAAAACCGTGACGACGCCAGCAACATCGCCGATGCCGCGCTCGCCGATTACCAACACGCGCAGGCGCAACTGGAAGCTGCCGAACTCAACCTCAAACGCACCGAAGTGCGCGCGGCGGTCGACGGTTACGTGACCAACCTCAACGTGCATCGCGGTGACTACGCGCGCATCGGCGAGGCGAAAATGGCCGTGGTCGACATGAACTCGTTCTGGGTTTACGGCTTCTTCGAAGAGACCAAACTGCCCCACGTGAAAGTCGGTGACAAGGCCGATATGCAGTTGATGAGCGGCGAAGTCTTGAAGGGCCACGTAGAAAGCATTTCCCGCGGCATCTATGACCGCGACAACCCGGAAAGCCGCGAACTGATCGCCGATGTGAATCCGACGTTCAACTGGGTGCGGTTGGCGCAGCGGGTGCCGGTGCGGATTCACATTGATGAAGTACCGGAGGGTGTTTTGTTGGCGGCGGGGATTACTTGCACGGTTGTGGTGAAGCAGAGCGCTGTGGATAACTGATGGACTGAGGCGTCTGCATCGCGAGCAGGCTCACTCCTACACTGGATCTGCGTTACACCGAAGATCCCCTGTAGGAGTGAGCCTGCTCGCGATGGCGTCGACCCGGTCTCAGAGTTTGCCGCGCAAACCGAAGCGCTTCATTAACGTCGGCTCCAGTAAACCCTTGGGCAGCAACGCCGCCAACAACGGCAACGCCCGGCTGCCATTGCCAATACGGATCAATCTTGGCGGTTTGTTCTGTTGCACGGCTTTCAGCAGCACAGCCGCAAATTCAATGGCCGGCGTCGGCTTGTCCTGCGACGCCTTGGCCCGCGCGCGAATACCTTCGCGCAGGGGAAACCACGGTGATTGTTCATTGATCAATTGCTCGGCCTCGTGCCCGGCGTTTTTGGCAAAACTCGATTGAATCGCCCCCGGCTGCACTTCCATCACACGAATGCCGAACGGCGCCAGTTCCATGCGCAGTGCATCGCTCAAGGCATGCACCGCCGCTTTCGAGGCGCAGTAAGCACCGGCAAACGGCGTGACCAAAACCCCTGAAACACTGCCGATATTTACCACCAATCCTTTGGCCCGGCGCAGCACCGGGAATAACGCGCGGGTGACCCCGACGATCGAAAACACATTGGTTTCGAACTGGCGCTGCATGGCCGCGACACCGCCATCGAGCAGCGGCCCCATGGCGCCGTACCCGGCGTTGTTGATCAGCACATCAAGGCCGCCGTGTTGCTGGTTGATCCGCTCGCCGAGTTGCTCCAGCGCCGCATTGTCGTTGACGTCGAGTTGCACGGCGCTGAACCCGGCTGATGCCAGCAAAGCGACATCTTCAGCCTTGCGCGCACTGGCCCAGACTTCGAAACCAGCGGCTTTGAACGCATCGGCGAGGGCGCGGCCGATGCCGCTGGAACAACCGGTAATCAACGCAACGGGCATGGCGCATTCCTTGTGCAGCAAGTGTGAGAAAGGGGATCAGTCGGAGAAACTACCCTGCAATCGCTCGGCGCGAAACTCCAGGGTTTGCGGGCGATAACCGGGACGCAGCGGCGGCATCGGCAGGCAGTCTTCCCAGTCGCCACCGGCCTGCAGTTCACCGGGACCACGATAGCGCGGCGCGGTGTATTGGTTGTCGGCCAGATTGACCGTGTCACCCGGTGCATAAGCGGCGATGCGCCAGCGCAGTTCGGTCAAGGGAACGTCGTTGCCATTTTTCATTTTCAGCTGCAACGGACGATCGGCCGGGCATTGTTCGGGAGCGTAAGCGATACGCATCTCAAGGCGCGCCAGTTGCTTGATCTCGCGGTTGTCCAGCCACACCACCCACATGGCCACGAAACCCAGGCCAATCGCCGCCGCCACGGAAACCGGCAAGGCTTTGGCCGGGTAGCGCAGCAGGAGGATCAGCCAGGTAATGACCAGCAGAATGCCGATGAACATGTGGGAACGCTCCGTGAGTTTGTGCGCACCATCCTACCGAAGGCTCGGCGCAATGGACATTTGTTGCGCACGGGATTTAACCGTTGGTCGGAACTGTAATTTCTGACAGTAGGCGCATCGCCAGGCGTCTGCTCAGATCATTGCAGGCGCAGAGGACGCAGTTATCGAGCGGGGTGAGCTACATGGACATGTTCAGCAAAACACCGGTGCTGGCAGTGAACGACCCACGCGGGCTGGCCGTTCGCAGGGTCGATTACTGGCGTTGCGACGTTAATCAAGCACCTGAACCGCGCATCCATCGCACGGCCCACGATGCGGCGGGTCGCGCGGTGACGCAGTGGGACCCGCGATTGTGGGCGCTGCAAAGCGATGATCCGCTAGCGCCGGCCAACCTAAGCACCGTTTACTTGTTGAACGGGCAGATTCTGCGCTCGAACAGCGTCGACGCCGGGATGCAGCTCAGTCTGTTCGGTCCGGGCTCAGAGACATTGACGGATTGGGACAGCCGAGGCACCCGCCGGGACATTGAGCATGACCTGTTACTGCGGCCGACGGCGGTGTTCGAAGCTGGTGAGCTGCAACCACGCCGTTGCGCCGAGCGTTTTGGATATGGTCAGCCGGGTGATGCCGATCAGGCGCGTAATCAGCTTGGCCAACTGATTCGTCACGAAGACCCGGCGGGAAGCGTGCTGTTCGAGGTCTTCGCGATCACCGGGGAGAACGTTGAAAGTACCCGGCATTTCACCCTTGAACCCGTCTCCCCGGATTGGCCTGAGCCAATCGATGAGCGCCAGCGTTTGCTCGAACCCGGTGAGGGCGCAATGACCCATTGGCGTTTCGGGCCCCTCGGGGCGGTGCTCGAGCAGATCGATGCGAAGGGTAACCGGCATGTCAGTGAGTTGACCCTCGATGGAGGCTTGCGCGCCCGCCGTCTGCAGTTGAGCCATCAGACTGAGTGGCGGGCGGTGGTCAGCGATATTCACTACAACGCAGAAGGGCTGGTCACGCAGGAACTGGCAGGCAATGGCGTGCTGACAACGCTGACCTACCGTGAAGAGGATGGACGTCTGATGACGCGTCACGCCGAAACCGGTCAGGGTGTGGTCTTGCAGAATCTGCTGTACCAATACGACCGGACAGGCAATGTGCTGAGCATCGAAGACCGGGCGCTGCCCGTGCGCTACTTCGCCAACCAGCGCATCGAACCGATCAGCCGCTTCACCTACGACAGCCTCTACCAATTGTGTGAGGCCCGCGGATGGGAGGCAGGGCCGGGCGATGGCGGCCCGACAGCGATCGCCAACTATTTGCAAACCTATGGTTATGACGCTGGCGGCAATCTGCTCAAGCTGACCCACGTCGGTGCACAGAGTCCAGGTCATGATCTGCAGGCTGCCCGCTACAGCAATCGCTGCCTGCCCTGGTGCAATGGCGTGCCCCCCGACGAGGCAGAGATCGCCGCAGCGTTCGACGCTCGCGGTAACTTGCTGCTGCTGGATCAAGGCCGGCAGTTGCAGTGGAATCTGCGCAATCAACTGGATGCGTTCGTGGCGGTGCAACGCGATTGCGCTGCGGATGATCACGAAGTCTATCTCTACGACGGCGCTGGTCAGCGTGTACGCAAGATTCGGTCGCTGCAGACCAGGGTTCGTGCTGTCGTTACGCAGGTACGCTACCTCCCTGAACTGGAATTGCGCACCGATGCCGGCACCGGCGAGGTGCTGCAAGTCATCACGGTGCAGACCGCCCTGAACAGTGTTCGTGTTCTGCACTGGGAGAGTCCGCCGCCAGCAGGCGTTAACGATCAGTATCGCTACAGTTTCAATGATCATCTGGGATCGATCAGTCTGGAACTGGCGGCAGATGCGCAACTGATCAGCCGCGAGCATTTCTATCCATTCGGGGCGACCGCGTGGAGTGAGGAAAGCGACATCAGTTACAAAACCGTGCGTTATTCGGGCAAGGAGCGTGATGCCACGGGTCTGTACTACTATGGTTTTCGTTATTACATGCCGTGGTTGCAGCGCTGGCTCAACCCTGACCCGAAAGGTTTTATCGACGGGCCGAATCTGTACCAGATGGTCGGTAACTCACCGATGCGGCATGCCGACAGCGACGGCGGTAAAAAGACCGATACGTCAGAGTTGGCTGACAGTGCACAAGAGCAGAAGGCATTGCTGGATTCGATGACTTCGGCTGCTGCGGATGTCAGAAATTCGTTACTCAATCACACGCAGGCGCGGCACCGCTTTCAGGCGCTGGCTAGGCGGGTGACGACGCAACTGGGCAGCAGTCTGGTCAGAACTGGAGCTAAGGCTTTGGGGGGCGCGGCAGGCACAGCGTTGGGGGGAACATTGGGGCCGGTAGTGGGTGCACTCGGGGGGCAGGTGGGTGCGAAGGCCGGCACCGCGCTGGCGAACGTCGTCATCGAAAAGGTCGTGGACACCTTTCAGTTGAACCGTCCTATCAACTTCAAGGGCAGCGAGATGAATCCGAAGGCGTTCGTTGAAAGCGTGGCGCCAAAAACGAAACCCAGTCTCGCCAAGGTAAAACTGGAGTTGGCCGCCCATGATCCGCGCACTGCCGACGGTCGATCACGTCTGGTGAAAATGGCTGGCACCAAGGCGGAGGACAAAGTAATCGAGATAATCGCCGACAAACTGGGACCGGAGGCACCGGGCCTGATCCAGACGGGACGGGAGTTCGCCCATGCTTCGCGAGGTTTGAATGCCGGGGCGTTAAGTGAAGCTTACGAACATATTCCGGTAGACATCGACATGGCAACGTTCAGGATGTCAGCCATCTTGAACGAGTTGGCGACTGCCGACAGTTCAGATCCTAAGCTTTTCGAAACGGTTGCAGGGCTTTCAATGCAAACATTGAACACTGTTCAAGCGCTGGAACGGACTCAGGACTTCATTGGATTTATTGCACCGACGCCATACGCCGGGAGGCAGCAATCGCTGGGAGGAAGTTCCCGGCCAAAACTGACCCGACAACATTCGCTCGGCTGAAAAAAAGCCCCCGCCCAACCCACTGCGGATAGGGGACGCAACGGGCTGGACGGGGGCTTCTTTTTAGCGGACGTTATTGCGCGATGGTCTTCACCGATACGCCGCGTTCGATCGGGGTGGAGCGGCCGTAGATATCTTCGAAGCGTTCGATATCGTCTTCACCCAAGTACGAACCCGACTGAACTTCGATGATTTCCAGCGGGATCTTGCCCGGGTTGCGCAGGCGGTGCACCGAGGCGATCGGGATGTAGGTCGACTGGTTTTCGCAGAGCAGGAACACGTTTTCGTCGCAGGTCACTTCGGCGCGGTGGTGGTGCATCTGCAGCGACAGGCACGCGCCCGGTTTAACCGAGATGTGCTTGACCTGGAAACGCCCGCCCATGTCCACCGAGTCATACGAGCCCCACGGACGATAGACTTCGCAGTGGTTCTGGGTTTCGCTGCGGCCCTGCTCGTTGAGCGTGTTGACCATCTGCTTGACGCCCTGAACCTTGTCTTTGTGGGCGATCATCATGGCGTCTTTGGTTTCGACCACAACGATATTTTCCAGACCGATCACCGACACCAGTTTGCCGTTGCCGTGGATCATG
>Ga0307510_10005445_pt1 | contig 15159 bp, 11 predicted proteins | sample 12_EM_MG_FD_207224 | JGI IMG/M metagenome (GOLD analysis project Ga0307510, IMG submission 207224) | Populus trichocarpa ectomycorrhiza microbial communities from riparian zone in the Pacific Northwest, United States - 12_EM | ecosystem: Host-associated > Plants > Roots > Unclassified | place...
TGGGAAACAATGATAACACCATTCTGGCACCCTTCACCCTGTACATGAAAGACTCTAAGACCGATGAAACAGCCCTTGTCGACAGCGGGGCTACTGAGAACTTCCTCGACTTCTGAACTATCAAATGACTAAACTTAGGGACCAATCCTTTGGAAATACCTCGCCCTATTATCAATGCAGACAGATCTCCAAACGGCAAGGGGGCACTAACGCGGTACACGGACCTGATGATCTCTCACAATAAACGAGAGGAACTCCAACAGTTCTATGTTGCCAATCTCAGAACAGACCGGGCGATCCTCAGATTCCCCTGGTTAAAAGAATGGAACCCCAAGATAGATTGGTGAAAACAGAAAATCCTAGGAGGGCCAATCACCACCAAAATGTTGCAAGTACTGGAATGGGCAAAAATAGGACTATTATCATATCAAGCCCAATGAATTGCACAAGAATACCAGTTACATGCAGGAGACGAAGTACTGGTACAAATCAACCAAATCAACATAGCGCAACAATGGGCTATCGAAGCATCAAAAGGGAAAGAAGCAGTTCAAGTACCCAAGGAATACAAGGAATTTATGGATGTTTTCTCTGATGAGAAAGCGAAACAACTCCCACCCACAAGGGGAGAGTTTGATCATCAAATTAAATTCAAAGAAGGAGCGCCAGATACCATTCGATGCAAAGTATATCAGATGAATCAGGCAGAAACCAAGTTTACCAGGAATTGGATCCAAGACAATTTGGCCTTGGGCAAGATTCAAGAATCACAGTCAGAAATCACCTGTCCTTCCTTCTTGATCAAAAAGAAGAATGGCACATTCCGAATGGTACAAGACTATAGGCCCATTAACGCATGGACAATCCTGGATAATTCCCCATTACCACTTATCAGAACCATAGTGGAAGATTTAGAAGGAATGAACTTGTTCTCCACCTTTGATATTCGATCTGGGTACAACAATGTGTTGGTCAAACCAGAAGATAGACATAAGGTGGCATTCAAAACTACTGAAGGACAATACAAACCAGTAGTAATGCCTTTTGGACTAATAAATGCCCCAGCAACCTTCCAACGCATAATAAACCACTATGCGTGCCCACTACAAATCAAATATGGAACCAAATGCTTCAAGGTGTACCTGGACGATGTTCTCATTGCCACAGGAAAAGATGACCCCACTGAATTACATGACCAGATAGTCCTAGAATGGTTAGCAATCTGCCGCAAATATCAACTATTCCTTCAAACAGAAAAATGTAAATTCAAGCAAAAACAAGTTGATTATCTAGGACTAATCATTGATGGGGACAAGATTTGCCCTGATCCTACCAAACTCAAAGGACTAACCAAATGGCCTGAAACACTAACAAGCAAAGGCGAAGTCTGATCAACAATTGGTGTATTCAGCTACCAAAGGATCTTTGTGGAAGGATTCTCAAGGATCGCAGCACCATTAACAAAGCTCCTCAAAAAGGAAACCACCTTTGAATGGACACCTGACTGCACCCAAGCGATCAAAGCACTGAAACAGAAATTAACCAATGAACCAGTGCTGTGGCAACCAATCATGGAGAAACCATTCTTTCTGGAAGTGGACATATCAGATTATGCAACAGAAGCAGTTCTATTTCAAAAAGATCTTGAAGGACGACCTAGGATCTGTGGATATCACTCAAAGATGTTCAACAAGATGGAACAGTGATACAAGATCTATGATAAAGAACTAACCACAATTGATTGAGCACTAGCAAACTGGCAACACCTACTCAAAGGAGCTGAAGTGCATGTCTTAACCAATCACAAAAATCTGACATATTACTGCCACCCACATAAATTGACAGATTGCACAAAACAGGTTAGGCAGCGAATGGGGGAATATAACCATGTTCTCCACCACAAACCAGGAATCACCAATCACGCAAATGTGTTATCTAGGCGACCTGATTACCCAGTTGTAAACTAACAATCAAGCGAACAATTATTTGAAAATGCCATATTTGCAAACACAATACAGGTCCAAGAAATTGATCAAATCATCAAAAAGGGGCAGGAACAGCACGAAACCGAAATGAACTGCCTATGTGGGAAATATGACTTGGCGCTATGTGAAGGGATATGGCAGCAAACAGGGTGTATCGTTGTTGTGGGAAACAATGAACTTAAACAAGGGGTAATATCCCTATACCACAATTTTTTGCTAGCAGAACACCCTAGAAGCTGGCGAACCTTTTCACTCCTTGTGCGAGACTACTGGTGGCCAACCATGAAAGCTGAGGTCAAAAGCTATGTCAAAGGATGCGCAACTTGTCAGAGCACCAAACCACACACTAGTGTCCCTAAAGCACCACTAAATCTGATCACAGTCACTCCAAATGCTGTACCTTTCAATGTAATCAACATTGATTTCATTACCAAACTACCACCCTTGAAAGGCTTCGATTCCATTATGACGATTGTGGATCATGATTGCACAAAGGCTGCCATCTTCATTCCTTGCAAAGAACAAATGGACGCACTGGGCACCGCTGAACTCTATGCGAAACATGTCTTCCTGCATTATGGCCTTCCCAAATGAATCATTTCCAATCGAGATGTGTGATTTACTAGTGCATTCACTAGAGAACTATGCGCAATATTGCAGATCAAGCAAAACCTGAGTAGTGCCTACCACCCCCAGACTGATGGACTGGCAGAACAAACCAACCAATGGGTAGAACAGTACCTAAGAATCTTTGGCAATGAACTCCAGAACGATTGGGCAGAACACCTCCCAATGGCACAATTTGTACACAATTCTTGGCCACACAAAGTTACCAAGCGATCCCCCTTCGAACTCCTGATTGGTGCAAATCCTAGGACGGTCATCCTGACACCCACTCATAAGGTACCCACACTAGAGGAAAGACAAAGCGCCTTGGAAAAGACATGCTGGTTGGCACAAAAAGCAATGATCCAGGTGCAAAACCTAATGCGACTAACAAAAGGGAAACGAACATTTATCCCCTACACGTTGCATCAGAAGGTCTGGTTAGAAGCGACAAATCTAAAAACTATGCATCCTACTACCAAACTTGTGCCCAGACGATATGGCCCATTTCAAGTTAAACAGGTCATATCCCCTGTCATCTATCAATTGGAGATACCAAAGCATTGGAAAATCCATGATGTCTTCCACACCTCATTACTCATACCCTACGTCAAGACCGAAATACATGGGCCAAATTACAAAGAACCGCCACCAGAACTGATTGATCAACAACCAGAATGGGAGGTCCAATCCATTCTAGATTCACGAAGGTTTGGGCGAACAAAAACTCTACAGTATTGGGTACGATGGAAGGGATATAGCGCTGCACATGACTCTTGGGAACCAGCAACCAATGTGCATGCTCCCGCACTAGTAAAAGACTACTATAAAGCAAAGGGGACCAGCGCGGTAAAAGTCATCTCCCCACCAGTCCGCATACAAAACATCACCATGACATCCCCTGAGTCCTCTACCCCAAGTTACATCCACAAAATCGAAGCGCAGTTCAACGCGCAACCCCTCCCTGACTTCCAACTCCTTGATGTACCTGATACCTTCGAATTAGCCATCACCTACCAAGCGCAGGAGCAAGATAGCCCAGAACCGCTTACTCCACCTCCCATCTCCATCTCCCCTGACGTCCACAAGTCGCTCCTTGACCAGATGGCACAAGACACCATTTGTGAAGACACCCCGATCAATGACCACCCTGGTGAGGGCTGGGAACTTGCACACCTGGCTGTTCACAACCACTGCGTCCTAGTACATGATTCAGAAACTAACATGAGCCGACCAGCCAAGTACATGCGGTTCATAATCAACAAACACAATGGCGACCCAGAAATGTGGGGAACTGATGGCTTAGGGCAGGATATATCGGGCGACCCCCTCTTTGCTGAGCCACACTTCGACAACATCCATCTAGGTATCGATGACACTGACCTAGCGCTCTTTGCAGACATCAACATGCTCAGAAAGGACAAAGAAGTTGCCATCTGGAACCTCAATGACTATGGGGTATTAGCAGACATCCATCGCCTTCGCCAAGAACTGGCCAAGAAGTGCAAGCTGGAGAAACGCCACAACATAAAGAATCGCATCTATGACCTGGTGGCATCGTTCCAAGCGGAGTACCTCCAAGATGTGCAGGAGTTCCATTGCAAGCAGTTGGACGTCTGGCGTCGCCTTATCCATACACACACACATACCTGTGTTCATCAAGTCATGTTAGGATGCCCCCTATTGGATCAACTTCCAGATCGTTACTTCCCTGGGGGACAACATGAATGTGATCGCGATTTGGACTCCCTCCGCACTAACTCCATCCACACTAGCAACATCATCGCCATGAACCCCTCTCACTCCTCCAACAGTTCCGGTAATGGCATACAAGGCAACCCCCCACATCATGGTCTTGCATGGTATGTACACGCACAGAAGAATGTCTGCAAGTTCTGCAAGGTTAAGGGACACTTTTCCAAATATTGCGATGACCCTCACTGCTACTGTCAGCATCAGCACAATGGGTGCTGCCTTGTAAGTACACATCACCTCAGTTATGCTTACAACTTCCAAGAATGCCCATATCGCGGGCAAACCAATACCACCCTTGTGGCTTGGGGCATCCTAGCCATCTCCATCTTTAACCGCAACAGCAGCCGACTCGACCCCGTGCCCACTGCTGGACCCAGCACCATCTACGTCGCCATGGAGGGCGAACTTTTGGACTAGGTGGTACTATCTGCCTAAACGGGGGGGTGAATGTAGCATCCCCAGGTACTTTTTCCAGTCACGTGACCCACTTATCTCATTTCCATCACATGTATAATTACTTAACCTTTCCCTCTCACATGACTTACATCATATGATGATCCACTTCGCACTGACTTGTCTTGACTCATATGCGCCACCTCAGTCATAAACTATCTTACTACACAGTTGAGCTCTGACTTGTACCTATATGACTTGCGATGACTCCTAGCTACCTGACTCATTGTACTTCTATATAAACTGTTGTGTATTGTCAATAGGAACCCAAGCTTGACTTGGGTCTTGCAGTCTTACCACCTTCTTGCAATCCTTTCATCTTGTGAACCCTCTGCTTGCGCTTGCCTTCATCCAGGGCTTGCGCACTCTCTCTACTTCAAACCTCAACCCAAGACCTTCTTGGTCATTGCCTTAGCCACAGGCGTGTGACAAACGATCAGTGCTGTGTGCCTTTATCAAACACATTTGCAGCTGGGTAGGACCCACCACATAGTGGCATATCTTGCCCTTTTCCAAGGTGCAAGGTGTGGGCATCCATTTGTGTGAATCTTCCAAGGAAGAGCTAGTATCAGCATCAATCATATCCTGATCAACATCACAGGAGGGGAGGGGGTTGGGGATGATGTCCTCAGTAGGGACAAATGGGGAGCTAGAGTGGGAAGAGGGGGTGGGGGGAATATCAATTGGAAAAGGTGCTGGGGAGATCTGATGGGGATGGAGCCGATCCCAGGCATGCTCTATAAAGTCATAAAGTTTATGATAAGCAGCATAGTCAGCATCTTGCAGGTAGTAGAGGTTGACAGAACCAAGGGATGCCAGAGCCACACAGAGGCTCTTGAAGGCGATAGGGAAGCCAACCTGGTCAAGTTCATTGGCTAGGTAGCAGATGACATCAGAGTTGTTGCTCTCTTGAGTAAGGAGGGGGGGATCAAGGGCTCCATAAAAGGGGCCAGAGTGATGCTGAGCTGAATGGAGATGTCTTGTAAGACCTCCCACTGGAGCTCAAGTGTAGCTTCTGGGGTGAGGAGAGTGCTCATCGCCCACAGAGCTTTGAGTACATATGCTTTGAGAGGGGGAACAGTAGTGCAGGTCATATGGAAAAAACCCTATGCCCAATGGTGGTGGTATAAGTGAAAGAAGGATGAAAGATCATGTTCATCCCACCAAATGGTATATCAGGATTGTTCAATATATATGCTAATCTTACACTAATTAGATACATGTCTTTGCATAATAGCATTAAGACCTTGTTTTAAAAAGATATACTATAATTCCTTTCTCTGCAAAAAGAATTTGGAAATTGTATGCAACACTTGCAATTTTCCTATACCTGCCATGCCACTAATAAACATTTTCAATTGCCAAGAATCAGGGTCACAAGCATGATTGGCAACAATATGGAATGCACATTCTTGCTCTTCATTTAAGCTAAAGCAAGTATAAATGTTCTTAATTGTTGCCTGCCACTCTTTTGTGGTAAAAAGGCAAGACAGATAGGACTTCTTTATGACATGTACTTCATCAGGTACAAACTAATTGCTGGCTGTGCCCAGGCCAGTCATAGAATCTAAAATAGCAGGCATATTTTGTAAATGCAATTGAAGGACTCCAGTATGTTTTTGTGCAACAAGTATTTTCCATGCCATCCCATTTCATTTGACTCTGGGAGGTGGAGGCCTGATGTCTACAACAAGATGCAACCAGCCAGGAATATTCTCTGTCTATCCAACATTTTGTAATGTTGCTCTCATTTTGAAAGTCCATGCCTTTTTGTGCATCCCTGGTTCATCCAAGAGATCATAACCATGATGCTCAACATTGGTGTCATCCTGCATGAGGTTTACACTATCATCCACCACTATTTTGTCCTATATCCTGCACCACTTGCACATTCTGTTCATCCTATGAACTAATGCCAATATCAAGTTTGGACATTTGGGCATGGAAGTTGTCCTGTGTATCAAGACACTTGTATCAGATATTCAAGTTCCTTATGATATCATTTTGTTTGGCAGAAAATTTGTGTGTACTAAATGTATTGTCCTAGCTTTGTTCTCACATCTTAAGCTCCAACCCTGATCACTAAAGTTTGAACAACCTCAACATTATGCTGCAATAAAACTTGCAATCCCCTTGATCAGATCTAGGGAGCATGGGGCCAACAAAATTTGGAACCTTCTCTTTTCCAACAGGATGTCATTGAGTACTGTGGCTCCTTGCAAGGGGATGCTCAGGGGGAGAGGAAACACTTTTGACATCAATCCACTAACACAAAAGCTAGTAGGATGTGATGGTAAATGTTCATCAATAGATAATTTGCCTTTGGTAACAGTGTTGTCTTCACCCTTTTCCCTGCTATTCAACTTCTGTTTTTTTAGGCAATTTGGATCATTCACATCTTGCAACCCAGTCATATAGGCACATATTATGAAAAGCTTCACATCAATAGATGTAATTGTGCATGGGGAGAAAGACTAATGGTTTGTGTCAGGAACTCACTACTTATGGGTAGCGAGACTCGACGATGGTGCGAAGTTGAAGGTGACTGATCCAAAGGAGCAGCAAGAAGATGTTGAGGAGGAAGAGGCAAAAGGCAAGGAGAGGTGGGACTGTATAGAAGGAGGGGCAGGCTGCTAACAAGGAGGGAGCTTTGGAAGGCTCCAGTATGGGGGTAGACAAGAGAACAGTCTGAGGACTGTTCGTACAAATTCGCAGGTCTTATATACTAATACAGGGTGGTCTGTGCATAGTTAAGGGTAGGCATAATATCGAGAGACGGGTGGACACATGCCCCTTTAGGGCAGGTAGTAATACAAGAGATGGGTGAGACTTGAGCTAAGAATAGACACAAACTAATAATAGATGAACTGCGGACTGTGCCACAGTTCTGCAGTAAGTCTTGTGACTTCGTTGATTCTCAATCAACCATTGATTGTTCCCACGGTCTTCCATGTGTTAATCAATGGATGAGACATGCATAGAAAGCGCGCACGATCAGGTGATCATGTAGATGACCAATCCCTTGGTAGGTCATGTGTTAGGTTCCCACAGTCACGTGCTGTTAAGTCACGTGCTTGTTTGAGGGCTTGTAAGTCACGTGCTAGGTCACGTGGTGGGGATTTCCTAGGGTCACATGGTTGAAGATTCTCTTTGGTTACTGGTTGTTGACCAGGCTTTGTCGTGGGCTCAGAAGGGCGTCAGATAGCCACTTGGCTATAGCTCAGTTTAGGGGCGGTTCTCGTGGGACTTGTAGGGGTTTGGACTGGGTTTCTAGATGGCATGGACTTCGTCCACGACAGTTTGGTTATTATATTTGAATATTGTAAGCTTTGCCTTTGATTGTCTGTTTCTAGCTATCTCTTTGGAGTTAGTTTGGTCATGCTGCACTGCATTTGAGTCAAATGATATACCATCAATACTCAGTCCATTATTGTGTCTGCATGAATTTAGTTCAACCCAAGGTTGTCTAGCTATGCTAACAAACAAGATCCAATAAAATACATGAAAACTATGACTTTGTAATGGTCTGGGTTGTTCAATATATATATGCATATCATTGAATTACCCATTTCCATTTTTGTGCTAAGCAAATTCACAATTTTCATCATCAGTTTCTGGGCCTTTTCTTTCTTTGAGTCACTACCTCCTACCACATCAGGATTTCTCTTAAAAATTGAACAGATTGTATCAAAAACTGCATATATCTTTAGAGGTGCCTTTGTCACATAATTAGTGACATATAGCAGAACAGATTTTATTGCAGTACCTGAACAGAGACTTGTAACATTGGTGTTATATCTGAAAAGATATGTGACAAGATAAGAGAATATGTTTAACCATTGCTTAGTCTTTTTCATTAAAAGGCTATCTGATTCAGAATTGACCTCAGTCTGTTTATATTCAGAACATAGAAATCTTGCCTTACATCTCCACTCCCTATTATCACTGTAAAAACCAAAGCTGCTAAATTTTAGTAGATAAAAATTGCTGAAAAAGTGCTGAGTTTAATGCCCAAAACTACTGAAATTTGAGCAGAAATGTCAGCAGTTTTTACTACTTAAAACCAGTGTTTTCTGTGCCATTTCAGCAGTTTTTCAGCAGTTTTTCTATGCATTTTCAGCAGTTTTACCATAATTTTCAGCAGTTATATTATACTTTTTTCAGCACCTGAAATCCATGTGTTATCAGCCAAAATTATACTTTTTTTTTATTACTTATTTTCAAAGATAATTTATTAATGTGAAAAGGTTTGTAATATTCACAATAGAACTTAACAGCTCAAAATATTATATTATCTTATTAGCCAAATACAGTACAGCAGTACAGTACTACTGTAGAATGTTCTGAATTTTATACTCCTCTTCACTATCAATGATCAGTGGAGGGTGTGTATAGGGCATGCAATATTGCTCTATCTCCTTATATGGAAGGAGCAGATCCATGTGAAACATGTTGTGAATCTTCATTGATGCAGGGAGGTTTAAACACATTGCAACAGGGCTTATCTTTTGTGAAACCATGAAGGGTCCATATTGCTTTGGAGAGAGTTTGGAATTTCTGGCAATAGAGAGATTGCAACCTTCTAGCCAGACTTGGTCACCTTCTTTAATCTCCATTAGTTTCTTGTTGTCCTTGTGACTTTGTACATGTTGCAGAAGCTTCTAGGCTGATTGCCTTGCTTCATCCAAGAGGCATAGGGATATTTCTGCAGAAGGTGTGGAGCACTCTAAGTGTTTCAGAATCACCTGTAGTTTGATTCCAATCAGAAGTTCATAAGGAGATTGGTGTGCAACATCATGCTTCCAAGAGTTGTGCACAAATTCAGCAACAGGGAGGAGTTGGCTCCAAGCAGAAGGCTTTCTAGAAGTCCAAGGTTGCAAGTACTATTCAATCCATGCATTTATGTGTTCAGTCTGTCTGTTAGTATATGGGTGGAAGGCAGTGGATAGGTTTTGTTGAATTCCTAGTGCCTTACACATTTCTTTTGCAAATGCAGATGTGAATCAGGGATCATGGTCCAAGATGATTGTTTAGGAAGTCCAAACCAAGGTACAAGGTGTTTTAGATACTCAAGGGCTATGCCTGTCCAGTCAATCATTTTAGTACATGGGATGAATTTGGCTACTTTGGAGCATCCTTGATCCACAATTGTGAGAATGGAATCAAAGCCTTGTGACTTGGGGAGGTCTGTAATCAGGTCCATTGATACATATTGAAAGGGGCCTTCTTTGATGGGTGTATTAAAATGTTGTAAAGGTGCTTTTGATCAATATATGTTGTATTGTGTTTATTTACTTATTTTGATGTGCTGAGGCATCGCCTTAGCCCTAATTTTGTGGCAGAATGACATGCCACAACCCCTTTCCTTATTTAGCAAAGTTGTGGCTTAGTCAGGTTGATATTTGCTGCAGTGGAGCAGATTTTTCCCTTAGTCTTAATCCATCCATTGCAGTCCCCTTGGTCCTCTGTGACTCAAGGGCCCTTTACAAGTCAGATTACAACAGGTTATGGGCCCTGGCCTGTACTCTCTTTAAGCCTGTTGCATTATCACATTCCCTCCTATGCTCTCACTTATTTGCATGTGCCCTCCTTCACTCCTTGCTCCAAAATCCTTCATTCTTCTTCCAACTCACTCTCTCTTGCTCTTTTCACCTCTATCTTTTGCCATGGCCTTATCCAAGGACCCCACCTCCATTTCCTCTATCTTGCCACTTACCAGCACAAATTACCACCTCTGGGCCAATGACATGAAGTCCTGGCTTCAGCTCAATGGCCTATGGCACCTTGTTTTGGGCCAGGAGAAGAAACCAGATGCCAAACCTGAAATCAAGGACTCCAAGGGTGCTGTTGTGTCTAAGGCAGTCACATTGGATGAGGATAAGCTGGAGAAGTGGAATATTAAGGCTGAACAAGCTGTTGGGACACTAAAGACTGGTATGTCTTATGATGTCAAGGTTCTCATCAGGGATTGTGAAGACAACCCTATCCTGATCTGGGAGACCCTAAAGACATTGTTCATTCAGCAGCAGACTGTGCCTCACTTTAATGCCTACCATGCCCTGCTCTCTGTTGAAAAATCAGACTCAGAACCCCTGGATTCACTTATTAACAGGGTGGATAAGCAGATTAATGTTATCAAATTACTTTCTCCCTCTTCCTTTACCCTAGACAACCTCTATGACAAGCTGGCTGTTATGGCTATTATTAGGGCACTCCCCCACTCCTTTGATGACATTGTGAGGACCATCTCAGTCCTAGACAAGTTTGACAAGCCCTCTGTGATCCAATCCTTTCATAACATGGACCACACACATACCAACCTCTCTTCTACCACCTCTGCTTTTGCTGCATCCTCTGGTATGCCCAGGCACTTACAAAATGCATCCATAGTCCCTGCATCCTCTTTCTCTCCATCCTCTTCCCAGAACTTGCAAAACAGGGCCTCTAATTGCCCCAAATGTGACTTCTGCTTGTGCCTTGGCCATATCAAGGCCAAATGCTTCCTCAAGGAGAAGTTAATATGCCAGATGTCCCTCCCTTCATCCAGTACAGCTGCCCCTGCCTCCACAACTCCCCAGCCTGCTCCACAAGCCATTTCTGATACTTTCCAGTCTGCTTATACCACCTTAGCAAGTGCCCTGTTTTCTGCTTTATCTCCAGACTCTCATTTCTCTTCTTGGAATGCAGATACAGGCACCTCAGCTTATATGACATTCAATTGGCATTGGATGCACAATATGATCCTACATTGCATTTCCATTCACCTTGCTGATGGATCTGTGGTGTACTCTGAAGGAATTGGCACTGTGCAGTTCAGTCCTGTGGTACATGGGCAGGAAATGGTGAAATTGGAGTTTACCAATGTCCTCTATGTCCCTAGTCTCTCTAGTAATCTATTATCTGTGCTATACCTTACAATGTATCACTCTTCCACCATTCTCATTGAGAGGGACACCCTCCACTTCATTTGGGACAGCAAAATCATCTTCCAAGCTTGTGTTTCCCCTTCAAATTCTGCCTTCCTGCTTGGAAAGACCATTCCAGTGCAACAGATTGCCTCCCTTTCATCCTTATCACCCCTACCCTTGGATCTATCCCTTTGGCATCGTCACCTCTGCCATCACCACTTGGCAGGGGTAAAGAAGCTGCTTTCAGGTAACCTGGTGATGGGTTTCAGGCTTGATTCTCAAGCAGATCCTGATCTAGTATGTGAAGCCTGTAAAGCTGGCAAGATGCATGCCAATCCCTTCCCCATTTTGCACTCCAGAATGTCCAGACCCCTCCAACTTGTCCACAGTGATGTTCATGGGATGATACACAAGACTAATATTATACCTAATAACACTCTAAAGTACAGTTCGTTGTGTATGTATAGGTATAGAGTATGAGTATGTACCCCTTAGTGGTGTAATGATATACAAAACTGAGGGGGAAAGAAGGCAGGAATATGCTCTAATACAAATATGAACAATTACATGTACCCAAAGACAGGTATTGTAATCTGAGTTATGGTGATCACATCTCAACACTCCTTCTCACAAACATGTCAAGGTACAAGTAACATGTGAATTGAGAAAGGAGAATTTGTGCTTGTGAGTGTATCATAGTAGAGTGAAGGTAAGGAAAAGTAAATGTGTCAGAAGGGTAATCCAAAAGATTGTGTAGTCCAGAAAAGAAGAATCAAAGGGGATTCTATGGTCCACATCCAAGCACATAGCTCCTCCTAACTCCAGTGCTCCTTCTCACACAGAACAGGTACTCAAGTCCTTAAGCCCAGTGAAAGCTGGCACTGAAAAACACTGAGTGAATATAAGTTCATCAGCATTAAGTGGGGCCAGTCTGAGGACTTGCAGTGCAAATCTGAAAGTAATCCCACTTCAGACAACCTCAGATAATTCTGAGTTCTGTCCTTATCATCTGATCAACCACTTGAAAATATCCACACCAGCCTTGTCCCTGTCCAAACATCCAAGACATCCAAGGCACAATGGTGCTCTTGTTGCACCATGTACTCTACAAAGGCATGCCTCCTGCATCCTCCCACTTTCCTGCCTCTTTTCATCTTTCCCCCAAAACTGCCACCACTGCCTACAAATTTACCAATGTCAATACCATTGGTATTACTGCAATATAAAACCAAACATTCTTCTCCTCTCAACTCCTTCCTCATTGCCTTCTATCCACACCTTCGCTTGCCTATACAATGTTGCTTAGGTAGTTGCTGTTGTCTAGCATCCATATGCTCTTCAGCTTCTCACTAGCCTGACACTTCTTAGACCACATTGCTTTGCCATTTACTTGTACATACTTGCCATCTTACCTCAACCCTGCGGACATTGCTCTGGCTCACTTGCAGCATTTGCTGTCACTGCCCCCCACCTTCCAATAACACTGGCACCACCACCTTATCTTTTTTCTTTACTACCTTCTCAACTTCATATCCATAGCCCCTTCATAATAATCTCATCTAACTATGGACCCCAGTAGGTATTTATCTTTATGTGAGCTATACCTGCTTTCATGGAGTGCAGCATCAGCAGCTTCATTGTTCACCCACAATTCTACTCCTTTTCACTCTGTTTAACTCTTTGTATAATTTCCCTTTTCATTGTTGCAAGACCATTGATCACCCTTCTCTTTATCATCTTCACTGCTCAACCCAGCCTTGCAAAGTGAAACTGTCATTTACACCCTTGCTTAGTCTCTTAGAGTCACTGCCCACATTCATTATTGTCCTGTCCTGCTCACACCTATACCCCCAATTCCAACCTTTGCAGCCTATTGAAACTGTACCACACTACATCTATCTTGCATCTTTACCCATATATGCTGTGGAGAATTGGAATCCACTTCTGTTATGTTCTTTCCTTTCTTATTGATTTTTTTTTTTTTTTTTTTTTGAATTCATGTTTATTGTCTTTATTGCATAATATCAGACAAAATTATATGCTACTGCCTATCCTACTCTGTATGTAAACCTCAGCTGGCCTTCATTGTCCTAACTCAGTGCCAAACTCTATGCATGCTGTTTTCAACACTGGTATATCTTCTAAATGCTGGTAGCTACCACTGCTTGCACCCAAATTACACACAAGGTGCTGATGACAGGAGGCAGGGCAAACCTGGGCATGGGGAGGGGAGGGGAAGCAGGGAGCTATGGAACATACTTGAAATAATGTAAAAGGGGGTTGGGAATGGGAAAAAAACTGAAGTATCTGTTTAGGGGTAAGTGGATGAATGGGGTATGTGGGTCAGGGGTTACAAAAGGAGGGGTGTGGAGGGGAGGGTAACCTGTTGGGCTATATTGCATCTGGCTAACATATGATCTTGTGGGTCTTGTCTGCTAAGGGACTGCCATTGTGGCCTCCTATACACACTGATGAGCATGGGCTTTCCTCTTGGAGAAATGAGCAGAGGGAGGCAAGGAGGTAGGGGCCTGCTTCAATGATAAGGCCAAAGCGGCAGCAAGGTCTGGGATTGCTAATGTGTTGCCATTGACAATGGCAGACTGCTGGAGAGTGGCAAGCTGCATGACAGAGACTGGAGGTGGGGCAGACAGATGTCAGCTGGCAAACCTTGAGTTGGCATAAGGAGGGGTTGTTATCAATGAGTGTCTGCCAGCAAGTGGCAGGAGAATGTGTGTGGGGATGTCCTTCAATGACACCAGTGGGTACAGAGTTAATTATAACCTTACCCCACTTGATATTCTGGTGGGAGGAGATCTACAGGTCATCTGGCAAAGCCTGGGATATAGCAGAGGTGAGGAGGGATAAGGTAGTGAAGAGGGCATTGTAGCTAACACCAGGTCCAGCAAACACAACCAAGTTCCCCTTGGGTGTCCGCTTGGCAGTGGACACCCAAACATTGGTGTGGGTGGGATTAGTGGAGAGAGCTGTATTACAGACATTGACCAAAACAGGGGGCGCAGTAGCCACCTTGGCACAAAGGGTCTGGACAAGTATATGATGTGTGAGGCTAAGCATAAGGCTGGGCCTAGGAGGTGTAGGGGGTTCTGGGTGCAGAGCTGGGCCAGCACAGCTTTAGGGCCAAGGGGTGGGTTAGGGGGGCCTGGAGTGGTCTTCACTTTTGTAGCAACTTCAGCAAAGGATGCCCACTTCTTACCCTTCTTTTTGCCTGTCTTCTCTGCCATAACAGCAAGGGAAACAAGGTCAAGTGGGGCAGGGGAGGGGGCAGGGAGTGTGGAAGGGGCAATGGGTTGCAGTGTCAGATCCATAGGAACCTTAGAAAGTTCCTGGGCTTGCATCTTGCCCTTTTCCAAGGGGCATGGTGATGGAGTGCAAATGTAAGAGGAAGGTGTGTCTGCAGAATCACCAGATGCCATGACGGTGTCTTCATTGCA
>Ga0307510_10005446_pt1 | contig 15159 bp, 15 predicted proteins | sample 12_EM_MG_FD_207224 | JGI IMG/M metagenome (GOLD analysis project Ga0307510, IMG submission 207224) | Populus trichocarpa ectomycorrhiza microbial communities from riparian zone in the Pacific Northwest, United States - 12_EM | ecosystem: Host-associated > Plants > Roots > Unclassified | place...
CTTCTCAAAACTCAAGCAGTTCCGCCGCGTCGCAACCCGCTTCGAAAAGACCGCCCGAAATTATCGTGCCGTCATCACCCTCGCAGCAATCGTCTTATGGATGAGATAAGTGTCCACACCACCTAGGGGGTGACAAGCCCGGACGGGTGGGCTATAGAGCCCGCCATGATCAAGATCGCCGCCAGCAACTTTTGGTATTTTAGCTTCGACAGCTCGCTGGCGGTGGGAGGATCGCGCTCAATCTGACAAATTGCAGCCAAGAAGTCCGAACAGCCGCCAAACCTGGCGGCTTTTTTATTGGCCGGCAGGTTCCCAACGAACAGGAGCCACAGCCGTGTTGAGCACCACCGACGATCTTCGAATTAGCGAACTGAAAGAGCTGAGTACGCCGCAGGAGGTGATGGGTGAGATCCCGCGCACCTTGACCGCGACGCGGGTGGTGATGGCGGCGCGCAACGCCATCCACGCCATCCTGAACGGGACCGACGACCGCCTGCTGGTCGTCGTCGGCCCCTGCTCGGTCCACGATCCCGTCGCTGCCGTGGCGTACGCCGAGCGTCTCGCCGCCTTGCGGGAAAAACTCGCCGACCGCCTCGAGATCGTGATGCGGGTCTATTTCGAGAAGCCGCGCACCACGGTCGGATGGAAGGGGCTGATCAACGACCCCAACCTCGACGGATCTTTCGACATCAACAGGGGCTTGCGGCTGGCGCGCAACGTGCTGTCGGCGGTGAACAATCTCGGCCTGCCGGCCGGGACCGAATTCCTCGACATGACGACGCCGCAATACATTGCCGACCTGATGGCATGGGCGGCGATCGGCGCGCGCACCACCGAGAGCCAGATCCATCGCGAGCTGGCATCGGGACTTTCCTGCCCGGTCGGCTTCAAGAACGGCACCGACGGCAATGTCCGCATCGCCGCCGACGCCGTGAAGTCGGCCTCGCATCCCCACCATTTCATGGCGGTGACCAAGGGCGGCCGCTCGGCGATCGCGGCAACCACCGGCAACGAGGACTGTCACATCATCCTGCGCGGCGGCCACCAGCCGAACTACGACCAGGCAAGCGTCGAGGCCGCCTGCGTCGAACTCGTCCGTGCCGGCGTGGCGCCACGGCTGATGATCGACACCAGCCACGCCAACAGCAACAAGAAGCCGGAGAACCAGCCGCTGGTCGTGGCCGACATCGCCCAACAGATCTCGAACGGCGAACAGCGCATCACCGGCGTCATGATCGAGAGCAACCTGGTCGCCGGCCGCCAGGATGTGGTGCCGGGCAAGCCGCTGACCTATGGGCAGAGCATCACCGACGGCTGCATCGACTGGGAGACGACGGTGTCCGCGCTGAACGTGCTGGCGGATGCAGTGGCGACCAGACGGAAAGCGCTAAGCGGCGAATTCCGCGAGCGTTCGGCCTAGCCGCTCGGACCGAACAATCGTGAAGCGGGGCACGCGGTCTGCGCGCCCTGCTCCACGCTCCAACATCAGTAGCGGCTGGGAATCGGCTGGCCTGCGCGCAGGCCCTCGATGGCATCCTTGGGCCGCGGCTGCGGCTTGGGAATCTTCGGCAGGTCTACGTCGACCTTCTTATAGGGGATGCTGTCGAGCAGATGCCGGATCAGGTTCAGCCGCGCGCGCCGCTTGTCGTCGGCCGGGACGATGTGCCACGGCGCCCATGGTGTGTGGGTGGCCTCGATCATGCGCTGGTAGGCCGCCGTGTAGTCCCACCAGCGCCGCACCGATTCAGTGTCCATCGGGCTCAGCTTCCAGTGCTTCATCGGGTCGTTGATCCTGGCCTCGAACCGGCGTCGCTGCTCGTCCTGGCTGACGTCGAGAAAATACTTGCGCAGGATGATGCCGTTGCTGACGATCATCTCCTGCTCGACCATGGGAACCATCTTCATGAACCGTTCGTACTGCTCGTCGGTACAGAAGCCCATGACTCGCTCGACCCCGGCCCGGTTGTACCACGAGCGGTCGAAGAGGATGATCTCGCCCGCCGCCGGGAATTGCGCGACGTAGCGTTGGATGTAGACTTGGGTCTTCTGGCGGTCGGAGGGGGCAGGCAAGGCCACGTGCCGGAAGACACGCGGGCTCGTGCGTGCGGTGATCCGGCTGATCACACCCCCCTTACCCGCCGTGTCCCGGCCCTCGAAAACCACAATGACGCGCGCCCCCTGGTCTTTGACCCAGGTCTGCAGCCGGGTAAGCTCCACCTGAAGCTTGGCGAGCTCCCCCTCGAATTCCTTGCGTTTGATCTTGCCGGACTCGTCCGGCGCCTCAGCGACCTCGCGCTTCTTCTGCTTGGCTTTCGACACTCGCCAACCCTCCCCGGCCAAAATGCAGCTATTCGCACCGTCACTCGGAGCCGAATCCACGGGGTGTTATTGATCTATCTCAATGCTGCACCGGTCCAATATGCGGTCGGAAACGCGGTTCTGATCATCCTCGGCCCAGTCATCGTGACACTTACCTATGCCGGCTGAGGCCATGGCCGGTGCGTCCGCTTGATGCAGATCAGTCTCCTCCGCTGCCGTTCTGGCAGCCAAGGATCAGTGTCAGAGTTGCGAGTCGATCGGTAGCAGCTTCCACAGGTTGGCGACGAAGCGCCTTCGAAAGCCGGTTTCGGGCTCGTCCCGATAGCGTACCCTTTGGCCGTCCCTCTCCGTTTCCCACACTATCGCGCCTTTCGGATCGAGGCGGACGCGGTAGCAATTTTCGGGCGCCACGCCAGTTGCCATGTAGTCCGTCAGCCTTTTGGCAAGCTCGGTGCTCTCGATGTAGAGGCCCGCTTCGGTATTGATCACGGCAGAGCGCGGGTCGAGATTGAAGCTGCCGATGAACACGGCTTCGCCGTCGAAGGCCATGGCCTTGGCATGCAAGGCCGCTCGCGACCGCCGGGAAAGGAGTGACCAGCCCGGCCGGAAAGCGTCGGTATCCGGGCGCAGTTCGTACAGTTCCATGCCGTTCTCGAGCAGACGCCTTCGGGTCTTGGCATAGCCTGAATGCGCCGGCAGCATGTCGTTCGAAGCGAGCGAGTTGGTCAGTACGCGCACCCGAACATTGCGCGCCTGCAGCGCCTTGACGGTTGCCTGCGCTCCCGCGGGCAGGACGAAGTATGGCGATTCGACGAGCAGTTCCCGTTTCAGATGTGCGATCCGCTCGCGAATGAAAGCCATGACGTCATCGCTCTCCTTGCCGGAGGCGATGCTTTCCGGATCGTCGGCGACAATATGGCCGTGTGCCCACACGAGATTGTCGCGAAGCTCGGCGCCCTGGGCAGCGAGTTGGCCGAGGTCCTGGTCAATCGGATACGGGTAGTCGGCCGCCGCGATCGCCTCGCGCAAGCGAATCCGGATGGCATCGAGATCGGCAGCGTCATGCGCACGATCGACAATGGCCGCGATCGGCACGGTCGAGAGGCTATTCCAGTATCGGTCGAATACCCCGACAAATCGCGAACGACAGGCCCAGCCGTCAACACATCCAGATCGCGATAATTGGCGAAGGTGTTCACGCCATAATAGATGTCACCGATATTGCGGCCGCCGACGATCGCGGCCGCATTGTCGGTGACCATCAGCTTGTTGTGCATGCGACGATTGACCCGGCCGAAGTCGAAAATGAAGTCAAGAATGGACCAGCGCCGGTTGGCGAGCGGGTTGAACAGACGAATCTCAACATTGGGGTGAGCATCGAGGCTGGCTTTGACGGAATCGCTGTCCTTGTAATAGGGATCGTCGACGAGGAGCCGCACCCTCACCCCGCGATCAGCCGCCTTCATCACGTGCTCGACGATGATCCGGCCGGTGGTATCGCCGTCCCACATGTAATACTGCATATCGAGGCTACGCTCGGCCAGATCGGCGAGCGCCAGACGGGCGATGAAGGCCTCGCGCCCCTGGCTCAAGAGACTGAAGCCGGAGAGACCCGGATGCTGGCCGGCCGCCGGGCCGAAGAATTGGCCTAGCCTGGTTGACGCGGGGTCGTCGAATGCCGTCGATAGCGTTCGCGGATAGTCAGGCCGGGGGTCGGTGGTGCGACCGGTGAGAGCCTTGGCAAGCCAAGCCAGGACCGTGCGTGGGAGTCCGCGACGAACCAGTGCCCGAGACTCGGCCGCCCCCACAGGACTGCCGGTTCGCGGCGTGTCGGCGAGCATCTGGTGGCAGCCTGCAACATGGTAGGCAGTTCGGCGGCCCATGGCGCTCTCCAACCCCCACGGCCAGCAGGCAAACGCGGCAACAGCAATCCGTCAAGCGCAAACTTGCGACCAAAAGTCGAAAACTGAACGACACCGAAATTCTCGCAAAGCTGATTTTTAGCCAGCTTGACCACTGCAATATTCCGTAGCGCTCATACCAAGCTTTCGCTCCAACTTAGGAGTCGATTCCATGAGTACGCGGCATAAATCCGGATACTCCTCATGCAAATGGCTGATTACCCATAACAAGCACCGTCGTACACTTTGGCAAAAATCGCCCCGCCTGTGGCGTACCTCACACGTGAATTCGTGCGCTGCAATATAGGTTCCTGCCAGGGTGAGGCCATCCCCACCAAGCCGTGGCGGATTTGGGCCGGACACCTCAACGAAAGGTTTGGAATCTCGCGATGACGCCAAGGATCGTGAACAGGTTTGCCCGGGTCATCCGGCTGCTGCTGAGCGCGGCTCTGCTTGCCCCAAATTTCGCCTATGCCGCCGCCGAGCAGGATCGCGTTCAATTTTGCTGGGCGATGGGAAAGTTCGACCATACGATCTACTTCGCCGAAGTTGAGAATCGCGAGGATCGCCGGGAAAGCTTTGATGCGCTGCTCGAGATTTCAGGCATAGATCACGACGCGGTGAATTGCAGCACATCGGATTCTGCAACGCATCGTTTGGCGCGCGCGAAGTTGATGAAAAACTGGCGGGAGTCCGAGTTCGAAATCGTGAACACCACGTTCTTGTCGGATCTCGATTACTAGAGCTTGGATTCATTAGCTAGGCCGCGGAGGCCACTGCGGGTCTCTTAGCGATCAATGTGCGTCGATCGTGAATCAAGTTCTCCAGCCTGTGGGCTGCCACGTTCAGTGTGGCATCATCCACCGCGCTCTCGTCTCCAGCGGCGGATTTGGCACGTTCCGCCGTTAGAATGCCGTCGATTTCTTCTTCGATATCCGACAGCTCGGCCTCTGCTTCGACTTTCCGGACCCGGCGCGACAGGGCATAGAGAGAATCGAGCGGGCCTTCGGTCGCGCGGTTGCCGATGCCCAGGAATTTCCACGCCGCCGCAAGCATGGTGGCGGCGCCACCCAGTACCATCGGGGTCAAATAGATCCAGTTGCCGTATTCATCCATGAAGCTCTGTGTGGTGCTGTTGTAGACGGCTGCTGCGCCACGGTGCAGCGGAAGGTAAGCATCCTGGTCGGTGCTGGGCGCGGTGATCTGCGCGAAAATCGGCTGCTCACGCAGCAGATTCCTGCGCGCGCTCATGATCGCCTGCGTGAGGCTGGTTACCAGATCAGCGCCGAGCTTCTTTTGCGCAACCAGGTATAGTGAGGTCCTTAGGGTCGTCAGGTCATCTTCCGGGACCGGCGGCGATCCCCGCAGCGTGCCCTTCGGGACGTCGAAACTTTCAAAGGCACGTTGGGCCTCTGCAATTGCACCCGCGGACTCGATTGGGATTAGCGCAGGGACCTTTTTATGGTCGAGCTGAAAAAATCCGCGAACGAGCGAGAGATACTTTTCAGCGAGCGGGATCACGACAAGCAGGGCACTGACCTGTTTTGATTGAATGGCTTGCCGGACATCCGTCAATTCAAGGTTCTTGAATACAACTTTTGCGCTCGCCAGATCATATTCCTTGGTCAACACATCGACAATCTTGGCGTTCGCTGCTCCGCCGACCACACCGACCGCGCGTCCCTTCAGGTTTTGAATGCTGTCGATGGACGATCCCGGCGGCACGATGATCAGTACGACCATATGGCTGACGACGACGACGGCTTGCGCCTGCGACAAATCGCCGACATCGCCGCGAACCACAGCGAGATCAACCTTGCCCGCGGAGAAAGCGGCAGCGGCCTCAAGCGCGTTGCCGCTGTCGATAACCTTGAGCCGCACCGGCGCATTCGTCGAAACGAACTCGCTCGCCAACGCTGACATTGCCTTGGCTGCCTCGCCGTCGATCGAGCCGACCGCCACGGTCAGCGTTACCGGGCGGCTGTAGTACCGATAGGCAAGGAGACCTGCGCCTGCGGCGAAACCGGCGACACCGATAAGCAGGAAAAAACGAAGCCAAAGCGGCAATTTCGTCGACATCATGCTCGTCACTCCAGACGCCATCGACCGATGGGCGCTTCCTCAACCCTCTATGGTCTTCGTCGGACGGATGCTCGGCATCGCCAATGGCCCCATGCGGGCACACACCTCGTTCGGCACCCCGTACTCCTGCATCACGTGGTCGATTTTGTTGAGACCGCAGGCCGCGCGTTGCACAACGAAGAGCCAGAGCGCATATCCCGCCTGTTCGACGAGACTATCGCGGATTTTCCGATCGGAATTAGCCGTCCGCGGGCACGCGGCAAGTGACGTCAGCGCGGCCTCAAGCCGCCGTCCAAGCCGTCCGAGCGCTGACGCCCGCTCCTGGGCGATCTCGCATTCGAGAGTTGCGTATCCAGAACGAAGTAAATCCAACGTCATATTGGCGCGCTCCGAAACCTGGCCTGCCAATTATCTCCGATCTTATTGGTCGGCAGGGAACTGTTCAAGACAAGGCGCGCGTATTTGCTGACTCGGATGTGGGTCAGAACACGTCGATCGTCGGAAAACGAGGCTCCCCTGTGATGCAATCAAGCTGACGATGACGACCGAGTACGATCACGCTCGAACCTCCTGAGCTCGATCCATCTTATTCTACAGACGGGGGAAGCAAGGATCGCACGATTGAACGCAATCGTATCCAAACGCGCTGGGCACGGCAACCAACAGCTCCACTCCGCGGCACGGCCAGGGTACGCTCGGCAGATTTCTAGATTCACTGCCGAGCTGCGGTGACGACCTCGAAGGCGACCGGCGAAAGACCGCTCCCTTATCTTCCGACCGTCACGCCCGCGGTTGAACGCAAGGCGTCCCTGACGCTCGTAGCCTTCATGTCGTCGAGCACTTCCCGCGTCAGGACGGTGGTTTGCCCGGGAGTGTTGAGGATTGGTTCAGTCGCCCGCGGCGATGAAAGCCGATTGGCTTTATATGGCGCCGCCGGGTCGACATAGGGAGCACGGTCAGCGGCCCGCGTCCGGACGGCGTTTTGTTTCGCGCGCCGGGTTGCCTTGAGCATGTCGAATCGGGAATAGCCGGCCGCCCCCTGAACGGAGGCCGGGGCGTGGCGCGGCTCGCCAGCTGCGACGGCAACCGCGGTGCCGCAGCAGCAAACAGCGGCAACCACAATCATCCGCAATATTTTGCCGGACATTGCGATCTCCCAATTCAGATTCGAGGACGCACCCTAGCAGCCGCGGCAGATGCTCTTGATCTTGCGGTCGAGGGCTGCGTTTTCCTTGCTCAAGGGATCGTTTGGATCGCTCAGGTTTTTCTCGCTGGGCACATCGCCGACGCGCGGCTGGCGATGGCCGACCGGCGCCTGGATCGCCCCTCCGCCTCCGCCGCCACTTCCGCCCGAATTTTTCGGCACGGACGAGGACCCTTGCGCGAACGCGTCCGCCCCGCCGATCAGGACCACCAGTGCTATCGAGAGGATTGTTGTGCGCATATTGATTCTCCCGTTTGCTGTCTTTTCTACCGCACCGGCGCGTCGATCGTTGCGCAGTTACGGCGTCCCTGGGCGGCGCAGTCCTGCGCCTTTCGTACATCGGCCATGGTGGCAAGCAACCAGATTCCGGCGGCCACCACCACCACGAAGAAGCCGAGCATCACGGCATTTTCGATGCCGCGATGGCCCTCATCTTCCGGCGGCTCCCGCTTGCCCTCGCTGTCCTCCGCCATCGCAGGTCACGGCTTTGGCGGATAGAGGTGAACGTCGCCGCAATAGTCGACGATACGATACCCCGTTTCGCCCGGGGATAGTTCACATCCCTGCGAACTTGCCTGCGACAAATAATGCGGGCCGATCGGCGCCTTTCCGTGACCGCCAGGAATATCGAGCACATATTCCGGCTGGCACAGGCCGGAGACGCGGCCCCGCAGGCGGCGCATCAGTTCCTGGCCTTCCGCGATGGTGGTGCGCAGATGCGCCGTTCCCGGCGCCAGATCGCCATGATGCAGGTAATAGGGCTTGATGCGGTTTTCGACGAAGGCCCGCATCAAGGCTTCGAGAACGGCCGCATCGTCATTAACGCCGCGGAGCAGCACGGTCTGGCTGACCAGGGGAATGCCGGCATCTGCCAGCCGCGCGCAGGCCGCGCGGGCCGCCCCCGACAATTCGCGCGGATGATTGGCGTGAACGGCGATCCAGGTCGTTGCGCCGTCAACGCGCAGCGCCTCGACCATGTCCTCATCGATGCGCGCCGGCGCCGCCACGGGCACCCGGGTATGGATGCGGACGATCTTGACGTGACCGATGGCGGCGAGGTCGGCCATGATCTCGGAAAGCCGCCGCGGCGACAGCATCAGCGGATCACCGCCGGTCAGGATGACCTCCCAGATTTCGGTGTGGTCGCGAACATATTGCAGCGCGTCGCGATAGGCGGCTTCCGACAGCGCCGTGGCCTTGCCCGGCCCAACCATCTCGCGGCGAAAGCAGAACCGGCAATACACCGCGCAGACATGCACCAGCTTGAACAGCACGCGATCGGGATAGCGGTGGACGATGCCGGGAACGGGCGAATGCGCGTCGTCGCCGATCGGATCGGCGTTTTCGCCTGATGTGCTCACCAGTTCCAGCGCGCTTGGAATGAATTGCCGCGCGATCGGATCGTTGGGGTTTTCCGTGTCGATCAGGCCGGCGATATCAGGCGTCACGGCGATGGCATAGCGCGCGGCGACCCGTTCGAGATCGGCGAGATCGGCGGCCTTCGCCAGCCCGCGCTCGACGAGCTCGGTGGGTTGCCGCAGCGTGGCCGCCAGTTTCGGATCGATCCTGTTCATGGCTCTCCTGCCGGTGGCGTCCACACCACCTGATCGACCCGCAGCGCGCCGGCCGCCAGCATCACCAGCCGATCGAAACCGAGGGCTACGCCGCTCGACGGCGGCATCGCGGCAACGGCGGCGAGAAAATCCTCGTCGAGCGGATAGCGCTCGCCGTAGCGCCGCTCTTTCTCGTCCATATCAGCGGCGAAGCGGCGCCGCTGTTCGGCGGCGTCAGTCAGTTCGCCGAACCCGTTGGCGAGTTCGACGCCGCAGGCATAGACCTCAAACCGTTCGGCGACGCGCAGATCGGCCGCCTTCGTCCGCGCCAATGCAGCCTCAGGCGCCGGATATTCGAACAACACGGTCAAACGCCCCTGCCCCAAATTCGGTTCGACATGCTCGACCAGCACCTTGCTGAAAATGTCCGACCAGGTGTCGTCATCGGTGATCCTTACCCGCGTGTTCGCCGCGGCCGCAAGCGCCGCACGGTCGCCCTCGCCATCAGCGATCGTGGCCAGGAGATCGATGCCGGCAAAGCGCTCGAACGCCGCCGCCACCGTCAACAGTTCCGGCTCGGCAAAAGGATCGGCCGTTTTGCCGCGGAACGAAAACCGGCCGATGCCGGTCGCCTGCGCCGCATGCGCAAACACGACAACGGCGTCGGCCATAACCGCATCGTAGCTCGCTTCCGCGCGGTACCATTCCAGCATCGTGAATTCGGGCAGATGCAGATCGCCGCGCTCGCGGTCGCGGAACACGCGCGCGAACTCGAAGATTTTGGCTTCACCGGCGGCGAGCAGTTTCTTGGCGGCAAACTCCGGCGACGTCCGCAAATAGCGCGTCGCCCGCGTACCATCGCCGCTGGTCAGTTCGGTGCGCGGCGCATGCAGATGCGTCTCGTTACCCGGCGATATCTGGAGGATGGCGGTCTCCACCTCGCTAAACCCCTGCTCGTCGAACCAAGCCCGCACGGCCCTCGTGATCGCGCTCCGCGCCATCAAAAACGGCTTTCGATCGGCGTGCCGCGCGGGCGACCACCATGGCGACGGTTGGTCCTTCCCGGCCATCAGCAATGGTCCTTGCGCAGCCACGAAACGCTTTCCGCAGTGCCCCAATAGGCATTCAAGGAATCGGAAAATGCCATTGAAATCGTTCGACTTTCTCTATTACGCCCCATGAGCGGCAACGTCCCGCACTTTATCCAACCTGTCATGGCGAAACCCGTTCGCCTTGTCCATTCCGCTCGATAGCCGAGGCCCGGGTGCTGAACCTTGTGGTCGGCTCAGCAGTCCAATGGCCAGAATTTGCAACAGGATACGGGCATGTCTGGCGGCTGGTTGGGAAGAACTGCAATCCTTTTGTTAATGGCACTGGTCTCGGTGGCGCCGGCCAACGCCGACAGCCCAGGCAGCGAATTGGAGCGGCTGCCGGATGCCGACCACACGTTCACCTCGCCCGATGGCCAAGTACGCGTTGAACAATATTCGAAGAAAAAGGACGAATACGATCGCGTGTACCAGTTCTGGACCTTCGACGGGAAGCATCAGAACGGCGCTCTGCTGAACCGCGACGAAGACACCGATCTTGCAGGCTACCCGGCCGGATTTCGATTTAGCCGCAACAGCCAATGGCTGGTGCGGATGCAGAAGCTCGGCGCAGGCTATCACACGCTGTTTCTGTACCGGCGGACTGGCGATCAATTTTCACCGGCAACGCCAAAGCCCTTGGGCGACATGGCCTGGGACTATTTCTTCAGCCAGCCAGTGTCCGGGAAGATGCATCGGAAATCCAGGGATCGCGGTTCGCTCAATCACTTGCAGGTACATCTGGTCCAGGGGATGGACGATAATTACGCCGGGATGGGAAAGCATTGGCCTGACAGCCGCTATGTCGTGCTCACCCTTTCGTTCGATTCACAGGGTGAGGACAAGCCGCTGCCCTGGATCGAGGGCTGGCGCTGCGTCTTCGATACCAAAACCGGGCAATTCTCGATTCCCACCGATTTCGCCCACCACAACGCCAAAGCGGTCGAGTTCCCCGACCGGCGCCGCCGATAAGTCCAGCAAAATAGGGCCATTACGGCCCTGAGGCATTCCTCCGGATATGGCGGCAAAACGCTGGCATCGACGGGCAAAATCAGTATGTTGCAGCCCGAAACCGCCCGATTTGGCCCCTTGGACACGATGTCCGGATTGGGCCGAAGGCCAGAAATTCAGGAAAACCGCTTTGAAAGTCATCGCCAGTTCTATCCGCAAGGGCAACATCATCGAGCAGGACGGCCGGCTTTACGTCGTCCTCACCGCCGAAAACATCCATCCCGGCAAGGGAACTCCGGTCAGCCAGATCGAAATGCGCCGGATCGGGGATGGCGTGAAGGTTTCGGAACGCTACAAGACCACCGACCAGGTCGAGAAGGCGACTGTCGAGGATACCAACTTCAACTACCTCTATGAGGACGCCGACGGCTTCCACTTCATGAACACCGAGACCTACGACCAGGTCCAGGTCTCCAAGGAGATCGTCGGATCGTCCGCGCCCTATCTGCAGGAGAACATGACCGTGAAGCTGTCGCTTCACGACATGAATCCGGTCGCGATCCAGCTTCCGCAGCGTGCGACGCTGGAAGTCGTGGATACCGAGCCGGTCACCAAGGGTCAGACCGCGTCTTCCTCCTACAAACCTGCTATTCTCTCCAACGGGGTTCGCACCGCGGTGCCGCCGCATATCGGAACCGGAACGCGGATCGTGGTCATGACCGAGGATGGCTCCTACGTCGAACGCGCAAAGGATTAACGATCGCGCGCGATAATGTTTTGAAGCGAAGTGCACAGCGGCGCGCGTGAGGAACGCGCGTCAAAACAGTAATTTAAGCCCCGGTTCTGCTAATTCGGAACCGCTAATATTTTGAAATACAGGCACGCCGGGGGGCGATTGCATTGAACAGGATGGCTGTCCGCTTGCTCAGGCGTTGGCTGGCAGTCCCTTGTTTGCTCGCAGCCGGGGTCACCGGCGCCGGCGCCGAAGAGTTCAGGACACCGTCGATATCAGCCGTCCGCGTCGAATGGCGGGCCGTTGTCGATCAGCTCCGCACCGAGATCGGCACCCGCCCGGCGATCGCTTCCCGATTTACGTTCGCCGGCCAGCGGCGCGTGCCAGCATCGGATCCGCGCGCGACGCCCGCGCTGGTGCAACTGAACGCGATCAACGCAAACATCTTTGCCGGGATCGGACGCAGTCCGGTGCCGGTGCTGTTGCCGTTCGATACCGCAGACTACCTCGAAGACCAGGCCGACGGCGCACCGCTGCCGCTATCGCGCTACCAGGCCGATTTCCGCCCCGCCGACCTGTTTCACGCCGGGCCAGCCGGCTATGACGCGGTGTTTTCGCTGCTATCAGGTGCAGGCGGCTCGCGGATATTCGCCAAGCCGGTCGAAGTGCAGATCACCGGCTCAATGCTTGTCTACGACCTCGCCGATCCGCTCGGCGGCAGGGGCGAGCCGGTTAAGGCGCTGGCGGCGCAATTCCCCGACATGCGCCGCTTCATCCGCGAAGGCTATGTGCGCTACGCCTTCACGCGCTTCGGCGTGCCCTATGTGGTCTCGATCCAGTGTCTGGATTCGGCGCCGCGGGCGCGGCGGCTGGCCTGCCGCGAGGCTTATCCGGTCGCCGAGCGCTTCCTGAAAGCCCTGCGCGTCGCGGGCGGGCAACCGGCGCAGCCGCGGCACGACATTTCCTCCGAGATCGCTGAACGGCCGGCGGCGGCTTCGCCCGACTTCACCTATTATCCGGGCGGCGACATCATTGCCCGCAGCAGCGTGCGCCGGCGCGGCGGACGCGCCGATTTCGCCGCCTATTCGCAAATCCGTTTTCCGCTCGAGAAAGCCCCGGCCGCCATCCGCTCGCAATCCTTCGGCGGGAAAAATTCGCTAGCCGGCCGCGGCGTCTATCCGTGGCGGGACAATTTTTGCGAAGCTCGCAGCTTCCAGGTCGGGCAATGCGCCGCCGGCTTCGGGCATCAGGGCCAAGACATCCGCCCCGCGCCCTGCCCGCCGAACAGCAACAGTGAAAGCAGTTGCCATCCGAGAAAGCAGGCCGTCGTGGCCGTCCGCGACGGCGTCCTGATCCGTTCACTGAAGCAGCAGGCGGCAACGCTGCAGATCAACACCCGCAACGAGCACATCCGCTTTCGCTACATGCACATGAACCCGTCAGCCATGGACGCGGACGGCATTCTCAACGGACGCCGCGTCGCCGAGGGCGAAAGGATCGGCGTGGTCTCCAACTATCTCGATTTTCCGAACGGGACTTCGTACCACCTTCACTTCGACATCCAGGTGTTCACGCGCGACGGCTGGATCTGGGTCAACCCCTACACCACCCTGATCGCGTCCTATGAACGGCTGATCCGCAGCCGCGGCCGCGAGATCGGCACCGATTCTCCAATCGCCGCCGCCGTGGCCCATGCCTTGCCGGTCGCTCTCCGCCGCAGCGAAGGCAGGGAGAACTAAAGCTTTCCCCGCGAATCCGAAGTGGTCGACTGACGTCCGCTTTGATGGGCGCTCCAAACTCAAGTCGGGGCATCACGCAAGGTCCGAAATGAGTTGGAATACGATTTCGTGCGCGTGTGTGTTTGTGGCGCCACGCGTGTTGTCCGCGAAGTTAGAAGCATTCCAATCGATGTTTGTTTCCTGACAGAAAAGTTAGAAACATTCCAATCCACCTTTATTTCCCACCAGATCAGATTTGAACAATTCAAAATGCTCGGTGCGGAATTGCGCGAGCTTCCACTTGTTCAGGATCTTGGTGGTCGCGCGCGCGCATGACGCTCGCGAGATAAAAAACTTCTTGGGGGCGTCAAGACATGATGAGATCATCGCGGGCGATTGTTCAATCGCGCGTCATACTATTCGTATCAGCGAGCTATATCGCGCTGTTCCTGCCGGTTCGAGAAGCCGACGCGCAGGCCCAGCCAGCACCAGGTCAGGGCATCGGAGCATCGCTGCCGCCCGTTACAGTCACCGCGCCCGAGACCCGGCCACGCCGGACACCCCCTCCTGCCCGCAATACCAGGAACACGGGACGGTCCCGGCGTACACTGGCTGCGCGCAGGAACGAAACCGTGCCGGCGGCAAAACCGTCCTTCGGTCCAACGCAGGAGGCGCGCACCGGTACTGTCGGGGTCTATTCCGACAGCACTTCGGCGGCGACGAAAACCAACACCAGGCTGGTCAATATCCCGCAGTCCATCACGGTGCTGACGAAGGACTATATCCGCGATCAGTCATTTCAGACCCTGACCGATGTGACGCGCTACGTGCCGGGCGTGGCAATCCATCAGGGCGAAGGCAATCGCGACGAACTCGTCATTCGCGGCGTCGATTCCAGTGCGAATTTTTTCGTGAACGGATTCCGCGACGACGTCCAGTATTTCCGCGACCTCTATAACACGCAAAGCATCGAGATCCTGAAGGGACCGAGCGCGCTTACGTTCGGACGCGGCGCCGGCGGTGGTCTGGTGAACCGGACATTGAAGGAGGCCGACGGCCGGCGAATCTACGAAGCGACCATGCAGACCGGCTCCTACAGCGACAAGCGCGTGTCGCTCGACGCCGGACGGGCGGTGAACGAGAACGTCGCCGTGCGGCTCAACGCCTTCTACGAAAACAGCGATACGTTCCGTCAGTACGGCCACTTCGAGCGCTACGGCTTCAACCCGACCGTCACGCTGAAGCCGACCGACGACACCAAGGTCAAGCTGTCCTACGAGTTCTATCACGACTTCCGCCTGGCCGATCGCGGCAACCCTTCGCTCGGCGTTCCCGGCGGCGCGACCCGCTTTAATCCGACCGTCCCCTTTGCGCCGAACGGCGATCTGACAACGTTCTACGGCAGTCCGATCTACAACTACGCTAAGGTCGAGGTGCAGACCGGCATGGCCGTGATCGAGCACGATTTCGGCAACGGGCTGACCGTGAAGAATTCCTCGCTCTACGCCGACTACAACCGCGGCTATCGCAACGTCTATCCCGGCGGCACGGGCGGCGGCCCTGGTGGCGGAGCGGTGACGCCCGACCTCACGCAGGTGTCGCTCAACGCC
>Ga0307510_10005447_pt1 | contig 15157 bp, 10 predicted proteins | sample 12_EM_MG_FD_207224 | JGI IMG/M metagenome (GOLD analysis project Ga0307510, IMG submission 207224) | Populus trichocarpa ectomycorrhiza microbial communities from riparian zone in the Pacific Northwest, United States - 12_EM | ecosystem: Host-associated > Plants > Roots > Unclassified | place...
AGACACCTGTTGATTAAATAAACTGATGTATTTACAACTTCAACCTAAAAACTTCTTAGAAGGCCCTTCTCAAACAACATAGATTTGATCATTTCCATCACTATTTGATTTTTCCTTTTAAATACCCTATTTTGTTGCAGAGTATAACCAATTATTATTTGCCTTTGCACACTTTCATCTTTACAAAACTTCTCAAATTCACTTGAAATATATCATTTTCATGATCACTTCTCAACACTTTTATCTTTCTGTCATTTTGCTTTTCACCGAGTGCTTTAAATTTCTTGAATATGTTGAAAACTTCATATTTATACCTTATAAAGTACACCCAATTCATTCCACTTTAATCATCAATAAAGAGGATGAAATACATATTTAGTGAATTTAAAGAAGTTTGCATAGGACCACACACATCCGTATTTACCAGCTCGAACTTTTCTTTGACTTTCCAGGCTACTTCTTTAAGAAAAAGGTTATCGATGATGTTTTTCAAGTGTAGAACCTTCACAAACACCATCCTTCTCTTCAATAAATGAAAGCCTATACACCATATTTTTCTGTTGAAGTAACTTGAGGCTACTATGCCAAAGTCATGAGTCATCTTCTCCTTTCATGTTCATTGTCACAATATTTATATGTTTCAAGTTAAGAGGAAACTCATGCTAATACTTGTCTCGACACACCTTTGTCATAAATGGTGCGATAATCATCTTCAAAATGCAGTGTCTACCCATGCTCTATAAGTTATCCAAAACTTAGTAGATTCCGATCAACTTCTGGAACATGCAAGACTTCACTTATCACATTTTTTTCTTTTTTTTGGTTTAAACTCTAATTGTACCTATACCATTTTCTTCAATCAGATATCCATTTCCAATCTTCACTCTTCTCTTTTAATGCACTTTGACAAGAATAAAACAAACTTCCTTCATCACCCTTATCTTTTGACTAACTTGCTTGCTGCTTCCCTTTATCTACAATCTTTCAACATACGACCAAATTCTTTACAACTGAACCAGTAAATTCTTCCTTTTTACCAGAAATCTCTAGCAACATGCCCTTGCTTGTCGCAATGAAAACATCTCCGTGGAGAGCTGTCTTCGATTAGTTTACTGTCAAAGCTTTCTCTACGTGCAAAATTAAATTTGTCTTTCCCCTTGAAACTTGTACTTCTAGCTCTAGCTCTACCTTTTCCAGTTTGTCCACCTCATTTAAATGTCTCAAAACTTCTTTTTTCAATTTGTCTACCTCGTTAAATTTGTCTCTTGGTTTTGATTGTCAAGAGTAGATTGAAATAATCTCTCAACAAATTTTCCAGACTATTGTATGACTTCCAAGTACCTGTCAATTATTGAATGATTAATTTAGACAAATCCTTAGTTTCTTCAACAACAACACAGCAATAGCATCAAATTTTTCAGGCAAGCTAATCAGAACTCTCTCTATATTCTTTCTATCAGGAATTTCTTCCTCATGTATTCTCATTTGATTTTTAAGTTTCATCAACCTATTAGAAAACTCTTCAACTAATCATTCTCTTTCAATTTCAAATTCCCAAGTTCTTTTTTGAGACTTTGCATTTACACAACCCTTACCTTCACATGTCCTTCATATTCCCTTCGTAAAATCTCCCATGCTTGCTTTGCTTGAGTGAAACTAGTGACTTTTGGAAAGATAGGATCATCTACCCCTCTCTAAATTAATCCAAGAGCTCCAACATTTCCATTCCTTCTATCCTTCAAATCTTTGACTTTTGCTACAGGCAAGTTGTTTATTGGTTGAAGCTCCTCAAATTCAGTCTCTATAATCTCCCACAAATCAAGTAAAATAAGTCGAAGTCTTTATTTTCATGCTCCAAAATTCATAATTTTTTCCTATAAACATAGGAGGCTGGACAGAACTCAAGTTTAAGTTGTTTGTTTTGGCCATCTCTTGTTGCAAATCAGCTTCTTTTACTTGATTTCATCTCCAAACTCCTCGTTCTTCAACCTAAGCTCCGATACCACTACCATTGGCTAAATTATTAGCCTGTGTATGGTCAAAACAACATCAAAATATGCAGGTTCTAAGGGTTAAAAATAGGTCTTCAATTTTTTTTCTGCAGAATAGCATGAGGCTTTACAGCATTGTAACCTTGACAATTTGTGATATCATACAGATAAATTAAAAAACAAAAATGCTTTCACCCGTGGATTACCAAATCGTGTGTGCTCATATTATTTAACTGTAACTGCAGGTGCTGGTGGCACTAAATGGCAGCATGGGCAGAGTTATTATGTCCCAGTGGTTGCGTGAAATCGGATTGACCACCTTAGGAGTGTCTGAGTGGAATGAACTGACACGAGTTCTTCGGAAACTCTTTCATGCCAGAAGACGTGAGAATGGCTTTGATGTTCAGTGTTCTTTGAATGAACCATTAAAATCTGAAGTGCTTAATATTGAAGACATGAAGGACCTATTCATCATAGTTGTTGACGTTGGATTACTTGACTTGAGCACAGATATATGGAAGGAACAAATTAACTTCCTTGATAATTTCTCTGGAAAAGCCAAATTTGCATGGATGCTCAATCATGATACTTCAAATGCAATAAAGATGGAGCTTCGCAAGAAGGGGCATTTGCTGATGGTTAATAAACCACTTTACAAGGCCAAAATGATTCACATTTTGGAAACTGTCATAAAGGAGAAAGATCTTGAGTATCAAAAGAAAAGTTCGAATGCTGCAAGAGCTATGGCAAAGGACGGTGACATGCATGAATGCCTTGAGATTGATTCCACCCATTTTGACACTACCAGCTCTGAAGAATCAGATACAGCTGAAATGGGTGATTCCAATTCTCCAAGCACATTTCATCTCAGAGATGTACGAAAAGAAAGAGAAGAGATCGCATGTCAATCACAGTGTCAAACGTTTAAGTGCTTAATTGAATTGGCTGATGTTGATGCAGAAGCAAGAGAAGATCCAGGTCAAAATAGGCCCAATTTACAAGGCACCCAATATGGAAATGATATGCTACTCTGCAACAAGCAAGTGCCCTTTTCAACAGCAACTCGAAATGAAAGTTCTAAACACGATGAACGAAACTCAGAAACCAGTAGTCATCAAGAACAAGGCAATTCATATTCAAACAAAGCTGGGAATCAACAAAAGGCTCTTGATGGCTTGCGGATTCTGCTTGCGGAAGATACTCCTGTTCTTCAGAGAGTTGCAACCATCATGCTCGAAAAAATGGGGGCTAAAGTTATTACTGTCGGAGATGGACTACAAGCAGTAGAAGCTCTAAATTGCAGTTTGAGTGAAAAAGATTGTAGAAGGGAATACCCTGGAAATGATGGAAATACAGGTTTACAAACTGATATTCAGGAATCCCAATCATATGACTTGATCCTAATGGACTGTCAGGTAAGAATGCTAACAGAGTCTGCTAATATCTCCCGTCTAACATTGATCATGTGCTTCAATCTAGTCTATAAACTAATGCTGATTGATTTTGTGACCAGATGCCAAAGATGGATGGTTATGAAGCAACAAAAGCAATCAGGAAATCAGAAACTGGAACTGACTTGCACATTCCTATTGTTGCATTGACAGCTCACGCTATGTCGTCAGATGAAGCCAAATGCTTGGAGGTTGGCATGGATGCTTATCTAACAAAGCCAATTGACTACAAGTTGATGGTTTCCACCATTCTATCACTCACCAGAAGAAAAGCCTAACCCTTCTTGTCAAATGCCAAACAAAAGCTAATTACAGAATGGCAGCACAATAAAAACAAGTCAAATGTGAAAGTAATACCCATGGATTTTCTTTCGTTTTCAAGTTGTTTGCAATATCATGGAAGTTGTATAGCTTGTAACTCATGGATTTTAGGTCCTTCATTTTGTATAGCTTGAAAGTTATTGAGCTAAGAATTCGGGAAAAAAAAAGGCTACTTTTGTTGTCGATTAGATCCATCAATCGATCCTCGTCTACCTTTTCCTCAAAGAACTTTAGTAAATACATTTGCTCTTCAGCTGGGAGCAGTCAAAATTTGGTGCAGAGGAATAGCTGGGAGCACCTCTCATTGTTGTCATAACTCTGCTCCGGTCTAGATCAATCAGTTCGACAATTCAAAGAGATAGGTGATGTCCTTCCGCTATATATCAATGATGATTTTCTTTCTTTGCCTCCAATCAAGTATAAACGCTTTGATTTTGGGAAATATCCATTGATCTAAAGATCCATTAGGCATGTATCCATAAACAAGAAGCCTATGAAATTTATCAGAACTAGAACTGGCAACTCTTACCTAGTTAACATGGTGAACGTAGCCAATAGCCTCAACCTTAGCGAGGAACGATTTCTTGAGCTGTCCTATTGACAAGGGAATTCATTGCACACATATCTCTAGTTATTCTTGCTTTATTTTAGAATATTTTGTGTGTTTCTTAGTGAGTTTCTTTAGAGTTTTAGGTGTCTTTTGAGATTTATTTTTTTCTTGAGGATTCAATGTGTTTTCCAGGTAATTAACTACCAGAGTAAGGTAAATTGAGATCACATGAGGAGGCAAACAATGAGCTAAAATTAGAATTCAAAATCTGGTTGGTATGTTCCAGTCAAGCATGAGCATTGATTGGTTTTTAGGTTATAACTGAAGTTATGTAACTCAGTTTCATGTGTTCTTAAATTTTATGAAGACTTGAGATATGTAGCGAAAAAAACCCAGTTTTACTGTTTTGAAGCTCAAAAATGAATCAAAATACATAATCTGAAAGAGTCCAAGAATCCTTGTAGCCTAGACATTATCTTGGTTTTTGGGCCATATCTAGAACTTCAGACGTCAAAAAATTGCAATACCAGTTGAGTTGGAAAGAAAACATGATTCTCTACAATATTTTATGAAATAGAGAACTCGCAATTCACACGTTTTCTATCCCAAAACTAGCCCGCAATATAAGAAAGAAAATATGGCAGAGTCTCTGACATATATGGAAAGTGATTTCCTTTCCTTTGAAGGATAAAGGTAGTGTATATAAACTCCTTTAGACCAGCTACGACCACACGTTGGATGCTCTAGGCAAAGCTCAATAAAGAGGAGATGACATCTATATAGGAGCAACTTTCAGAATAGAACAAAGAAGAAGTAAGGACAACAGCCCTTCTAGACCAATTTAATTTTTCCATACTTTGCCTGATGATGTTCATCATTCATTGTATCAAGTTTGTTTCTTTTCGGTTTAACCATGTAGTTTCTTTATTCTGAAATTTTTGGTATAACCTAACAATGATTATGCGAATATTTCTTTGACTGAATTAATTCAGTATTTTTTTAGTATTTCATCATTAACTTAATATTTGTGTACACTTGATTACTGTTTGCATGATTTGGGGTTCGATTTGAGACTAAGAAATAATAATTATTTTAGCCATTGTTTGAAATACCTTAAGGAATCTATAAAAAAAAGATATATATGAACTTGTATAATCTTTAGAGGTTTAATCATTCCTAATGAATTTCAACAAGTTTAGAATTTCCATAGAAATGTAGAAAGTTTGCTCGTAAAATAATTTATTAATGCTTGAGAGAGATTGATGATTACATTAGTAAAACCCAATTATCAACAATAAAAATAAAATTTTGATAGGATTAACTCAATTGACAAGCTCGCATAGAAATAGTTATGATGAGTCAGAAATCCTAGGATCTGTTTTATCTTGATTTGAACCTATTTATTTAATTGCTTGTTTGCTTTTGTACATTTTTTTTATTTTAGTCTAACAAACTTTAATATTCAATTTGTCAAATTGATGGTGAATTAATAATTTTTTGTATTGATTGATAACTTTTTCAATTTCTCGTGGGATGATATTCTACTTATTCACTTTATTATTTGTTATGATTTGTGCACTTATAATTTTGACCAACACCTATGTGATAGAGTTGTTTCACTGCAACTAGAATCCCTTCAAAAGTTGAGCCAAATCCTCCCTTACATGTGGGTAGTCTCAGTACATGATCTAAATGTGTATTTGATATTGTAATGTAGTGCTTTAAAACAAAATCCACTTGAAAATGTATCAAAATAATATTTTTTTTATTTTTAACATTAGCATATCAAAATCATATTAAAGCAGCTTTTAAAGACATTTTGGACATTTTAATGTGCTTTTTATTTGTTTATTATTTTTTTATATTTGATCAAATACCAAATTGTCCCTTAGTTGACATTATAATAACGAAAAAATCATTGTGAAAATATGAAAATGCCCCTTGACGCTAGTTTTAAATGTTTTTCTTTCAAAGATATTTTGGTTGTTTTATTATACAATTGAGATGTGAAAAGACTTATTTGTCCTCGATCAATTTAGTAATCACTAATGGGCTTTGTGAAATGACATCAATGTCATTAATAACTAGTGTTAAGATTTTTAGATGAAAGGAAAAAATTGTCATTACACTGTTCTAGTTAACAATGTGAATGAGTTTAGAGCTATAGTGTTTTTTGAAAGTCAATTAGTTTCTTTTAACTAGCGTGACTGGTAGTTATTAAATCTTTTTTAAGCTAATTATATTGATTGTAAAATATGCATAAAAAAACTCAAAATAATTTTTTATTTTTTTATTTTTTAGAATATGTTTAATTAGTTTTTACTAAATCTTCTTAATCAAGTTTAATATAATTATTTAAAAAAGATAATTGAATAATCATTTAACATTATCTTGCTATCACTACATAGTAGTATAGTTGCCGAACATGGTTTATGGTCTGACCTAGAAGAAAAATCAAGTCATTAGGTCATTGAGTCAAGTTGCAGGTTTTCGGTTATGTTTTTTTATATTCAAAACGACATTGTTTAAGTTTTTATTGAAAAATATTATTGGTTTTGACTGAGATGGATTTTAATTAAGTTTAGTCAAATCAATTATATCACGGGTCAACTCATCGGATCAACAAAATTAGTCAAATCAATGTCAAAATTGATTCAAATTAAAACTCGAATATGATTCCGGGTTATGGATTTATTGAGTCAATTTATCATGCCGAACCAAGTTTAATAACTAGTAGTTTCCATACAATCTATCTAGTTTTGGTGTTGATTATTATGTAGCGATTAAAAATCATGGTTCACTTGTGGAACAATTACAAAGGTGTTTGTGTGTGTCTATATAAAATGATACAATCTCGTGATATTGTATTTTCGCCTCAAAAAGAGAGAGAGAGAGAGATAGGGTAAAGAATTTTCACAATTGTCGAATTAGTAATTTCTATTAGAAAATTAAAAAAATAAAATACTATTAGAAAATCCAACATTTGTGAAAAAGAAAAGAAGAAAATATTCATGCAATTATCAACCAAATGCGTTATCATTCTAGACAATTATTAGCAGAAAAGGACACGAATGAAAACAAAATCTTAAATGAAATTATAAGACAATTATAACAAACCTTAAGGGTCACTATAAAAATAACAGCTCTCTAACATCCGCCAAATCTGCAAATTATTGATGGAGAGAGGCTCAACGGCTAGTACGTAAAACGGTAACCTCAACGGTCGAAAAATTCAAAAGTCTATCTCCCCACCATCCCCTCTAAAAATCCCAATCTTCTCTTCATTTCTCTCTACGTCTCTCTCGCCCTCCCTCTCTCTTCTTATCTCCGCAAGAGACGTCACTTCAATTTACCAAAACAGACCATAAGAAGGAACAAAAGAAGAAAAAGGATTCCTTAGGGTTTTTCAATATGATGCAAGAAATGTGGAATGCACCACCTGGTTTTAGACCAACAAAATCTGCACCAACTTCACCAGCAAAGCCGCTTGGTGTTTCAAGAACTCGCTCTGAGTCATTTCATGCTCTCCACAAAGTCCCTGTTGGTGACTCTCCTTATGTTAGAGCCAAAAATGTTCAGGTAAATTAGTTGCGCATCTTTTGGTCTTCAAATTGATTGGGATGTGTTGTTCTTTTGGTTTCAATAGGTGTTTGGCAGATTTTATTGATGGGTTTTGATTGTTTCAATGTTTTGTTTTGATTAGTTGGTTGATAAAGATCCAGAGAAGGCTATACCTCTATTTTGGGCGGCAATAAATGCTGGGGATAGAGTGGATAGTGCATTGAAAGATATGGCTATTGTTATGAAGCAACAGAATAGGGCTGATGAAGCAATTGAGGCTATCAAATCTTTACGACATCGGTGTTCAGATCAAGCCCAAGAGTCTCTCGATAACATTCTTCTTGATCTTTACAAGGTCTCTTACTTTAACTAATTCCACTCTGTACAATTTGGTATTTTTGTAACACAGCAAGTACTTATTTAGTTTGATTTCCATTCTTTTAGAGATGTGGAAGATTGGATGACCAAATAGCATTGTTGAAGCACAAGCTATACATGATTCAACAAGGGTTAGCTTTCAATGGAAAAAGAACAAAGACTGCAAGGTCTCAAGGGAAGAAATTTCAGGTTTCTGTAGAACAAGAAGCAACTAGGTTATTGGTAAGAGAGCGATGTCTTGCTTCTTTGGCTCTCTGTAGTCTCTGAAATGTTATGGTACTTGTGTACTTATTTGGTCGATTCTTTGTTTCAGGGGAACTTGGGATGGGCATTGATGCAACAAAACAATTACATTGAAGCAGAAGATGCCTATAGAAGGGCACTTGCTATTGCACCTGACAACAACAAGATGTGCAATCTTGGGATTTGTTTGATGAAACAGGGGAGAATTAGTGAGGCTAAAGAGACATTGCGCAGAGTAAAACCAGCAGTGGCTGATGGCCCACGAGGTGTAGATTCACATCTCAAAGCCTATGAAAGGGCACAGCAGATGCTCAATGACCTTGAATCTGAGATGATGAACATAGGAGGCGATCGGGTTGAACAAAGTAGGCTCTTTGATGCATTTCTTGGTTCTTCATCAATTTGGCAGCCTCAGCCTTGTAAGGATCATCATAGTGTCTTGCCAACAACCAATGCAAAATCTTCTCATGATGATTTCTCCGATGAGAATGTCGATTCCAATATAGTAGCAAATTGTGCCCAGATGGTGCTTCGCCAACAGAAAACTATCAAACAGCTCACTACTCCTCCTTTAGGGAATTTATGGAATGTTGATGCACCTCCATTCTATTCCTCCAAATTGGTAAAGGAGCCAATTAAGGAACCAATTGGGTATCAATTCCATGATAAACTTAAGAGGACAAGGTCAGGAAATGTTGCTAGTTCAAACAGAAAGATTGAAATGGGGTTGTTCACGGCACCATCTGTGGAACCAGAAAACCCAGAAACAAAGACGAGGAGACTATCAGATGAAACAGAAGACAAGGTGTCACAGTTGTTGCCAGATAATGATGACTTTGAAGAAGCCATCCTTGCAGCCGTTCTAGGTCCTGCAAGAAATGCAGGGAAAACAGCAGGGAAGGTAGTTGAAACTGCGAATTCTGGGACCTTTCAGCAGAAGAAGATGGAAAAGCGACTCAAGGTTTTCCAGGACATCACCCTCTCTCTCAGCCCAAGAGCCTGACTTATAACTTAGTTACCAGCCTTAACTAATTTAAACTTAAAGAGTTGATACTTTAAATCTAGGATGGAGGAGATAAACTTGTTCTCCTTGACCCTGCTCCTCTTCAGAGGAAGGAGTTACGCAGTGCGGTAGTGGGGTGGAAGCAGGCAAGATTTTTTGTGGGTTTTTCACTACACACACAAGCATGTTATCTATTTATTTCATTTATTGTCAGCCTCTTGAATAAGGCGCATGTTAACTTGATAATAAGTCAATGTCACATCTCATGTAGTTCTATCCTATGAAAAAGAAGATGGTGATTGATTCATTCCCCCTTGCAGTTTGCCCTTTACTTGTCAAAAAATGGACGCCTTCTGAATTTGGCATGCCTAAATTTGGAAGATCATCCCACTGCTTCATATAATATAAACTATGGCAAAATACAGTGTTCATTGCTAAAATATCCGATTGCTTTCCTATATGAATTCGGTTCATGGGAGATATTGCTTTCCTAAATTTGGAAGATCCCACTGCTTCATATAGAAATTGCATGTTGCATGTTCAGAGATCAAATTTGGAAGTTAGCGTACACAAACTCAAGGCATGGATGGAAAATGGAGAGAGAGAATTCATAAACTCTAGAAAACAATAATAGTTCATATTATTTCAGTCAGGATGAAAGTTCCACTTCAATGAAGACTTTCTGAACTTATTAATTTAAAATTTTAATTTCAGATTACAATCTATTTTTTTTGTTTTTGGAAATGATCTTTAAGTCCGAACATGACTCCTTCATAGCTACAGCTACAGTTACAGCAGCTATGGCGACTCCACTCCCACAAGTAAATGTGTTTGGTATTGTGGTGGCTGTTGTGATTATGGTTTGAAAAAAATAGTTTTATAAAAAGTGCTTTTAGTTGAGGTTGGTCTGGAAAAATATATGTTTGGTTAAAACTGTGGTTGAAATTGAGGTTGAGCAAAAAGTTATTTAATGTGTTTGGTTAAAAATTGTGGTTCAATTTCATGTTATGGTATAATTACCTAAAAGGAGAAGATTCATAATATTAATGAACAGTTACATAAAAATAACATTACAACCAATAAATTTTTGCAAATAGACCTAAACATATTAGAACATTAATTTATAATTGTGTCATTAAACTTGCAGCAATCTCATCACGTACGTAATCCATTCGCGAAGGCCTGTGGTGTCCTTGGCTTTGTGAATGTGGAGCCACATCAGTTAGAAAATCATCGGGCACAAAATCAGGATGGCGATCGAACTCCATAAATGCCACATCTTGCATTGAAGTTCTTCTAATGTAATTATGAATTGCCATGGATGCGACAACAATTCTAACTTGTGCCTTGTAATTAAAGGATGGCATATTCTGTAGGATTCGCCATTGTTTTTTCTAAACTCCAAATGTACGTTCTATCACACAACGTAATGAAAAGTGCATACGGTTGAAAATTTATTCACGAGTTTGTGGTTGTCCTTGCCTCCTAAATTCTTGCAAATGATATCTCTGACCTCTATATGGACCTAAAAATCCATATTCAATAGGATATCCTGAAACAACCAAGTAGTATTTCCCTGTAAATGCATATAATTTTTTAAAATTGAAAATTGCAAAAAAAACAAAATAACATTAATTATCATATACACACACACACACATACACATATTACTACCTTCTGGTGGCTTAGAAAATTTTATACGTGGATTGTCAATTGCCTCGAGAAAAATTCGTGTATCGTGTGCACTACGCCCAACCCGCCCAAACAAATGTGAATTGCATGTCAAAGCTACATGCAGCCATAACATTCTGGGTCGGCACACCTTTTCGTCTAATGAATGGAATTTGATTTTCAGAAGAAACACATGCACGCACATGTGTACCGTCGATAGCTCCTACACAATTCTAATATATGATAAACCAGTAAAATAACATCAATTTGAGCTGACTAAAAAAATAAGTTTCGCAAATTCATGAAATACGAATCACCATCAACAAATACGATTAATGACATTACCTTGAAATGTAGCATATATCTCGGATTGTTCACAATTTCACGCGGTGAGTTTACGAACCCGGGATCTACGGGCTGAATTAAATCTGTAGCGAGCGAATAAACTGATCTAAGAACTTCATTAAAGCACCTACCAATTGTTTCTCCTGAATGTTGGAATCTCTCTTGAACTTCCCTATTGGAAGCACCCAAAGCTATTGTATAAAGAAATATTCCAACTTTTTCAAAAACACACATTCTTCTAGATGCCTTTAACCCATATTGGTTTTCAAGTTTAAAGCACAGACTCTGAAATGTCGTCGCATCCATCCTAAACATGTTTACACAGCACGTCCAATGTCCATGTAATATTTCTGTCAACCATTGCATTCCAGTGCTGTTCAAATCCATACAAGGTTCCTTATATATATAAGTATTATAATATAAAGTTATGGCACCTGCCGTGTATAAAATCAATTTCTGATTATCAAACTCCCTTTCCCAAAACAACTCACCTTCTTCATCTGAATCGTCGTCGTCGTCAGTATCAGAACTGTGATCACTGCAATCTCCATCGTTTACAGAAGAATTACCATAATTACCGTAATCGGCAACGTTATTCATTATGTCATCATAATCCCCGTCAAAAAGTGCTGAAAACCAGTGCGAATCCATATCTATCATGACATACAAATTTTTTTGTGAATAATTGAAAATTGTATGACTTGTTACAAAAAAACACAAATGGATAATGCAAACCGAAATACTATATTGTTCCATTTCTCCACGTTTAATGAATTTTTGCTTGGCTTGTAAATTTTATAAGGCTATATTTATTTGCAATTCAGTCATTTACCTCTTTTGAAAGTGAAATTGAATTTCTTTTTTCAAAATACCTATTATCTCTAATCAAAATTTCTAATTCCACTTGTTAAAAACAACCTAAAAATAGAATTTCAAGAGATCAAAATGGGAATTCAAGAAACAATGAACAATTCACACACAAATTGTTTTTCCTTTTCATTTCCTGCTTCCAATATTTCATTTCTTGTGCTAAATATAATGTCAACTGTACCATACAGCATTGAAAATTTCATTTGCAAAACTGATTTGTGCGTGGAGCAATAATATTAAGGATCCTTTTTCATTTCACAAAAATGGGTCAATAAATAATAAGCATGTTTGCCACCTTCCCCCAAGATTCAAACCGGTTCTACTTATGGAATACTGGTTCAAAAAATTGAACAAGACAGTAATAAAATTATGTAGAAGAGTATACAATGACAGAGGTCTAACAAAGCTAACGATTTTCTACCCTTCACTATCTCAATGAACACCATAAACAGACATTTAAAAACCTAAGAAACTAACCTGACTTTTAATGAATGTCATAACATTAACCAATCGGCTACAACCAAATGAATTAAATGGAACTTACCTATTACATATGTATAAATAGCAGCAATCAGCAACACCAGCAATTAGAAACAACCACTCTTGATTGCAGGTACTAACACATTCGGTTTCTACACAAAGAAACTGACAATATGCAAGTGAATAACTTCTCATACTTACTGCTAGTTATATACAAATACATAGGAATGAAAGTAATATTCCAAAAACTGTCACCTAACTTTTAAAAGCTACTATTCAAGAGCAAGTTACCAAACATTCAAATGTGGCATACACCAACTGAAAATTTCAAAATTAGCAACCTAAACCTACCATTCAAGAGCAACTAACCAAACATTCAAAGTATAATACCAACAAGCAGTAGTCTCGGTTTCATAAATTATTAACCAACCATTCAACTTCAAGTAACCGAACTGAAAAAGAGTACTTTAACAAGCTAAACATAACATTCAAAGTTAAGCATCCACACATTTAAGGTCTACAATTCAGAAATTAACATTCATGAAATTCCAACCTAACAACACTATTTAGTCATACATATATAGCAAAACATACATGGTAGTGGTGTTCCAAAAACTTAGCTACGAAAGTACACCAAAACATGGGCAACTCCTTCTAATTCCAGCAACAATTGCAGCACATGAAGTCTGCAAAACCAGTGGAAAAGATTTCAGACAAATAAATATGTTACTGGATTGCAGAATTCAACATAAATGCAAAGACATGAATAGGGTAAAAAGTTAAAAACTGACCTTGTCCATCTAAGTTTGTTTGTGTTGGTCCAACATTATTTTCAGCCATAACATTTTTCTGTCAATACAACCCATTGCAGCCCACATCTCCCTCTTGCTCCTCGCACAGAAGAATTTAGTTGCAAAGGTATGCAATGCACTACCAAAGGCAACTCCATCAATAGAGTGCAGTTCTTCCATTACCTCTTCAATGCTACAACATTTTTTTATCTCTACAAGGAGTTGTGATCCCTCTAGGCATGGAGACGGTCTCAACAAGTTTATCCAAACATGCAACTAGTACTGCTCCCACACCTTTTCCCCTTTTCTTTTTTCGGAATTGAGGTGTAGTCTGATGTGCACCCTTTCTCTTTGAACTGCTGGGGTTACTGCTACTGTTTGTGACATTGCTTCCACCAACCATATTGCTAATTAGCATCACGAGTGAAATCAGGGATTGCATCCTCTTCAGACTCGTCACTTCCTTCTTCCATATTAGTATCCTCATTGGTTGTATTTCTCATTCCAGCAGTCACATTATCTTCATCTGATAAGAGTCCTTGTGAGGGAGTCCAAGCATATTCTCTCATGGCCACTATGTTAGTAAACATGATATCGTACTTGGCACACAACGAGGGCTTTATGCTGACATGCCTAAACTTCTTTGCTCCTCTCATTTCCTGTGTAATGACAGCTAGATGTAATTAGGAATGATAGTAGATGAATAACTAATACAACATGACAAAAAAAATTATGAGGCTATTGCAAATCAGCAAACTAACCTGAATTTTTTATTACCACCATTCATCAGTTGCTGAGATGGTCCCAAGTTCAGTAGACCAACCAACTCCAGTTTCAGTTATTAATTTTTTTCATACCCTCCAGTCCTTTTTAATTCCATCCTATTTAATGCAAATGTCACAAAATGTGTGCAACATTGTCTTGCTCCAAGAAGCTTTATCATGTGTGTCAGACCCATCCATTGCTTATGGTTGACAATGCAATGAAAAATTAAACAAACAATTAACCATATGAACAAGAGATTGAATGCTGATAAGGTTATAATACAATAGTAACAGAACAAGAAATTACATGTGCAGCAAAAGGTCAACCAAAGAATAACAAAAGGTTGAATGTTGACAAGGAATAAAAAACATAAATAAAGAAATTATCTATAGCAGCTTGGTTGACAATGCAAGAAAGAATTCAAAACACAATTCACTATAGCTGACAAAAGCTTTAATGCTGATAAGGGATGAAAACAAGAAACTAAGGAACTAGTTCAAAAAAATATTGAATGATGTGAAGTGTGAACTAAGAAACTTGATAGGGGAAAGAACATAAAAACCTACCCACGGTGGCATAAACTTATAACTGTTTTTCATCAATTAGCAAGGGATGTTCTAATTAGCAACTAAAATTATTTGTTTAATTTACTATTATTTAGTTGTTAGCAATCAGCAGCACACAATACCAGTTTAACATAGCAAGCATGGGATGTTCTATGTATATATATATATAAG
>Ga0307510_10005448_pt1 | contig 15156 bp, 14 predicted proteins | sample 12_EM_MG_FD_207224 | JGI IMG/M metagenome (GOLD analysis project Ga0307510, IMG submission 207224) | Populus trichocarpa ectomycorrhiza microbial communities from riparian zone in the Pacific Northwest, United States - 12_EM | ecosystem: Host-associated > Plants > Roots > Unclassified | place...
TGCTGGCGGGGTTGTCCTTCGTGCCCGCGCCGCCGAAGGGTTCTCGGTTACCCTAGGGCATCGTTTACGCTGGATTTCCCATGCCGTTCGACCTGCCGCCGATCACCCGCGCCCTGTTGATTGCCAATGTCGCTGTTTACCTGCTTCAACAGGTGGTGAGCGATACCGTCATGACTGTCTACTTCGCCCTGTGGCCGCTGGGTCCGGACGCGAGCGACGGCGTGATCACCGTGGGTTTTCGCGTATGGCAGCTGGTGACCTACGCGTTCATGCACGGCAGCCCGATGCATCTGTTGTTCAACATGCTTGCCCTGTTCATGTTTGGCGGCCAGATCGAGCGCCTGTTCGGCGAAAAACAGTTCCTGCTGTACTACTTCGTGTCCCTGCTCACCGCGGCGCTGTGCCAGCTCGCCTTCATGTACTTCTTCGAGAACGGGAAGATGTTCCCGACGGTTGGTGCATCGGGTGCCATCTTCGGCCTGCTGCTGGCCTTCGGCATGATGTATCCGCACGAGAAGATCATGCTGATGCTGATCCCCATCCCGATGCCCGCCTGGCTTTTCGTCACCGGCTATGCCGCGGTTGAACTTTTCTTCGGCATCACCGGAACGCAGGCAGGCGTGGCGCATTTCGCCCATCTGGGCGGCATGCTGGGCGGCTACCTGCTGATCGAATACTGGCGCGGCAAGTTTCCGATCAAGCCGCGCCGGCGGTTGATGCGTTAGTAACATTTCGGCGCGCCATGCAACAGGGCGAGCGACGCCACCTCGAATAAGGACATTTACTTAGCCCACTGATGGGCTGGAGGACCATGGAAACATCATTGTTTTTTCTTGCTGCACTTGTCATGGCTAGTGCTCTGCCGCTGGCGCTTGGTTTGCCGGTGGTCGCGAGGTTGGATGTAGGGCAGGGTGCAGGCCGATGGGGTTTCGCGGTCGCGATTGGTATGGCAATGATCCTGATCGTATGCCGGGCAGTACAAATGGCGTACCCCATCGGCGTCGCAGCGACGTGGATGGCGACCGCGACCGCGCTTGCACTTATCGCACTGTGGTATCCGGCAAAGACGCGTGGTGCCGTGAGTCGACTATGGCACTTGAATGGTCACGCAGTTGCTGCATTTGCTTGCGTGGGGTTTGTCGTGGCGTTGTTCCTGAGCGTGCCGATCCTCATAGGAAACGCGCTCCAGTTCGAAGGGTCGCGCAACGCAGATAGTTTTACCTTCACGTCCAATGCCAGGTACATGATCGAGCATGCATTCTTTGGCGCCGCGGATTTTTCGCCGGAGAATCCCGTATACAGCATTTCCCGAAGTTACTTTGGTGAGCTGGCGAACCAACCGCGGCCCGCTGCCGAAGGTTACCTCGCTTGGTTGTCGGCGCTTTCCGCAAGGGACCCGCTTTACCTATACAACGCCTTGCAGGGTGCTGGGTTCGTCCTGGCAGGGCTGTCTGTGCTTACTTTGCTCCCCGCTGCTGCATCTGAAGGGGGAAAGGCCAGAATGTGGGCGATGGCGACCATAGTGTTCGGATGCCCCGCGTTGGCGTACGTGGCGATCAATTCCAACTTCGCCAACAATCTAAACTTGGCTCCTGCCACGGCCTATGTGGCCCTGGTACTGGTTCGCAACTGGAAACTGCGAACGGCGTTAGGTGCCTTGTTCGTAGCCAGTTTGCTCGGAGGTTATCCGGAACTCCTGATCTTTGTCGTGGCATGCCGCGTACTGGCAATGTTATTCCGCGCGCGATTGGAAAAGAAGTTCTACAGACGAACATTTGTGTTGATCGGGGCGGAACTGGCGCTGGGCTGTATGACGGTTCCATGGGCAGCAAAAGCGGCATTCGTCGTCTATGCCACGACGTTGGGTATTGGCAGTTCGCAAGATGCCACTTTGCATGGCGATATCGCTGAAGGACTTCCATTGTTCGGCTTGGCGCTCTGCACGTTTACGTTTTGTATTCTTCGGCGACGAGGCAGGAACCTGGACTGCAGTGGTATTGGCTCACTCTATACCGCAGTACTTGCTGTCTTCGCCGTGGCGCAGCTGGCGATGTTCATAAAAGGCTTCGCATATGGCGGATTCCGCCTTGCCGGGTACTTTGTGACGCTGCATCTTGGAGTGCTCGCTGGGAGCGCGGCAATGGCTTTGGCTCCGAAGGCGTCCAGTTTCATGGCCACGGTAGCCAGACATGGCCTGCTTGCAATGGTCATCGCGATGCCTATCAAAACCAGCTTTATGATGGAAAAGTCCTGGCGTATCGCCAAGCAGCGTCATGTTTCGCCAGACCTCATCACGCTCGCCCAATGGCTCGATAGAAGGAGCGGGGAGGGCGACGTGTTTATGGGTCCGATGCACCAGCCCTTCTATCACGGCATGTGGATCCGCTATCTAACGTCCGCTCCGTTGATCTATGACTTTTCGGAGGGGGACGCAGCGGGCTATTTGTCTCCATATATTAGGAGTGTGCAGCGGGCCGACAATGCAAGCATTGGTTGGATCGTCACGTCAGACGAAAAGGTGGGATGTTCCTCCGATTGTGAAGTGATGGAATCGTTTGGCAGGTGGTCCGTATGGCGCGCGCGATTCTTGAAAGAGTAGCGAGAAAATTCCGAGTAGCCTCGAGAACGCGCACGGTTTTAGGCGTGCGCGAAATCAGGGACTACATAGGAAGGTTCAATGATTGGAAAGTTACTTCTTGTTATCTTCGTCACGATTGCAACAAGCGCCATCGCAACCGCGTCGGTTGTGGCTCCAGGGCAAACTATACCTGTTGGACAAACGGTCAGTTCCGCTAACGGCCAGTATGTTGGGGTGATGCAAGGAGACGGCAATTTTGTCGTTTATCGGTCAGCGGACCAATTTCCGCTGTGATCAACGAGCACATCGGCGCCTGGTTCGGTTGCCCACATGCAGACCGACGGGAATTTCGTTGTTCACAGTCCAGGAGGACAGGCCCTTTGGCATTCCCGAACTGCCGGCAAGCAGGGCGCATACTTCACGGTCTCGAATAGCGGGCAGGCGGTAGTACTCAGTACTGACGCGGTTTGGTCCTCGAAGACATCCGACAAATCTGTCAATCGGCCGGGCGCTCCGATACTGTTCGGCGCCGCCTCGCGAATCCCGATGGATGGACGGTCGTTCTACCAGAACAACGGGCAGTATCGCCTGGCGTTCCAAACGGATGGGAATTTTGTCCTGTTCAAGGATGGGAGGCCGATATTCAAGACGGACACGCACAACAAAGGTGTCAATGAAGCCGTAATCAGCCAGTCGCGAATATTTATGATGAGGGGGACTGATGGTGCTTCTTACGTTTCCGACTACGACGGCAATTCTCAAAGCTGGGCAGGACTAGGCTATCTAGCCTTTCAGACTGACGGAAATCTGGTGATGTACACGCCGAGATTCTTATGGGGCGCTCCGGATTACGACAAGCCCCCAGGTACTGGCGCCGGTGGCGACGGTCCGATCTGCGTCGGTAATCCCCAGGCGTGCATTCCGCCACATCATCCCATTGGCGGAATCATAATTACGGAGTTGTAAAAAGTTTTCTTTCGTCGCGCTGATCGTTTCATCGACTGATCAGCGCGACATAACACGGCGTTACCTGACGGGCGAACCACCCACCGTATCGAGGAACTTCGGCCGCTGGTATGCCGGGCGGTGTTGTTCGAAGCCGTAGGCGATGGCGATGAGGGTGGGTTCGCTCCACTTGGCGCCGAAGAACATGATGCCCACCGGCAGATCGTGGGCGAAGCCGGAGGGTACGGTGATCGACGGATAGCCGGCGATGGCGGCGGGAGCGGAAGGTCCGCCGACGGTGGGGTCGCCGCTGACGACGTGATCACCCAGCACCAGGTCGTTGACGAAGGTCGGGCCCCAGGTGGGGGCGAGCAGGGCGTCGAGCTTGTTCGCCGCGAGCGCCGCATCGATGCCTTCGGGGCCGGCCAGGCGCTTGGCGTCGGCCTGCTGCTTGATGTACTCAGGATCCGTAAGCGGTGGCTTGGCCTGTGCCTGTTCGAACAGTTCCTGGCCGAACCAGGGCATCTCGCGCGCAGCTTCCTTCGTGTTGAAGGCGATGAGGTCGGCCAGGTCGTGGACGGCCAGGCCCTTGCGCGTATCGAGGTAGGCCTTGATGTCGTGCTTGAACTCAGTAAGCAGGATCGGCAACTCGTAGTTGCTCAATTCATTCAAGTGCGGGATCACCACCGGATCGACGATGGTTGCTCCCTGTTGGCGAAGCACTTCGATGGTGGCATCGAGTTCGCGGTCGGCGTTGGGCTCGATGCCGGCCAGTGCCCGGACCACGCCGATGCGCTTTCCGCGCAGGGCGTTCGGGTCGAGGAATTTCGTGTAGTCGGTGGCGTGCTTGTTGGCATCGACCGTAGCCGGGTCGCGTGGGTCGCTGCCGGCGATGGCGCCGAGCACCGCGGCGGCGTCGGCCACGCTGCGTGCCATGGGGCCTGCGGTGTCCTGGCTGTGCGCGATGGGCACGATGCCGGCGCGGCTCACCAATCCCAGCGTGGGCTTGATGCCCACGATGCCATTGGCCGAGGCCGGGCAGATGATCGAACCGTCGGTTTCCGTACCGATGGCGACGGTGGCGAAGCCTGCCGCCACCGCGGCGCCGGAACCGGCGCTCGATCCACAGGGATTGCGGTCCAGGGCGTACGGACTGCGGGTGAGCCCGCCCCGGCCGCTCCAGCCGCTGGTGGCGTGGTTGGAGCGCATGTTCGCCCACTCGGACAGGTTCGTCTTGCCCAGGATCACGGCGCCGGCCTTGCGCAGCTTCGCGGCCACCGTGGAATCAGCAGGTGCCGGGGGGCCGGCCAGGGCCAGTGAGCCGGCGGTGGTCTGCATGCGGTCGCCGGTGTCCAGGTTGTCCTTCAGCAGGATCGGGATGCCCGCGAGCGAACCCCTGCCGGGTTTGGCGGTGCGCGCAATGGCCAGTGCATCGGGGTTCTGTTCGATCACGGCATTGACGCGGGGCCCAGCCTGGTCGAGCGTGGCTATGCGTGCGAGGAAAAGCTCGGTCAGCTGCTGCGGCGTGAGTTCGCCCCGAGCGAAGTGCTCCTTCAATTGCGCGATGGAGGCAAAGGCCGTGTCGTCGGGAAGCGGCGCCGGTGGAGCGGCGAGTGCGGGGAGGGTCCAGGCCATGGCCAGGAGCAGCGGCAAGACGCGGCGTGTCATCGTTGGATTCCCCTATGCGGCGATCTGTCTCACGTTAGCACTACGGGCGGCGTTTACAATCCACCGATCAAGCCCAAGCAGTTGCCGCCACTCCAAGGAGAAGCCATGAACCGCTTGTTGTGTTGCGCTGCGGTGTGGCTGGCGCTACTGGGGGCGGGCATGGCAGCCCATGCCGCACCGACGGATGCACCCAAGGTGCCCGATACGCTCAAGCAACGCATCGCCAGTTGCACGAGCTGCCATGGCGAGTCCGGCGAGGGCGCGGACAATGCATTCTTCCCGCGCCTGGCGGGCAAGCCGCAAGGTTACCTGGTGCGGCAGCTACAGGACTTCCGCAACGGCCTGCGCCATTACGCGATCATGGAATACACCGTACGTCCGCTGGATGACGACTACCTGCGCGAGATCGCCGGTTACTTCGCCGCCCAGGACGTGCCTTACCGAACTCATCCGGTGCCCTCCATGACGACAGCGCAGAAAGCGCGCGGCGAGGAGCTGGTGACCCATGGCGACAAGGCCCGCGGCGTGCCGGCGTGCACCACATGCCACGGCAGTAACCTGACCGGCGTGCAGCCGGATATTCCCGGTCTGATCGGCCTCCCATACGACTACTTGAGCGCCCAGCTGGGCTCCTGGCGCACCGACACGCGCCGCGCTGCCGCGCCCGATTGCATGGCCACCATCGTCGGCCATCTTTCCGATGCCGACATCAGCGCTGCCGCAGCCTTTCTTGCATCTCATCCGATTCCAGATGACCCGCACCCCCAGGCGGCGGGTTCGGTCACCATGCCGCTTCATTGCGGCAGCGTAGGGAGCTAGGGCCATGCGCGCATCGAACATCGTGTTCCGCGCCGCGCTTACCTTGGGCATGGTGTTGGCAGGTTTTGCCGTAGCCCATGCGGATACGGCATCGGTAGAGCGTGGCCGTTACCTCGCCACAGCCGGTGATTGCGCGTCTTGCCACACCGCGCGCAACGGCGCGTCGTATGCGGGCGGTCGCATCGTGGGTACGCCGTTCGGCGGCATCCCCACGCCCAACATCACCTTCGATCGTGCCACGGGCATCGGCGCCTGGACGAAGGACGAGTTCTACCTTGCGATGCACGAGGGCGTATCGCGCGATGGCACCTTGCTGTATCCGGCGTTCCCATTCACCTCGTACACCCGGATGACGCGCGCTGACGTCGACGCCGTGTACGATTTCCTCGCCACGGTGCCGAGGGCGTCACGCCCGAACGACGTGCCGCAGTTGAGCTGGCCCTACAGCATGCGCTCGTTGATGAGCGCATGGCGTCTGCTTTATTTCGACAAGGGGGAATATGTTCCCGATCCGTCGAAGTCCGCGCAATGGAATCGGGGCGCCTACCTGGTGCAGGGGCCGGGCCACTGCAACGATTGCCACACGGCGCGCAATTCACTGGGCGCCACGGTAAGTTCGCCGCGCCTGGCCGGCGGGCTGATCCCGGTGCAGGACTGGTACGCGCCTGACCTGAGTACGGCCAAGGGAGGGGGCCTGGCCAACTTCCGCCAACAGGACATCGTCGACCTTCTCAAGACCGGTCGTTCGTCGCGCGGCACAGCGTTTGGCCCGATGGCCGAAGTGGTGCAGATGAGCACGCAGTACCTGTCCGACGACGACCTTGCCGCCATCGCGATCTACCTGCAGTCGCTGCCGCCGCGTCCCGCACCCGACCAGGGCAATGACATCGACGCCAGTGCATCGATGGCGCGCGGGGAGAAGATATATGCCGACAGCTGCGCTGGTTGCCATGGCGTGTCGGGCACCGGTGTTGCCGGTGTCTATCCTCCGCTCGATGCCAATTCGTCGGTGGCCGAGCCGGTAGGCGTCAATGCCATCCGCATCGTGCTTTCCGGCGGTTTCGCCCCGGTCACGGCCGGCAACCGCCGTCCGTATTCGATGCCGCCCTTCGCTCAGAAGCTCAGCGACCAGGAAGTGGCCGATGTCACCACCTATATCCGCCGCTCGTGGGGTAACAACGCGCCACCGGTGCAGATCGACGACGTGCGCAAATACCGGTCGACGCCTACCTATTGATTTAGTGACTGAGCGCGGCCGATGCCGCGTCCGCCCAGGGCTCGATCCGCCACGACGCGCGCGCCTGGCCCGACGGTGAGGGCAATACGAAGCAGCGGGTGGTACCCAGCGGGGCAGGCTGTTCGCCGAAGGCCACGTCGCGGCCATAGAAGGCGCGGGCGGCATTCTTGCTGGTGAAGGCCAGCACGTGTGGCGAGAAGCGGTCGATTTTCATGCGCAGCGAAACCGCGTCGAAGGCATCGCGGGGAAGTTCGTCATCATTGCCGTGGTGGTGCTTGGCAAGGTCGGTCAGGCCGATGCCGAAGGTCGGCAGCAACAGGAATTCCTCGGGACGAAGAAGGCGCGGCGTCAGGCCTACATCGCACACGGCGCGCCAGAACATGTTGCCCGGGTGCGCGTAGTACGCCCGCTCCCGCGCCGAGCGCGTGCCGGCAGCGGTACCGCAGAACACCAGGCGCAGCCCTGGCTGCATCACGTCCGGCAAGATGTGTTCGACCGTGTCGTCAGTCATCGAGGAGAAAATCGCAGTAACGGAAGCGTTCATCGCGCATCACCAACTCCCCCTGGCGCAAGGCAAGATCGTGCTCGAAAAGCGGGCCGCCAAAACTCAAGGTGTGGAATTCACCCCGTTCGCCGCAGGGATCGGCGCTGCCGGGCAACGACGCCAGCAGGCTGGCATCGAAGGCGTGGCCGGCGAAACGGCCGTGCAGTTGCTGCGTATCCACGCAACAAAGCCAGGCGCGGTGGCCCTCGGCAACAAAGCGATGGGCAAGCGCGGTGGTGTCTTCGCCCCAAAGCGGGAAGATGCCTTTCCAGCCCAGTTGCCCAAGCTGCTTCTGGCGATAGGCCCGGACATCCTCCAGGAACAGGTCGCCGAAGGCGATGTGGCGAAGGCCAGGCCAGCGCACCTGGGCCTCGGTCAGCGCCGCGGCGAAGGCGGCCTCATAGGCATCGTTGCTCGAGGGCCATTCCAGTTCGGCCACCACCAGCGGAAGACCCAGTGCCCCGGCTTGCGCTTCCAGCACATCCCGCCGCACGCCGTGCATGGCGATGCGCTGGAAGTTGCGGTTGACCGTGGTGAGCAACCCCACCACGCGCCATGAGACATCTTCCTGCAGGCGCTGCAGGGTCATCAGGCAATCCTTGCCGCCACTCCATGACAGCAAGACTTCGGTGGGGGAGGTTGGCATTCCCCCATGGTAGCGGGAATAAAAAAAGCCCGGCAATGCCGGGCTTTTTTCGTGCCGCGTTCACGGTTGGGATCAACCCTTGCGCGAAGCCTGCTTGCGGTCGTTCTCCGTCAGGTACCTCTTGCGCAGGCGGATTTCCTTCGGAGTCACTTCCACCAGCTCATCGTCCTCGATGAAATCGAGCGCTTGCTCCAGCGAGAACTTGATCGCCGGGGTGAGCTTGATGGCGTCGTCCTTGCCCGACGCGCGCATATTGGTCAGCGGCTTGGTCTTGATGGCATTGACGGTGAGGTCGTTGTCCTTGGAGTGGATGCCGATCAGCTGGCCTTCGTACACGTTGTCGCCTTCGGCGGCGAACAGCTTGCCGCGCTCTTCCAGCGGGCCCAGTGCGTAGGCCGGGGTGGCGCCGGGAGCGTTGGCGATCATCACGCCGTTCAGGCGCTTGGCGATGGCGCCGGTTTCCTTCGGGCCGTAATGGTCGAACACGTGCGAGAGCAGGCCCGAACCCTGGGTGAGGGTCTTGAACTCGTTCTGGAAGCCGATCAGGCCACGCGCCGGGATCATGTAATCCAGGCGCACGCGGCCCTTGCCGTCGGGTTCCATGTTCTTCAGCTGGGCCTTGCGGGTGCCGAGCTTTTCCATCACGCCGCCCTGGTGCTGTTCCTCGATGTCGATCACCAACTGCTCGACCGGCTCCTTCAGCTCGCCGTCGATTTCCTTGATGATCACCTCGGGGCGGGACACGGCCAGTTCGTAGCCTTCGCGGCGCATGTTCTCGATCAGCACCGACAGGTGCAGTTCGCCGCGGCCGGAGACCAGGAATTTATCGGGATCGGAACCTTCCTCGACCTTCAGCGCCACGTTGTGCAGCGTCTCGCGCTCCAGGCGCTCGCGCAGCTGGCGGCTGGTGATGAACTTGCCGCCGGAGAGGTCCTTGTTGCCGGCGAACGGGGAGTTGTTCACCTGGAAGGTCATGCTGATGGTCGGCTGGTCCACCGTGAGGGCCGGCAGCGCCTCGGGGAAGTCGAGTGCGCAGACGGTATCGGAGATGCCCAGTTCCTGGACGCCGGAAATGGCCACGATATCGCCGGCCTCGGCTTCCTCCGCTTCGATGCGCTCCAGGCCCATGAAGCCGAGCACCTGCAGCACCTTGCCCTGGCGCTTCTTGCCATCCGGGCCGACGATGCTGACGGGCATGTTCTTCTTGATCTTGCCGCGCTGGATGCGGCCGATGCCGATCAGGCCGACGAAGCTGTTGTAGTCGAGCTGGCTGATGCGCATCTGGAAGGGGCCGTCGGGATCGACATCCGGCTTGGACACGTGCTGCATGATCGCTTCGTACAGCGGGGTCATGTCGCCTTCGCGGGTTTCCGAATCGAGGCTGGCATAGCCGTTCAGCGCCGAAGCGTAGACGATGGGGAAGTCCAGCTGCTCGTTGGTGGCACCGAGCTTGTCGAACAGGTCGAACACCTGGTCGACGACCCAGTCCGGGCGGGCGCCGGGACGGTCGACCTTGTTCACCACCACGATGGGCTTGAAGCCCATGGCGAAGGCCTTGCTGGTGACGAATCGCGTCTGCGGCATCGGGCCATCGAGGGCATCGACCAGGATCAGCACCGAGTCGACCATCGACAGCACGCGCTCGACTTCGCCGCCGAAGTCGGCATGGCCTGGGGTGTCGACGATGTTGATGCGGTTGTCGCGCCACCTGATGGCGGTGTTCTTGGCAAGGATCGTGATGCCACGTTCCTTTTCCTGGTCGTTGGAGTCCATCGCGCGCTCAGCCAGCACGGTACGCTCGGCGAGCGTGCCGGACTGCTTGAGCAGCTGGTCGACGAGGGTCGTCTTGCCATGGTCGACGTGGGCGACGATGGCGATATTGCGCAGTTTTTCGATGGACATGCCCGGACCCCCCGGCTCGTAGCCGGAGCACCTTTCGTGGTTAAGGAAGCCGCTTAGTATACGGCCAATCGGTGGCATCCGCATGAATCTTTAACTTGGCCACCCTATCGCGGCCGTCGGGCCCACCGGCTATCGTTGCCTTCCCCAGCTTAAGGAAGGCCCATGCCGGAGGTCCGAGTCACCGATCACCGGCACGGCGACGACCTGCTCAGTGCCGGCCTGGGCCTGGCGGGTCTGGCCGGCCTGGTGCCGTCGTGCGCCAACCCCTTCGACCCCACATCGCAAGAACTTCGCCGCCGTGCCATCCAGTCGAGCTGGAAAGGCATTGCCGACTTTGGCGTGCTTGGCGGCTTCGGTGAGGTCTATGGCACGGTGCCGGATGTACCCGGACGTGAATTCACCGCCTTCGACACCCTCGATGGGGCACGTTTTCCGCATCGCGTGCTGCTGCAGGCGCCTGATGCCTTCGACGAAAAGGCCCGCTGCCTGGTGGTGGCACCTTCGTCCGGATCGCGCGGCGTTTATGGCGCGATCGCCCTGGCCGGCGGCTGGGCGCTGCCGCGTGGCTTCGCCGTGGCCTACACCGACAAGGGCGCTGGCGCCGGCTATTTCGATCCTTCGAACATGAGCGGCGTGGCGCTGGACGGGCGCCGTGCGCGCGTGGGCGAGGCACCGCTGGAATTTGCCGTGGAGGGACTGGGTCCGTTCGATGGCCTGGGCGTCAAGCATGCCCACTCGCAGGACAACCCCGAAGCCGACTGGGGGCGCCACGTGCTGGCGGCGGCGCGTTTTGGCCTGGCGATGCTCGACCGCGCCTATCCGCGGCTTGCCCCGTTCACCCCGGCCAATACGCGGATCATCGCGACCGGTCTTTCCAACGGCGGCGGTGCGGTGCTGCGTGCCGCTGGCGAAGATACCCAAGGCATCCTCTCCGGTGTGGTTGCCCTGGAGCCCAATGTCCACGTGCCCGGACGTGGACGGCCGCTGTACGACTACGCCACGGAAGCTGCGCTGTTGTTGCCTTGCGCGCTTACCTCGCCACATTTCGCCGGTGTGCCATTCGCACAGCCGATGGGCGGCGCGCCGTTGCCGTGGATCGCCCGCGGCGCCAGCCTGCACGCGCTTGGCCTGGTCGAAGGGATCTCCCCGGCGGCGCAGGCAGCCGATGCGCTGGCACGGCTGCGGGCCACCGGCTGGCGCGATGAATCGCTGGCCACGGCGGCGTCATCCACGTCGCTCGATCTCTGGCGCGCCTTGGGCGCGATGTACGCATCGTCTTACTTGCGCTGCCCACCCGATCGCATGCCCTGTGGCTTCGTCTACCGCAACACGATGCCGGCCTTGCGACCTACCTGGTGGGCCGATGCCAGTGGGGTTCCGCCCGGCCCTGGCGTGGCCATGCCAGGCGGCACCATGCCCGGCGTGGACATGAACCTGCCGGGCGAGCAGGGTCTTCGCGCGCTGTGGGACGGCACGTCGCCGGAAGCTGCAAAACTGCGCCGCTCCGTCGATGCCACGCGGGCAAGCCTTCCCGCCGAAGGCTTGCCGGTGATCGTGGTCCACGGCGCCGCCGACGGGCTGGTCCCGGCCGCTTTCAGCGCCGATCCTTACGTGGCGTGGCTGCGCGCCTCGGGCCGTTCGCCGGTGTACTGGCGTGTACCCCACGCCCAGCATTTCGACGCCTTCCTGGCATTCCCGGAGTTCGGCGACCGCCACGTGCCGCTCCTGCCTTATGGCTATGCCGCGCTGGATCGACTCATGGCGCACCTGGTCGCGGGCAGGGCCCTGCCCGAGGATGCGGTGCCGGCGGGTGCCCGGCCTCGAGGGCCGGGGAAACTCACCTCCGGCCACCTGGCGCTCCCGTCCGGTTGAATCACGTGGACGGTCCCCCCACGTGGGGTCGGGTATGCTCTTGCCCCCATTGCCGTCCGCCATGCCCCGTGGCGGTCATTCCAAGGACACCGAAGGATTCCCCATGCCGATCACCGTTACCCTGCGCACGAACAAAGGCCCGATCCATATCCGCATGCACGACGAAAAGACGCCGCTCACCGTGGCCAATTTCGTCAACCTGGCCCGGCGCGGCTACTACGATGGCCTGACCTTCCACCGTGTGATCAACGATTTCATGATCCAGGGCGGTTGCCCCGAGGGCAGCGGCCGCGGTGGCCCGGGGTACCGCTTTGGCGACGAGTTCGACTCCTCCCTGCGCCATGACAAGCCGGGCGTGCTTTCCATGGCCAACGCAGGCCCAGGCACCAACGGCAGCCAGTTCTTCATCACCCACGGCGCCACGCCGTGGCTGGACGGCAAGCACAGCGTGTTCGGCGAGGTGATCTCGCCCGAGGACATGGCCGTGGTGAACCAGATCCGCCAGGACGACATCATCGAGAAGGTCGTGGTGGAAGGCGACGTCGATGCCCTGCTGGCCGCCCAGGCATTCCAGGTGGGCGAGTGGAACAAGGTGCTCGACGCAGGCTGAAAAGGGCTGCCGGATGGGCCCATCGAAAGCGGTGGCAAATCGTCATCTGCCGGGTATACGCTCCCCAGGCTGGGGGGCTTTCACGGGAGATAGGACATGGGTCTGCTCGATGAACTGCTTGGCGGCCAGGGCGCCGCGGGTAACGACGCCAACAGCAGCGGATTGGGATCGGCGCTGGGCGGTGGTGGCCTGATGGCCGTGGCCGCCGCCCTGCTCAGCCGGGCTGGCGGTGTAGGCGGCCTGGTCAACATGCTCCAGCAGCATGGCCTGGGTAGTGCCGTCCAATCCTGGGTGGGTACGGGTGAAAACCAGCCCGTGGCGCCCGCTCAACTTTCCCAGGCGCTGCAGGGCGGTGGGCTGGGCGACCTGGTGCAGGAAGCAGCGGCAAAGATGGGCACCAGTCCCGATGAACTGATGGCGAAGCTTTCCGGCGTGCTGCCACAGGCGGTGGACCACCTCACCCCGCAAGGCCAGGTGCCCGAGCACCCGACCGGTGGCTTTGATACATCGACCCTGAGTGGGCTCGCTGGCAAGGTCTTCGGCTAGCGATAAAAAAGGGCCGCGCATGGCGCGGCCCTTTTTCCTTACCAGGCCAGCGGCCGATCAGGCCGAGCGGCGCCGGAACATCCGCCAGATCAGCAGCAGCACGATGGCGCCGATCACCGAGGCGATGAAGCCGGCCGAATCTCCCGGCGCATACCACCCCAGTTGCTGGCCCGCCCATCCGGCCAGCAGGGAGCCGGCGATACCCAGGAGGCCGGTGATGATGAACCCACCCGGATCTTTTCCTGGCACCAGAAACTTGGCAATGATGCCCACGACAAGGCCGATCAGGAATGCCCAAAGCCAGTGCATAGCCGCTCCCCGTTGGTTGGTGTAGGCGCATCATGCACCGGCCGGGGCGGGAAGTCTGCCACCCGTGGTAAAATTTTCAGGCTTTGCCCCTTCCGTTGCCAACGACGAGTACCCGCATGCCGCAGCTTGCCCAGCGAATCGGACGCGCCAAACCCAGCGCCATCATGGTCATCGCCGAAAAGGCGAAGAAGCTCAAGGCCGAAGGCCGCGACATCGTCAATTTCTCGATCGGCGTGCCCAATTTCCTGCCCGGGGCCCACGTGTATGATGCCGCCCGCAAGGCGCTGGACACCGATTCAGGCCAGTACGGCAGCAACCGCGGGGCGGATGCCGTCCTGGATGCCTTCCTGGGCCACATCCAGGCACTGGGCCTTACCGGCTATACCCGCGCCAACATCTGCACCGGCGTCGGCGCCAAGCACATCCTGTACAACCTGGCCGAGGCCCTGCTGGACGAAGGCGACGAGATCACCTTCCCCACGCCCTACTGGACCAGCTACGTGGACATCGCCGAGATCGTCGGCGCGAAGATCAACCTGTTGCCATGTCCGCCGGAGCAGAACTACAAGCTCACCCCCGCCCAGCTGGATGAAGCCCTGGCCCGCAAGCCGCGCGTGTTCCTGTTCAACAACCCGTCCAACCCGACGGGCATGGTGTACACGAAAGAAGAAGTCGCAGCGCTGGCCGATGTCATCGCCAGGTATCCCGACACCTGGGTGATCACCGACGACATCTACAACACGATGGTGTTCGGCGATGTGGGCTACCACAACTTCGTCCACTTCAGGCCGGAACTGAAAGACCGCGTGATATTCGTCGATTCGCTGTCCAAGACCTACGGCATGCCTGGCTGGCGGGTGGGTTTCATCGCCGCTCCGGAAGTGGTGGCCCGCGCCGTCACCACGATGAACTCCAACCACATCACCAACCTGCCCGAAGTGGTATCGGCGGCAGCCGTGGCAGCGCTTTCCGGCCCGCAGGACGTTCCCCGGCAGAAAGCCCGCGAGTTCGCCGTCAAATGTGATCGCGTGCATGGAGCGCTGGTGGCCATCGAAGGCGTGCATTGCCCGCGCCCGCAGGGTGCGTTCTACGCGTTCCCCGATATCTCCGTTGCCTTCGGCAAGAGCCACGGCAGCACGCGCATCGACAACGACGTGGAATTCTGCGCGGCGCTGCTCGATGCCAAGGGCGTGGCCTGCGTGCCGGGTTCGGCCTTTGGTGAGCCGCGCGCACTACGTATTTCCTATTCCTGTCCCGACGATCAGCTCGACAAGGGCATGGCCCGGATCGCCGAGTTCTTTACCGAACTTCACTGAACCACCGACTGTTAGGAGTCATCCCCCATGAAAGCTCCCGTACGTGTTGCCGTGACCGGCGCTGCCGGCCAGATCGGTTATGCCCTCCTTTTCCGCATTGCCGCCGGCGACATGCTGGGTCCCGACCAGCCGGTGATCCTGCACCTGTTGGAAATCACCCCGGC
>Ga0307510_10005449_pt1 | contig 15156 bp, 19 predicted proteins | sample 12_EM_MG_FD_207224 | JGI IMG/M metagenome (GOLD analysis project Ga0307510, IMG submission 207224) | Populus trichocarpa ectomycorrhiza microbial communities from riparian zone in the Pacific Northwest, United States - 12_EM | ecosystem: Host-associated > Plants > Roots > Unclassified | place...
CAGCGGCGTTGCGGGCACGAGAATGAAGCACTACATCAGCGCCGGCGGCTCGACCGTGGCGGTGATTGTCTGTACCACGGCACCCTGCACCAACATCGCCAATACCAGCACGCAGTATTGGCATGAGGACCATCTCGGCTCGGTCTCGGCGATCACCAACGAGAGCGGCGCCGTGGTGGAGCGCATGGCGTACGAGCCGTTCGGCAAGCGACGCAACAGTAACGGCGTTACCGACACCAACGGCACGCTCACGCCGAGCAGCACCCACCGCGGGTACACCGAGCAAGAGCACATGGATGAGGTGGGCCTCGTCAACATGAACGGGCGCATCTACGACCCTGGCCTCGGGCGTTTCATGAGTTCGGATGCGACGGTCCCGCATCCGAATTCAACGCAGAGCTACAACCGCTACAGCTATGTGCGGAACAACCCTTTGCGATCGATGGACCCATCCGGATTCGATGACGAACCGTGTGATTCGTGTGGGGGTACGTCTGACACCGGTGATTCGTCTGATTCCGGCGGCTCAACGGATACCAGTAGTCAGTACTCGGTGTTGCCGGGGGATCTCAGTACCTTAAGCACTGGGCTATCTGGAGATCCTTTGACGTCGCCTGCTGGTAACGCTGGCGCCGGCAGCGGTGATGGGCTGGACATATTCTCGGCCATAGGGCAAGCCCTCGATGCCTTACGCTCCAGTAGTGCTGCAGGTGGGGACTCATCTGCGACCGTCCCGTGTCTTACGCCTTGCCGGGTGGAGGTGACCGGAAAATCGTTGTTGGGAGAGATGAGGGACGCATACCAGGGTCGCGGGTGTATGACGCCAACGAATGCGTGCGCGACTGAGCGCCTTGGGCTGGCTACTGCCTATGGAAAATACCTCGAAAGGACCCAGGCGCTTGTCAATTTTGATGATCTCATCTTGATGAGTTTGTTTCCGGTGGGTCGATTATTCATGTTTGAACGAGGCGCTGCTTCGGTGGCTGCAGAGACTGCGGCGGCAGATTCAGGCTTACTCGGGAAATACCTAAACGGGAGCGGTGGACGATGGGGCAACTCTAGTACGCGTCTCCTAAACGATAGTTTGGCTACGTCGTTAGAAGATGCAGGATACCAAGTCACAGGCGGTGCGGGCCGTGCTGCAGAGGAGTGGATTCCTGGACTAGGCGGCGGGACCAAAGGAGGCACTTTCGTTGATCTTACCGCAACGAATGGTGTGTCAACTGTGCGCGTTCAAACCATAAGTACCTTAATGAATGGTGCGCCGACGACGGCCGAAGCAGCGGCAGCCGCGAGAATTCGCGCAGCATTCCCAAATGATCAGCTAATCTTGATACCTAAATGGAAGTGAAGATGCCGCCACAGATAAGATTTTTTGCGACCAGAGATGACTTGGTTCCAGTGCTGGAGGCAGTTGAAAATGACCGCAAAATTCAATATGTTAGATTTGGTTGGAGTGACACTCGATCGTCAGAATCATTTCCAACGGTGACGGCATTGCCAAACTTGGGAATTGCGTCGAATGAATCGGCAATAAACAGCAGCAGCTTTCTGATCTGCCGACAGGGTGACGGAATTCGGGAAAGATTGGTAGCGGGGCCGCGATACGTCTTCGACCAATTGCTCAATCCAGAGTCGGTCACATTTAGTCCGGGTGGATTTTGGGGCGAAAATATTCTTTTGCACGGGCGTTTTGCGACCGTATCGACAGCGACCTTTTCCTTGGAGTTGATGAAGCTGTTAGGCGCGGCCGTGCGCAAGCGGTTCGGAAAGATAAAGGCGTTCTACGTTGGAGAAGAAGCTATGAAAATGCTCGACAACGGCACGCGTCTCACGATTGCTGCCCAATCTCCTCGCACGCTGGATTTGTCACGAAAGTGATGAGGGGTTGGGGTCAGGCCTTGCTCGTTGCCTATTCATGTCGATCAAACGCCCGCAATTACACCGACTTGCGCAAACCATGAGCAATGCCGTCAGGCGATTCGCCACGGATGCCACGACATCAACTGGAAAGGCCCGCATGACGACCATCCTCCTCGCTCACGCGACAGGCCGCAGCGTCGATATCGCGGGTACCGGCGAGTGCGGCATCTGGGGGGACACGGAGTCCATTGCGTGGATCAAGGCCTACTAGAAAGCCCCGACTCATGACCCCGCTGCACCGCATTCTTGCTGGACTGATTGCGTCTCTCGCGTTCAGCACCGCCGTGCGCGCCGAGCCGACCATGGCGCCGCACTCGATCGTGTACATCCGGCCGTATTTGAACTCCGGCAACGCGAATTCGGGCATGGTCTATGTTCAGATCGATACCACCGATCTCTGCGCCACCAATACCTACGCGATCGACCTCACCTGGGGTGGCTCGAAGCAACTGGTCGCGACCTTGATGCTGGCGTTGGTCGAGAACAAGAAAGTTCAGATCGAGATCGACAACGCTGGCTGCGCGACGCCGTCGTGGAATACCAGGGTTCAATCTGTCTATTTGGCGCAGTGATGGCCGTCCGCAATTCATTGAAGCCATGAAACGATCTATCTCTACCTTCTTGTCGTTGTCGATGATTCTGCTGTCCAGCTTCGTCTTCGCGCCAGTCAGGGCTGCCCAGGGCTACATCGGTCCGGTCTACCTCGAGAGGGTGTCCGTTGTCGCCTTGGCTGGTGGCGGGCACCTGCCAGTGAGAAATTAGGGTCAGGTCTTGCCTTTTGCCTATCCATGAATTACATCGTTAATCATGTCTCGCCCACTGCGCATCGAATTTCCAGGCGCGGTCTATCACGTCACCTCGCGCGGCGATCGGCGCGAGGCGATCTATCTGGGCGATGCGGATCGGCGCAACTGGCTGGACGTATTGGGTTTGGGGCTGGAGCGCTTCGATGCGCAGGCGCTGGCCTACTGCCTGATGGGCAACCACTACCACGTCGTGCTGCACACGCGGCAGGCCAATCTGTCGCTGCTGATGCGGCACCTCAACGGCGTGTACACGCAGGACTTCAACCGCCGGCATTGCAAGGTCGGGCACTTGTTCCAGGGCCGGTTCAAGGCCATCCTGGTGGATCGCGATGCCTACTTGCTGGAGGTCTGCCGGTACGTGGAGTTGAACCCGGTGCGGGCCAACATGGTGAGCACCGCGGGCGAGTGGGACTGGTCGAGCTATCGGGCGCACGTCGGGCTCGCCGACGCGCCAGACTGGCTAGACACGGCGGGTCTGCATGGCTACCTGCTCGGGAGTGCGGCGCGCACGTCGGCGGACCATCAACGCGCCGCCGAGCGGTATGCAACGCTGGTCGATGCGGGGCGCGACGTTCGGCTGTGGGACACCGGCCTGCGGCAGCAGATCTATCTCGGCGATGCAGGCTTCGTCGAGCGCATGCAGGACTTGTTGACTTCGGTCGATACACCGGGGCGGCAGGCCAGCCTGCACGAGGTGCCGCGCCAGCAGCGGCGCGAACCGGTCACGCTGGCCCAGTGGCTGGCGCGCAGCGCAACCCGCGAGCTGGCACTGTGGCTGGCCCACACGCGCAGTGGCATGACGATGACGGCCATTGCGCGCGAACTGGGTTTGTCGGTGTCGAGGGTCAGCCGCTTGATCGCGGCCGAGGAGGCCAAAGGCCAAGTCTGAGGCGACGCCCGAGTTCAGCCCAAGACGTTTGAGCGACATAACAGCCTGCACAACTCAAAGTGGAATCCACGAACCGACCATGAAACAACCGACCGCTGCCTTCTCGCTGCTGCCTCTCTTGGCGGGCCTTCTGTCCACGCAAGCATTGGCCGCCCAGGGGGATGTCAATTTGGTGTACGTCGAAAACGTATCCGTCATTCCGGTCGCTTACGGAGGGCATCTTGCCGGAAACATGGAGATCAAGATCAAGGGCGGCTTCACGGTGCCCTCGGGCGTCAGCTGTGACAGCACCTACATCACGACGCTCAAAAGCGTCGATGCCGACAAGCGCGCCTTCGCATTGCTCTCGATCGCCCAAGCGACCAAGCAACCGGTCAATCTGCATATCTCTGATGATGCAACTTACACCGCCTTCAGTGGTCGCTGCAGTCTGCTTGGGGTCAGTTTGGCGCAATAGTTGCGCAGTAAATTCTTGAAGCTGGAGATTGTTGCAATGAAACGATTAATTCTGATTTTCGCGGCAGGCATGTTCGCCGCCGGCGCGGTCTCTGCGGGGACCTTCGGAGTCGGCAACATTGGTAGCCCATACATCATGTGGAACGGAGTGTTGCTCGTGCCAACAGATGGTGCGCGGTCAAATGCCCCTGCGTGCGCCACCGAATCAGCTCGGTTCGCCATCGATGGATCGACTGCGGCGGGGAAGGTCCGTGCCGCAGCACTGCTGACGGCTTTGACGGCGGGAAAGAGGGTTGTCGTATGGGGAACTGGAGCGTGCTCAGTTTGGGGCGATACCGAAACCGTCGATTTCTTTCAGATTATTAACTAGAAAACCACAGCCAATGGGGGCATCACGCTCATGGCAAGGAAACTATTCTTAGGTCTGTGCATGGTTGCTGAGAAGTGGCACGGAAACCGTGGTTCAAATGCAGATCGCTCAATGACAGTTTGCGCCAACCTTAAAACCAAAAAATGAAGTCCCGAATTCGCACCATGCTGCTTGCGCTCTTCGGTTTAACCAGTGCCGCGCATGCGGCATCTGGGTACACCGGCTCATTTGTCATCACGCAAATGTATATTTCAGGCGCCGAGAATGAGCACGTGCGTGTATCTGGCTTCCCGGCCATCAGCGCCTGCCCAAATGGCCCAACTTGGGTCTATATCAATCAGAGCGCTTCCGGATCCAAGACGTACATCGCTGCATTGATGATTGCCTATGCCAGTGGCAAGCCGGTGAACATCTACTGGACAACCGACGTGAACGGTTTTTGCCAGATCATTGAACTGATCTCGTAGATGTTGCAGGGCACGATGCTGCGGTCGAGCTTTTCAATGATCCCGTTGCCGACGCTGCGCTGGGTCGCTGCGAGCGCGGTGATGCTCGCGCTGGCATTGGCCGCGAGCGTCTGGCGAGTCGGGCTCGACCGCCAAGCGCACGACCTCGCCACGTCGATCACGCCGCTGCGCCACCAATTGGGTGCGGCCACCACCGAGGGCGCCGGCCCGACCCCGGAGCCCGATTTCGCCCAGACCCTGCCCGAGGCGACACCCATCGACGCAATCGTCCGCGAGCTGCAGCGTTCGAGTGCTGACGCCGGCGCGGCCTTCGTGTCGGTGTCCAGCACGCCGCGCGCCGCCACACCGCAGACCTTGGGCCGCACCGAGCTGAGCGTCAGCTTGCGCGGCGCCTACCCCAAGCTCAAGACCGTGCTCGCGCAGACACTGGACCGCTTCCCCCATCTCGTCGTCCAGCGCCTCACGCTGCGGCGCATGGCCACGCCGGTCGACCTCGAGGCCCATGTCGACCTGGTGTTGCTCGCTCGCCCGATGGCGGCCGCCTCCGCTGCCGGCGGCTGAGCGCCCCCGAGTCGATCTCCCCATGCGCACCTGGCTCCGCTGGCTGCTGGCCGCAAGCGCGCTCGCCGCGGCCGTCGCGCTGTGGTGGCCCGACGGTGTGAGCCAGGCCGTGTTGCGCAGCGAGACGGCCATCGCGGGTTCACAGGCGGCGCTCAATACCGTGGGCGATCCCGTGCCCTCGGCAACCGGTGGCGCGGTGTCGCCGACCCTGCCGTCGCACCTGCCCACGGCCACACTGGACCCCGCCAACTTCGACCCCTTCGTCGGCGCCCAGCCCCCGCCCCCACCGCCGCCCAAGCCTCAACCCCTGCCCGTCGTCGTGGCCCCGCCGCCGCCCGCACCCACCGCACCGCCGCTGACCTACCGCTACCTCGGCCAGATGGTGGACCCGTCGGGCCAGCGCCTCGTCTACCTCGGCAAGGGCGACAAGGACGTGCTGGTCGCCGTCGGCACCCAGCTGGACGAAGGCTACGTGGTCGAGACCATCAGCACCGACGGCATCCAACTCCACTACCCGCCGCTCGACGTGCGCGCGGTGATCAACATTCCACCGGCCCGAGACACGACCGCCCCATGAGTTTTCTTGCAAGGGCTGGCCTGCGGGCCGGCATCACGCGCCGAGGCGTGTCGCTGCTGGCCGCGGCCGCATGCGTCGGGCTGCTGAACGGCTGTGCCGAGCAGCGCATCCGCGACGAATCGCAGCAGGCCATCACCGCCGGCCAGTACGAGCGTGCGCTCGACACGCTGAACGCCGGCCTGAAGCAGTACCCGGACAGCACCATTCTGCGCACCGGCCAGATCCAGGCCCGCGACGCCGTCGTGGCGCGCATCATCACCGCGGCCGAGGTCTTGCGCGCCGCGGGTAAGCTGGACGATGCGCAGCACGAGCTCGAACGCGCCCAGCAGATCGACCCGAAGAACGGGCGGCTCGCGGCGCTGCTCACCGCGCTGGACATCGAGCGCCGACAGCAGGCCGCGCTGGCCGAGGCCGAACAGTGGCTGCAGAAGAAGCGCCCGGACACGGCACTGCGCACGGTCGAGTCCGCACTCAAGGACAACCCGCGCCACGCCGGCCTGCTGGCGCTGCAGCGCCGGCTCGAGGTCGAGCAGCGGCAGCTACAGCAGCGCGCCGCGCAGGCGGCGCTGGCCGAGAACCGCCCGATCTCGCTGGACTTCAGGGATGCGGGGCTGCGCAGCGTGCTCGACGTGGTCTCGCGCAACAGCGGCATCAACTTCATCCTCGACAAGGACATCCGACCCGACGCGCGCGTGACCGTGTTCCTGCGCCAGGCCCGGGTCGAAGACGCGCTGGACCTGATCATCAGCACGAACCAGCTCGCCAAGAAGGTGATCGACAGCCAGACCATCGTCGTCTACCCGAACACACCCGACAAGCAGCGCGAATACCAGGAACAGGTCGTGCGCGTGTTCTACCTGGGCAGCGCCGAGGCCAAGGGCGCGGCAGCGTTCCTGAAGGCGATGCTGAAGGTGCGCGAGCCCTTCGTCGACGAGCGTTCGAACACCTTGGCGCTGCGCGAGTCGCAAGAGAACATGCAGCTCGCCGAGCGGCTGATCGCGCTGTACGACAGCGCCGACCCCGAGGTCATGCTCGAGGTCGAGGTCCTGGAGATCAACTCCACGCGGCTCACCGAACTCGGCGTGCAGTTCCCCGACAGCATCTCGCTGACGCCGCTGACCCCGAGCGGCGCAACCGGCCTGACGCTTGGCAACATCCGCAGCCTCACGCGCAACGACATCGGCGTAGGCATCGGTGGCCTGCTGATCAACTTCAAGCGCCAGGTGGGTGACTACACGACGCTGGCCAACCCGAAGATCCGGGTGCGCAGCAAGGAGAAGGCGAAGGTCCTGATCGGCGACAAGATCCCGGTGGTCACCACCACGACCGGCACCGGCGGCTTCGTCTCGGACAGCGTCAACTACCTGGACGTGGGGCTGAAGCTCGAAGTGGAGCCCACGGTGTATGCCGACGATGACGTGAGCATCAAGCTCGGGCTGGAGGTCAGCAAGCTGGGCACCTCGGTCACGACCAAGTCGGGCACCTTGGCCTACCAGATCGGCACCCGCAACGCGGCCACGGTACTGCGCCTGCACGACGGCGAGACGCAGCTGCTCGCCGGGCTGATCAGCAAGGACGATCGCACCGACTCGGCCCGCGTCCCTGGGCTGGGCGATCTGCCGATGCTGGGCCGCTTGTTCTCGAACCAGACCGACAACACGGCGCGGACCGAGCTCGTGCTGGCGATCACGCCGCGCGTGCTGCGCAACCTGCGCCGGGTGGATGCGAGCGAGGCCGAGCTGTGGGTCGGGACCGAGGCGCTGCCGCGGTTGCGGCCGGTGGGCGGCATTCGTGTCTCGGCAGCGGCGGCGGTCGGGGCAGACGCCGGAGCGAACGCGAGCGCACCGGCGCTGGCCAGCCCCGGCCCGTCGAACCCCGCGGCGGGTCCGCAGGCCCCGGTGCCGGCTGCGCTGCCGTCGGCACTGACCTGGGCCGGGCCGGCCGAGGTCAAGGTCGGCGACACCGTCGAGCTCAAGCTCGTGCTGAACTCGGGTGCAGAGTTGCGTGGCCTGCCGGTCGAGGTCAACTTCGCGAAGGACAAGCTGCAGCTCGTCGACGTGGTCGAAGGCGAGTATTTCCGGCGCGACGGGTCGGCGACGAGTTTCTCGAAGGGCGGCGATGGCAAGGACGGGCGCGTCGGGGTGGGCGTGCTGCGCAACCAGGCCACCGGGCTCAGCGGCCAGGGCCAGGTGCTGACCTTGCGCTTCAAGGCGCTCGGCGCCGGCGCGGCCGACGTGCGGGTGCTCTCGGCAACGCCGATTGGGCTTGGCGGTCCGGTGACTGCGCCGAGCCTGCCTGCACCGTTTACGGTGCAGGTCCGCTGACGGCGGCAAGGCAGGTCATGCAGAGCCGGGCGCGCGGGTACACGCTGATCGAGCTGCTGGTCGTGATGGCCGTGCTGGGCCTGCTCGCGACGATGGCAATGCCGCTGGCCGAGATGAGCGTGCAGCGCGAACGCGAGCGCGAACTGAAGCGCGCGCTGTGGGAGATCCGCGACGCGATCGACGCGTACAAGCGAGCGCGCGACCAAGGGGCGGTCGCCGGACCGGCCAGTGGTTCGCCGTACCCGCCCGACCTGTTGACGCTGACACAAGCCGTACCCGACGGCCGCGTCGACCATCGCGGCGAGCTGCTGCGCTTTCTGCGCAGCGTGCCGCGCGACCCGTTCGCCGACCCGGCCCTGCCGGCCGAGCGCAGCTGGGTGCTGCGCAGCTTCGTGTCGGATGCGGCCGACCCCAAGCCCGGCGTCGACGTGTACGACGTGCACTCGACGTCCGAGCGCGTCGGGTTGAACGGCATACCGCTTCGGCAGTGGTGAGCAGCGATGACCAAGGTCCGACACTATTCCCGCACGCACGGCTTCACCGTGATCGAGCTGCTTGTCGTGCTGGCCGCACTCGCGCTGCTGCTCAGCGTCGCCGCGCCGCGCTACCTGCAGCACCTGGACACCGCGCGCGAGGTCACGCTGAAGGAGGACCTGCATCAGCTGCGCGACGCGATCGACAAGTTCTACAGCGACCAGGCCCGCTACCCAACAGACCTGGACGAGCTCGTCATCAAGCGCTATCTGCGCGCCTTGCCCGAAGACCCGGTCACGCAGCGCAGCGACAGCTGGGTCATCACCGCGCCGGCCAACCCGCTGCCGGGCAAGGTGTTCGACGTGCACAGCGGCGCCAAGGGCACGGCGCGCGATGGGAGCCGCTATGAGACGTGGTGAACGCCAGCAGGGCTTCACGCTGGTCGCGGTGCTGGTGCTGCTGGCCCTGTGCATGCTCGGCCTCGCCGTCGTCGGGCCGCAGTGGTCGCAGCAGGTGCGGCGCGAGCGCGAGCAGGAGCTGTTGCGCATCGGCGTGCTGTACGTGCAGGCGATCGCCGAGTACCGCGCCACGTCGCCGGGCTCGCTCAAGCAGTACCCGCTCAAGCTGCAGGATCTGCTGGTGGACACGCGCTTCGTCGGCACCGCGCGCCACCTGCGCGAGCTCTACGCCGACCCGGTCAACCCGAAGCAGCCGTGGGGGCTGGTGCAGAACGAAGACGGCCGCATCACCGGCGTCTACAGCCTCAGTGAGGAGGCGCCATTGGCGGAGCGCGCGATCGACCTGGGCACGACCGTGCTGGCACCGGCCAAGCACTATTCCGACTGGAAGTTCATTGTGAAGACCAAATCATGAGTTCCCTGACCTTGCGCCCGTCGCGGGCCATCTGCCGACGACCATCGGCCGGTTTCACGCTGCTCGAACTGCTCGTCGTGATCCTGATCATCGGCCTGCTGACCGGCATCGTCGCGCCGCGCTTCATGAACCAGATCACACGCTCGGAGATCACGACCGCGAAGGCCCAGATCGACGCGTTCGACAAGGCGCTGCAGGCGTTCCGGATCGATGTGGGCCGCTACCCGACGATGGGCGAGGGGCTGAAGGCGCTGGTCGAGACGCCGGCCAACGAGCCGCGCTGGCGCGGTCCATACCTGAAGGACAGCATCCCGCTCGACCCCTGGGGCCGGGCCTACGAGTACCGCATCCCGAGCACACGCGGCAAGGACTACGACGTGACCAGCACTGGCCGCGACCGTGCGCCGGGCGGTAGCGGCGACGACGCGGACCTCACCAACTGATCGCGATGCAGTTCCAGGTACGCGTGTTCGATCCCCGCCAGGCGGCAGTGCGCGAGGAAGCCGCCGAGGCGGAGTCGCGTGAGCAGCTCTTGGCGCGCTTCGCGACGGCCGGCGTGACGGTGCTGTCGGCGCAGGCCGTCGAGCGCCCGGTGACCGAGCGGCTGCGTGGTGCGACCGCAGCCAGTGCGCTCGATGTGGCCTGGTGGTGCCGCGAGTTGCGCACCTTGCTGGCCGCCGGCATGACCGTGGTCGAGGCGCTCGACACGCTGCACGCCCAGCAGCTTGGCCACGCCCGTGGCGAGATCCATGCGGCGTTGATCGGCTCCCTGCGTCAGGGTCACGCGTTGTCGGCGGCGATGCAGCAGACTGGTGCGTTCCCCGCGGTGTTGATCGCCGGCGTCAAGGCCAGCGAGCGCAGCAGTGCGCTGGTCGAGGCACTGGACGAGTACATCCAGTACCACGAGATGCTGGACCGCCTGCGCAAGCAAGTGGTCAGCGCGGCGATCTACCCGGCGGTGGTGATCGCGATCGGCGGCGCGATCACGTTGTTCCTGCTGCTGTTCGTGATTCCGCGCTTCTCGCGCATGTACCGCGACCTGCACGGCCCGGTCAGCTGGACCACGCAGGTGCTGGTCGCCGTCAGCCACACGCTCAACACGTATGGCAGCTTCGTTGCGATGGGGGTGGTGCTGGTCGTGGTGGCCCTGCTCGCGGCCTGGCGTCGCGGGCTGATCAGTCGCATCGCCGCGGTGGTGGCCGAGCGCATCGGGCCTTTGCAGCGCGAGATCGACCAGTTCCGGCTCGCCAAGCTCTACCACTCGCTGGCGCTGATGTTCCGCGGCGGCTACGCGCTCGACGACGCGCTCGGCCAGTGCGCGGCGCTGGGCTTGGGCGAACGAATGCGCGAGGGCGTGCAGGCGGCGCAGCGCGCGCTCGCACGCGGGCAGCGCGTGTCTGCGGCGTTTGCGGACGCTGGCCTGACCGACGCTGTGACCCAGCGCCTGCTCAGCGTCGGCGAGCGCACCGGCAACTTCGACCGGGTGCTGCAGACCATCGCCGAACGGCACGCCGCGACCTTCAACACCTTCATCGAGCGTGCGACCCGCATCGTCGAACCGGTCTTGCTGCTGACGGTGGCGCTGATCGTCGGCGGCATCGTCGTGATGATGTACATGCCGGTGTTCGACATCGCCGGCAGCGTCCGATAGAGAGCAGCAAGACGGATGTCCACGATGACCCCTCAAGACCTTCGCGCCGCGATCCAGTCGGCGCGGCGATCGCACCAGTCCGGCGCCGGCAGCGTGCTCGATGTCATGCTGCGGTCGTCGCCGCTGAGTGGTGCGGAGCTGGCCGACCAGTTGCAGTTGCATGCCGGGGTCGCGGCCATTCTGACGGCTGCGCAAGCGCGGCCGGCCTTCGATGCGCTCGACGAGGCCACTGCACGCACGCTGGGCTGCGTACCGCTGCGCATGTTGAATGACACGGTGGTTCGGCTCGCGCTGGCCGATCCGTGGAACGACGAACTCGTGCGGCGCGCGAGCAGTGCGCTGGGCTTCATCCCGCCGCTGGTGGCGGTGTCGTCGGCCTTGCTTGATGAATGGCTCGGCGTGGCTACGGCCGAGACCGCTCGACCGGACCGCAATGGCACTGTGTCTGAGGGGACCGCAGCCGTCAGCGGCCCGGTCGTCGAGTTCGTCGACGCGGCGATCCGTGCGGCGTTCGCCGCGGGCGCGAGCGACATCCACTTCGAGTGCGGCCGCGGCGGTGTGTCGGTCAAGCTGCGCCAGGACGGCGTGCTGAACAAGTACGCCCGCATGGACGACGCGCAACGCGCCGAGGAGGTGATCTCGCGCATCAAGGTGCTGGCGCAGCTCGACATCACCGAGCGGCGCACGCCGCAGGACGGGCGCTTCCGGTTCGAGCTGGGATCGCGCAACGTCGACCTGCGTGTCTCGATCATGCCCAGCGTGTTCGGTGAAGACGCGGTGCTGCGCCTGCTCGACAAGGCGCAGCTGCGCTCGCGCGACGAAGCCGTGTCGCTGGATCTGCTGGGCTTCGGTGCCACCAGTGCCGAGCAGATCCGCGAGCTCGCCGAGCTGCCGCACGGCATGCTGCTCGTCACCGGGCCGACCGGCAGCGGCAAGACGACCACCGTGTACGCGATGCTGTCGGAGATCAACACGGGTCTCGAGAAGATCATCACGATCGAGGATCCGGTCGAATACGAGCTGGCGGGGGTGCTGCAGATCCCGGTCAACGAGCGCAAGGGGCTGACGTTTGCGAAGGGGCTGCGATCGATCCTGCGTCACGACCCCGACCGCATCCTGGTCGGCGAGATTCGTGATGCCGAGACGGCCGAGATCGCGGTGCAGTCAGCGCTCACCGGGCATCAGGTCTTCACGACCGTGCATGCGAACAGCGTGTTCGACGTGACCGGGCGCTTCCGCCACTTCGGGCTGGACATGTTCGGTTTCATGGCCTCGCTCAATGGCGTGATCGTGCAGCGGTTGGTGCGGCGGCTGTGCCCGCATTGCGCAGACACCCGGGTGCCAACCGAGCGTGAGCAGCGCTGGCTGCAGGGCTGCGGGATCGATGTGGAGCAGGCCTCGGTGCCGCGCGCGGTCGGCTGCAAGCTGTGCCATGGCAGCGGCTACCACGGCCGCTCGGTGATTGCCGAGGTGCACACGATCGACGACGGGTTCCGCGATCTGGTCACCGGTGGCATGCCGGTGTCGGCGCTGCGCGAACACGTGGCCGCGTCGGGGGTGCAGTCCTTGAGCACGCAGTCGGCGCGGATGGTGATGGCAGGTGCCACGACGCCGGAGGAGATCAAGCGTGTGGTCGGCTGGCAGTAAGGTCTGCGACGTGTACCTGGGGACACGGGCGTTCGCCGTGTGCGAGGGCGGAGCGCCCGTGCTCGCCGCAGAGGTGGAAGGGTTGGACTCGGCGCTGAATGGGTTGGCCGAATGGTTGAACGCAGAGGCTGCACCCAAGCGCCGGCGCTTGCGGCTCTGGCTCAGCGGCGGGCTGTGCCGGCCGTTCATCGTGCCGGCGGTGCGGGGTGTCGCGAATGACGCGGAAATCCAGGCCGTGGCATCCGCGATGGCGCCGCAGCTGACCGGGCTCGTCGGCCCCTGCACGGTGTTCGTCGAGAGGCGCACACCGAAGGCATCTGTGATTGCGACGGCGGTCCAGGAAGGCAACATCCAGAAGATCCGCGACCTGGTGGCCGCGTCGCCGCGCAAGCCCAAGCTGTTGTCGATCCGGCCTTGGTGGGCGGAGGTGCTGCGGCACAGCTTGCTCCGCGAGCCGACCCTGGCCGCGCTCGGCGTTCAGGACTGCGACTCGATGACGGTGCTGGTGGGGCGCAAACCCGATGGCTTCGACACCGCGACGACCTACGCCCCGGTCATCGACCAGAGCACGGCGCAGTCGGTGCTGACGCGGGCGCTGCTCTCATCGGACGTGGCAGACAACAGTGAGCTGATCGGCCGCCTCGTGATGGATCGTCCGCGCGACGATGACAGTCTCGTGGGGTTGGCACTCGGGCGTTTGGCGGAGTTCTCTCGATGAAGGCGCTGAAGGTTGACTTTGCGATCAAGCGGCCGATCGGCGCGTGGCCTTGGGTGCTGCTGATCCTGGCGCTGGGCTCGTTCGCGGCCTACCAGGGTTCGCGCGCGGGGGTGCAGCAGCCCCGTGTCCTGGCGCTGCAGGAGGAGCGTGCGAGCCTGACGCAACAGCTTGACCGGGCGAGTCAGGCTCGCCGCGATGGTGTTGCGCGATCGAACGTCGTGCCGGTCTATGCGAGCGATGCGGCGGCCGTGGCGAAGGTGGCGGGGTTCCCGGTGGACCGGGTGCTGTTGTCGCTGGAGTCGGCGCAGGTGCAAGGGGTGAAGGTCACGGGCCTGGAGATATCGGCCTCGGAAGGGAGTGCTCGGGTGGAACTCGAGTTTGCGGACCACACGGCGCTGCTGGCCTATCTGGAGGCCATCAACGCCGGCGAGCCGAAGCCGCGATGGGTGTTGCTGCAGGCGCAGGTCGGCGCGGTTGCTGGCGTCGGGAGTACGGGGGTGATTGTTTCGAATTGGGCGGCGGAGATGCGGTGAGATGCACTGGCCATTGGTGAGGGCAAGTTAAATCGCACGGGTTGCAACATCCTGCCACTTGATTAGTAAATATCGACGCTATTGCGTGGAAATAATATCGACAAGGAGGGTCGAATGAGAAAATTATATGCCGGTATATTGTTGGCAATTGTTTGCGGTTCCTCAAATGCTTTGGAGGCAATCGTAGGACATGTCACCTACCTCGAGCCAACGTACCTCCCGAGCCTTGTGCAGTTTACGCTGGACTCAGGAAGCGCTTCGTGTTCGGCTGGAACTTACCTCAAATGGCAAAAGGTGGATCAGAGTAATAACAAGGCGGTATACGCGACGCTGATGCTCGCGTCTGCCACGGGAAGGACAGTTAGATTGTATGTGAACGATGGCGACACGACTTGCGTTGGGCAGTATTTTCATCTGCTAAGCAATTGATGAAATCTGCTCGTTAATATATTAATCCTGCGTACAGGATATTTTTATTGAACATAGAGAACAGGTGGAGGTTGGAATGATTTACTCGTCGAAAGAGTCTTTGCCCCTGAAGGGGGTTTTTAGGGTTTCCCGTTTTGCTACTCGCGCTGTATGGCTGTCCCTTGCGTCCGCTTGCATGTGCGCCAATGTGAATGCCGCCCAGGGTGAAATGGGCACAGGGATTCCTTCGGGTTTCAGTTTCTATTCTGCGGCAACAGGTGTGCAGACGATTGTCTGGGGGATATCCTCCGCAACGATTCAGTTTCCAAGCGGGTGTCCATCCATTACGCTGACGCCTGCCACCATGGGAATGGATGCGTACAAGATCGCCGTCTCCACACTGCTCCTGGCGCGTGTTACGGGGCGTCCCGTACGGTTTTATGCACACGCAAGTCGAGATGCTGGCTGTGGAGTTGATT
>Ga0307510_10005450_pt1 | contig 15156 bp, 12 predicted proteins | sample 12_EM_MG_FD_207224 | JGI IMG/M metagenome (GOLD analysis project Ga0307510, IMG submission 207224) | Populus trichocarpa ectomycorrhiza microbial communities from riparian zone in the Pacific Northwest, United States - 12_EM | ecosystem: Host-associated > Plants > Roots > Unclassified | place...
GAGCAGCTCCGCGTCCAGATGCGCCAGGAGCTGCGGCGGATGCAGCGGGAGCTCGGCATCACCTTCATCCATGTCACCCACACCCAGCTCGAGGCGATCGCGCTGGCTGATCTGGTGGTGGTGATGGAGCAGGGCAAGATCAAGCAGGCGGGTGCCGCGCGCGAGGTCTACGCCAATCCGCGTGATCGCTACGTTGCCGAGTTCATGGGCGGGCAGAACGTACTGTCGGGGCGGGTCGAGAAGGTCAACGGCGCGAGCTTTACCCTCGCGCAGGCTGCACCTGATGGCATCGAGGTGCCGCTTCAGGCGCGCTCGACCGTCAGCATCGGCGACAAGGTCGATATCGCCGTGCGCCGCGACGACATCGCGCTGGTTCGGCCGGGCAGGGAGCTGCCGCCCGGCTGCACCAATTCGTTGCCGAGCCGCGTGCTCGCAATCGAATACCAGGGCTATTTCGTCAAGGTCATGCTCGACACCGTGCCGGACGACGAGTTCGTGGCCTACGTGCCGGAAAAGACCTTCTTCGCGGATCCCTTCACCGTCGGCGATGTCGTGATGGCCACATGGGCTACCGGTAGCGCACTTCCACTCGCCTAAGACCCGTCGCGCACAGGAGTATGACCGTGCAGATATCCTTCACACTCAACGGCCGGCCAACCACAGTCGAAGTCGAGCCAGCGACGCTTGTCGCCGAGCTGCTGCGCGAGCAGCTCAATCTGACCGGCACCCATATCGGCTGCGATACCAGCCAGTGCGGCGCCTGCGTCGTTCATCTCAACGGCCTGCCGGTGAAGAGCTGCACATTATTGGCGCCCGCGCTCGACGGCGCGACGTTGCTCACCATTGAAGGCCTCCAAGGCGCACCCGGTTCGAACCAGATGCACCCGATGCAGGAAGCCTTTCGCGAACATCACGGCCTGCAATGCGGCTTCTGCACGCCGGGCATGCTGATGACCGCGGTCGCGCTCGCTGCGGAGAAGCCAGACCTGACCGAGGCCGATGTCCGCCACGGCCTCGAAGGCAATATCTGCCGCTGCACTGGCTACCAGAACATCGTCGTCTCAGTGATGGCAGGCGCCGCCGCCATGAACGCCGCCAAGGGAGAGTGACCATGGGCAATGTGATCGGCATCGGCGCGTCACCGAAGCGCAAGGAAGACCAGCGCTTCCTCACCGGCCGCGGTAATTACGTCTCCGACATCAAGCGCCACGGCATGACCGCGGGCGTGTTCGTGCGCTCGCCGCATGGCCATGCGGTGCTGCGCGGCATCGACAAAACCGCGGCGCTCGCTTCGCCCGGCGTTATCGCTGTGCTGACCGGCGAGGATGTCGCGGCCGACAAGCTGGGCTCGCTGCCATGCGGCTGGGGTATCTCGGACGCCAAGGGCGTGCCGATGAAGGAGCCGCCATTCCCGATGCTGGCACAAGGCAAGGTGCGCTTCGTCGGCGACATGGTGGCTTTCGTCATCGCCGAGACGCCGGAGCAGGCCAATGCCGCTGCCGAGCTGCTGGAGGTGGATTACGAGGTGCTGCCGTCCGTGGTCGGCGTACTCGAAGCTATCAGGCCCGGCGCGCCGCAATTGTTCGACGATGTGCCGAACAACATCTGCTGCGACTGGGAGCTCGGCGACAAGGCCGCGGTCGAGACCGCATTCCGCAAAGCCGCGCACGTCGCAAAGCTGAGCCTCGTCAACAACCGCCTGATCGGCAACCCGATGGAGCCGCGCGCGGCGATCGCCGAGTACGAGCCCGGCACCGACCGCTTCACGCTGTGGACCACCAGCCAGTTCCCGCACGTCGTGCGGTTCCTGATGGGCGCGCTGGTGCTGAACATCCCGCAGCACAAGCTGCGCGTGGTCGCGCCCGATGTCGGCGGTGGCTTTGGCGTCAAGCAGTTTCACTATGGCGAGGAGGCCGTGATCACCTGGGCCGCCAAGCGGGTGATGCGGCCGATCAAATGGGTCGCGAGCCGCTCGGAAGGCTACGTCTCCGATCGTCACGGCCGCGATCACGTCACCGAGGCTGAACTCGCGCTCGACGAGACCGGGAAATTTCTCGCCTTTCGCGTCAACACGCTCGCCAATATGGGCGGCTATCTCTCGACTTTCGGACCGAACATTCCGACCAATCTCTATGGTCCCTTGCTCGGCGGCGTCTACACCACGCCCGCGATCTACTGCAATGTGAAGGTCGTGTTCACCAACACCGTTCCTGTCGACGCTTATCGCGGCGCAGGCCGCCCCGAGGCGACCTTCGTGCTGGAGCGCATGGTCGATGTCGCGGCCAGCGAGATGGGCATCGACCGCGTCGAGATCCGCCGCCGCAACATGATCCCGAAGGAGGCCTATCCGTATCAGACGCCCGTGCTGGTGCAGTACGATTCCGGCGATCCGATGGGCTGCCTCGACGGGGCACTGGTTGCGGCCGACGTCAAGAGTTTCGGCGTGCGCAAGGCGGCCTCGGCCAGCAAGGGCAAATTCCGCGGGCTCGGCTATTCCACCTATGTCGAGGCCTGTGGCCTTGCGCCCTCGCGCTTCGCGGGACGGCTCGGGGCGCGCGGCGGCCTCTATGAAAGCGCCACGGTGCGGGTGCATCCGACCGGCCAGGTGACGGTCATGATCGGCACCCACAATCACGGCCAGGGCCACGAGACGACGTTCGCGCAGATCGTCTCGGAGAAGCTCGGCGTGTCCTTTGAGAATGTCGACATTGTGTTTGGCGATACCGATCGCGTGCAGTTCGGCATGGGCACCTATGGCTCTCGCTCGCTGGTGGTCGGTGGCGCGGCGCTGTCGAAGGCGACGGACAAGGTGATCACGAAAGGCAAGAAGATCGCCGCCCATCTGCTCGAGGCGGCTGAAGTGGACATCCAGTTCGAGGCCGGAAATTTCTCGGTCGCGGGCACCGACCGCACCAAGACGTTCGAGGAGATCGCGGGCGCCGCATACGTGCCGCATAATTATCCGCTCGAAGTGCTGGAGCCGGGGCTCGAAGAGCAGGCCTATTACGACCCCGTCAACTTCACCTATCCCGGCGGCTGCCACATCGCCGAGGTCGAGGTTGATCCGGAAACCGGCACGGTAACGCTGGTCAACTACACCGCGGTCGACGACGTCGGCACGGTCATCAACCCGATGATCGTCGAGGGCCAGCTGCACGGTGGCATCGTGCAGGGCGTAGGCCAGGCGCTGTTCGAGAACGCGGTCTATGACGAGAGCTCGGGGCAGCTGCTGTCGGGCTCGCTAATGGATTACTGCATGCCGCGCGCCGATCACATGCCGATGATGAAGGTCGCGACCCATTCGACGCTGTGCACGCACACGCCGATGGGCGTGAAGGGCTGCGGCGAGGTCGGCACCATCGGCTCGCCCGCGGCCGTCATCAACGCGGTGGTCGATGCGCTGTCACATCTCGGCGTCACCCATGTCGACATGCCGGCGACACCGAACCGGATCTGGCGCCTGCTGCAAAATGCGTCGCTTCCGGTCGCCGCGGAATAGGGAGGACAACAATGAAACCGTTTGCCTATCATCAGCCGAGCGAAATCCCCGACGCGGCCAAGCTGCTGACCTCGATCGAGGACAGCAAGCTCGTCGCCGGCGGGATGACGCTGATCCCGACGCTGAAGCAGCGGCTGGCCAGTCCTGTCGCGCTAGTCGACCTTTCGAAGCTGCCAAACCTCAAAGGTATCACCGACGACGGCGCGACCATCAGCATCGGTTCAATGACGCCGCATGCGGTGGTGGCCGCCTCAAAGCTGGTGCAGACGAAAATCCCCGGGCTCGCCGCGCTGGCCTCGATGATCGGCGATCCCGCCGTGCGCAGCCGCGGCACCATCGGCGGTTCGGTCGCCAATAACGATCCTGCGGCGGATTACCCGGCGGGCGTCCTCGGTCTCGGCGCCACCATCGTCACCAGCATGCGCGAGATCGCGGCCGACAAGTTCTTCCTCGGCCTGTTCGAGACTGCGCTCGAACCCGGCGAGATCATCACGGCGATCCGTTTCCCCGTGCCGCTCAGGGCGGGCTACGCAAAGTTCAAGGCGCCGGCGTCGCGCTACGCGCTGGTCGGCGTGTTCGTTGCGAAATTCGCCGATGGTATCCGCGTCGCCGTGACCGGAGCAGGCTCCGGCGTGTTCCGGGTGCCGCCGATGGAAGCGGCGCTGTCGCAAAATTTCGATCCGTCCGCGGTCGCAGCGATCAAGATCGATACCGACGGCCTCACCTCCGACATCCATGCCGAAGCCGATTATCGTGCACATCTCGTCACGGTCATGGCCAAGCGCGCTGTCGATGCGGCCTTAAGTTAGCTCCCGGGATTGATGATGACTGATGGTAACGGCCGAACGGCCTTCCCGCCGGCGCCGACTGGCCTTGGCGCGCTTTCTGCAACCGAGCTCATGGCCGGCTACCGGCGCAAGGCGTTCACGCCGCGCGATGTCGTTGACGACACCATCGCCGCGCTTCAAGCGACGAACGAGGCCTGCAACGCGGTGGTGACGCCGATGTACGAGCAGGCGGAGGCCGATCGCCTCACCAGGGAGATGCGCGCGGGCGAAGCCAAGGGACCGCTGGCCGGCGTGCCCGTCACGATCAAGGATCTCGTCTTCGTGTCCGGCGTGCCGGCTTATGGCGGCTCGCCGATGAACAAGGCGTTCGTGCCCGAGGTCGATGCCGCCGTGGTGTCGGCGCTGAAAGCGTCCGGCGCAATCATCACCTGCAAGACCACGACCTGCGAATCCGGTTACAAGCTTACGGCCGACAGTCCCGTCACCGGCACGACGCGCAATCCCTGGAAGCTCGATCGCACCAGCGGCGGGTCGAGCGGCGGCGCGGCGGCGGGCGTTGCCGCTGGCTGCGGTCCGATCGCGATCGGCACCGACGGTGTCGGCTCGATCCGTGTGCCCTCGTCGTTCTGTGGCGTGTTCGGGCTCAAGCCGACCTTCGGCCTGGTGCCGCGCTCGCCCGGCTTCTCGCCGCCGTCCTGGGCCTCGCTCGCGCACACCGGGCCGATCACGCGCACGGTCGCGGACGCCGCGCTGACGCTGGAGATCATCGCAGGCTACGATTTGCGCGATCCCGCGAGCCTGCCGGTGTCGCCGCGGCGCTTCGATACCAACGCCGCACCCTTGAACGGCATTCGCATCGGCGCCAGCGCGGATCTCGGCTACGCCGCGGTGAGCCCCGACGTGCTTGCGGCGTTCGGCAAGGCGCTGGCCATTCTCAATTCCTGCGGTGCGCAGGTCACCATGGATGGTCCGGGCCTCGATCCCGGCATTTTGGAGCACACGTTGAAGCCGATCGCCTTCACCGAGCAAGCGGCAGCGGTGGCGACCAAGACCACGGCCGATCTCGCGAGCTCCGAAGCGGACTATCGCGACGTCGTCAGCGCCGGCCGCCACTACAGCGGCACGGATTATATCGAAGCTGGCTACCGTCGCGGCCAGGCGCGCAGTGCTTTCGTAAAACTGTTCGAACGCGTCGATGCGCTGGTGACGCCGACGGTCGCGGTGACGGCATTCGAGGCCGGCCAGATCGGCGTCGGCACGATCGACGGCAGCAAGGTCGATCCGCATCTCGGCTGGTCGCCCTTCACCTGGCCGATCAACCTCGCCGGCCTTCCGGCGGCGACACTGCCTTGCGGCTTTGATCGCGACGGAATGCCGATTGGTCTTCAGATCGTCGCGCCCTGGCTCGACGAGCCGACGATCTTCCGCATCGCCGCCGCGTTCGAGGCGGCCCAGCCCTGGGCGAAATTCTGGCCTCAACTGGCGTTGCGCCAGGACGTCTAAACTAAGACAGCTCGATCGGCGCGCCGCGGCCGCTGAGCTCTTCGTCGAGGCGCAGATAGTGCGCGAGATAGTCGTGCAGCGCGGTGGCGGCCTTCGAGGTCGCGCCGCTGGACTTGTAGAGCAGCAGCTCGATCTTCGGCAGCGGCGGCAGGCCCTCGTTGGGGCCGATCTCGCGCATTGCCGGCACCAGCGCGCTGCGGCCGAGCACGGTGACGGCCATGCCGGCGAACGCCGCGGCTTGCAGGCCGCCGACGCTTTCGCTGACGCAGGCGATGCGCCAGCGCAAATTCGCGCGCTCCAGCGTATCGATCGCGTAGTCGCGATAGATGTTGCCGGGCGGCAAGAGCGCGAGCGGGATCGGGCGCTCCTGGTGCGCGGAGGATTGCTCGCCCGTCATCCAGACCAGCTGCTCGCGCCGCACCACCTGGCCGCCGGTAAAATCGTTCATGCGGGTGACGAGCGCGATGTCGACGTCGCCGCGCTTGACGAGGCCGACCAGTGGCGTCGACAGCGCGCAATTGAGCTCGACCTGGACGCGCGGAAATGACTTTCGGAACACGCTGAGAATCTGCGGCAGCATGAACGCCGCGTAGAGGTCGGGCGTGCCGAGCACGACCTGACCCTCGATCTCCTGCGACGCCAACTGCGAAATCAGCTCGTCATGCAACCTCAGGATGGATTTGGCGTAGGTGAGGACCGTGGTGCCGTCGTCGGTCAGCATCAGCCGTCGGCCGGCGTGCTCGAACAGCTGCTTGCCGGTGAGCTCCTCCAGCCGCTGCAATTGCAGGGTGATCGCCGGCTGGGTGCGGCCCAGCCGCCGTGCGGTCTCGGTGATGCTGCCGGTCTCGACCACCGAAATCAGCGACCGGAGCATGCGGATGTCGAGACTGATGAGGTTCATGCGGCGTCCATGTCGCCCAGAATTTATGCAAGTTCCATGCTAGGGCCTGCGGGCGAGGGCGTCACTTCGCCCGCGGCGCAGGCGAGGCGGATTTTCCGCCAGCGCGGCCTTTTCGAACCGTATTCCAGAAGTTTTCGGCGGCGCGGGTCATGCGGGCGCGCGGGCGGAACAGGGAGACGGTGATGGCAATGCTCCAATCCGCCCCGCCGGCGCGCATCAGGCGCCCACTGTCGAGATCGGCCTGGACCAGGCTTTGCGCAGCCCAGGTGATACCGCGTCCTTCGCGCGCCATGTCGACCAGAAGCATGACCGGCGCGGCAAAGCTTGGAACGAGCCAGGCCGACGGCTCCTTCACAGCGAGAAACGACGTGACGATTCGTCCCACGCCCGAGCCCGGATGATAGGCCAGATAGGGCAGCGGCGCGTCGGCCGTGCCGGGCAGGGTGTAGCGCGGCTTGGCCTTGGCGCGGCGTCCGCCGCGAGACGGCTTCGTCATCGGTGCGGTGATCGGGATCAGCAGATCGGTCGAAAGCTCAAAGCGCTGGAAGCGCTCCATGTCGAGCCGGGTCACCAGCGACGGGTGATGATGGGCCAGCAGGAAATGGGCCTGCGCATCCAGCAGCAACTTTTCGCAGCCGGCGAAATTGGAGGCGACGAGCTGCACGGCGGAGTCCGCCCGTGCGCTGTCGGAGTTGCGGATCCATTCCGGAAAGAACGTCTGCGACAACGCGTGTGTGGCCGCAAAGGTGATGGTTTCGGCCTTGAGCCGCGCGAACTCGAGCGCTTCCTCGCGTCCGACCAGAATCCTGCGGAGCACGTCCTCCGCGACGGGACGGAAACTCTCGCCGGCCGGTGTCAGCGTGATCGTATGCGTTGAGCGTTCGAACAGCGGCGTGCCCAGCCACTCCTCGAGTGACCTGATGCGGCGGCTCAGTGCCGGTTGGGTCACATGCCGGCGCTGGGCGGCGCGGGAGAACCCGCCTTCCTCGGCGATGGCGAGGAAATCCTCCAGCCAGACCAGGTCCATGATGCGGTTTTGTCCTCAAATCATACCGATACGGCATTAGCGCCTCGGGCGCTGCTGGTCCAATGTAAACGGCATCACAAAACCAGAACAAGGCGCCACGCCGATGGCGCGACGATGCGTTGGAGGAAATCAATTGCAGATCGCCGCAACTCCGCTGTCTGAGCCCATATCGCGCCCGGTTTCCGAACGCCGCCGCAAGCCGCTCTGGCGCGAGCAATATGTCCTCGTGGTCGCCGGTGCCGCGCTCGGCGCGCTGCTCGGCGCCCTGTTTCCGGCCTTTGCGGTCGAGCTCAAGCCGCTCGGCGATGCCTTCATCTCGCTGATCAAGATGACGATCGCGCCGCTGATCTTCCTGGTCGTGGTCACCGGCATCGCGCAGGTCGGTGACATGAAGGCGGTGGGCCGCATCGGTCTCAAGGCCTTCGCCTATTTCGAGGCCGTGACGACCGTCTGCCTGTTGATCAGTTTTGTGGTGGTGCGCTGGGTGCAGCCCGGCGCGGGCGTGGCGCATGCCACTGCGCAGCAGGTTGAGACCGTTGCGCGCTATCAGCAGGCTCATGTTGGATCGCTGTCGGCCTACATCCAGCACATGATCCCGGAGAGCTTTGTCGGCGCATTTGCGGCCGGCGACGTGCTTCAGGTGCTCGTGCTCGCTCTTCTCTGCGGCATCGGCCTGCTGCTGCTCGGCGAGAAGGCCGGGCCGTTGCGGACGGGCCTTGAACGGATCACCGAGCTCGTGTTCAGCGTCGTCCATATCGTCGTGGCGCTGGCGCCGATCGGCGCGTTCGGTGCCATGGCTTTCACGGTTGCCAAGTTCGGTGCCGCCACGCTCTATGCGCTGGCGCTGCTGGTCGGCGCGGCCTGGGCGATGATGGCATTCTTCATCTTCGTCATCCTCGGCACGATCTGCCGCCTCGCCGGCGTTCGCCTGATGGACCTTCTGCGCCTGTTGCGCAACGAGCTGCTGGTCGTGCTCGGCACCTCGTCGTCGGAGACGGCGATCCCCGGCATGATGGAGAAGCTGCCGAAGGCGGGCGTCGGACGCGCAGTCGCCGGCCTCGTCATTCCCTCCGGCTATTCCTTCAATCTCGACGGTGTCGCGTTGACGTTGCCGCTCTCGACGATGTTCGTCGCGCAGGTCTACGGAATCGAACTCAGCGCTGGACAGCAGCTCAGCCTGTTCGTGGTGATGCTGTTCACCAGCAAGGGTGCGGCCGGCGTCACCGGCGGTGCGTTCGCGGCGCTCGCCGCGACCGTGATCGCGGCAGGATTGCCGGCGGAGGGCCTGGCGCTGCTGCTCGGTATCGACCGCTTCATGTCGCTGGCGCGCGCCATCACCAACACCATCGGTAATGCGGTCGCCGCCATCGTGGTCGCGAAATGGGATGGGGAATTCAACCGGGAGGACTGGGCTCAGTCCGCCGCTCAAATCCAACAAGCGAAGTAAGGATTCAAGGTTCTCAATATGACTGCCAACAGCAATGAACTGCCCGTTATCGCGCTGACCCCCGGTGATTGCACCGGCATCGGCCCCGAACAGGTCGCGCGCATCCTTTCCGACGACCGGCTCGCTGACGCCGCGCGACTCGTCGTCGTCGGCGATGCCCGCGTGCTCGAGATGGGCATGGAACATGCCGGCGTGAAGCTGAAGGTCGAGCGGATTGCCTCGCCCAAGGCAGCCAATTGGGGCCGCGGTGCGGTCCAGATGGTCGATCTCGGCAACACCGATCCCGCCAAATTTCCGATCGGCAAGGCGAGCGCCGAATCCGGCCGGTTGACCGGCGAGACGCTGTCGCGCGCGATCGATTTCTCCAAGGCAGGTGAGGTCGACGCCATCACCTTCGCGCCGCTCAACAAGCGCGCGATGTTCGACGGTGGCTGGAAATTCCCGGACGAGCACAAGATGTTCGCGAGCCTGCTCGGCCACAAGACCTACTTCTCCGAGATGAACGTGCTCGACGGCCAGTGGATGTCGCGCGTCACCGGGCATCAGTCGCTGCGCGAGGCGCTGGACGGCATCCATCCGGCGAGCATCACCGAATCGATCGAGCTGGTCGACCGTATGATGCGCAAAGCCGGCGTCGCCAAGCCGCGGATCGCGGTCGCCGCGCTCAACCCGCATGCCGGCGAAGGCGGCCTGTTCGGCCGCGACGAGATCGAGATGATCCGCCCCACCGTCGAAGCCGCCGCGAAGACCGGCATTGCCTGCACCGGGCCTTATCCCGCCGACACCGTCTATATCCGCGCCTTCGCCGGCGAGTTCGACAGCGTGGTCGCGATGTATCACGACCAGGGCCAGATCGCGACCAAGCTGCGCGGCTTCAACCGTGGTGTCACCGTCACTGCCGGCCTCGAGACCGTCTTTACGACGCCTTCGCATGGTACCGCGTTCGATATCGTCGGCACCGGTGTAGCCAAGACCGGCGCGCTCGAAAGCGCGGTCCGCCTTGCCGCGCAACTGGTTTCGATCAAGGTCAAGGAGGCTGCCCATGCACACTGATCGCAGGACTCTGCTCCAGGCGGCGGCTGCGCTGCCGCTCGCCACCGTCGGCACTGGCGCCGCCTTCGCCCAAACGCCGGCCGCAACGCCCGCCGCTGCGCCGCCCAAGGAGGTGACGCGCGCGCTGGCGCATTATCTCGTCACGGCGAAATATGATGATCTGCCGTCCAATGTCCGCAAGGAAGGCGTTCGCACGCTGCTGAACTGGGTCGGCGTCGCCATCGGCGGCTCGCATCACGAGACCGTCGACATCGCAGTCACCGCGCTCGGGCCGTTCTCCGGGCCGCAGCAGGCCTCGCTATTCGGCCGGCGCGAGCGGTTCGATATCATGAACGCAGCCTTCATCAACGGCGTGTCGAGCCACATCTTCGACTATGACGACACGCATCTGAAGACGATCATCCATCCCGCCGGGCCCGTGGCCTCGGCGATCATCGCGCTGTCGGAAATGCAGCCGGTCTCGGGCAAGGACTTCCTGAATGCGCTCGTGCTCGGCGTCGAGACCGAGTGCAGGATCGGCAACTCGGTCTATCCGAACCACTACGATGTCGGCTGGCACATCACCGGCACAGCTGGCGTGTTCGGCTCGGCCGCAGCCGTCGGCAAGCTGCTCAAGCTGAACGAGCAGCAGATGACTTGGGCACTGGGTTTGGCCGCATCGCAGCCGGTGGGCCTGCGCGAATCCTTCGGCTCGATGAACAAGAGTTTCAATCCGGGCCGTGCCGCGTCCAGCGGCATCTTCGCGGCGATCCTGGCCTCGAAGAACTTCACCTCATCCGACGCCATGATCGAGGCAAAGCGCGGCTGGGCCAACACCATCAGCACCAAGCAGGATTACAATGAGATCCTGGGCGACCTCGGCAAGCGCTATGAGGCCGCGCTCAATACCTACAAGCCGTTCGCCTGCGGCATCGTCATGCATCCGGCGATCGATGCGGCAATTCAGCTCCGCAACGAGAACAAGGTGACCGCGGACCAGATCGAGCGCGTCGATCTCAAGGTCCATCCGCTGGTGCTGGAACTCACCGGCAAGAAGACGCCGAACCAGGGCCTCGAAGGCAAGTTCAGCATCTACCACGCGGTCGCCGTTGCGATCGTCGAGGGCGCCGGCGGTGAGAAGCAGTTCAGTGACCGCGCGGTGACCGATCCGACCGTGGTCGCGCTGCGCGGCAAGGTCAATCCGGTCATCACACCCGGCATCAAGCCGGAGCAGGTCGATCTCACCATCGTGCTCAAGGACGGGCGCAAGCTCAACCGCTACATCGAGCACGCGATCGGCAGCGTGGAAAAGCCGATGACCGACAAGCAGCTTGAAACCAAGTTCTCCGATCTTGCCGACGGCATCATCCCTGCCGCGTCAATCCGGCGCGTGATGGACGCCTGCTGGAATGTCGAGAACCTGCCGAACGCCGCCGAAATTGCAAAGATGTCGGTCGCGGCCTGACCGCGGAGGAGAGAAGCATGCCGTCACGTCGCCGCTTCCTGCAATCAGCCGGCTCGGTTGCCGCTGTGGCCGCCACCGGCGGCCGCGTGGCTCTCGCGGCAGGTCCGGGCGTGACGGAGCGTCTCGCCAGCTACATGGTTGCGGCCCGCGATCAGGAACTGCCCGCGCAGGTCCTGCTCGAATGCAAGCATCGCATTCTCGATACGCTGGGCGCGATGATCTCGGGCTCGCGCATGCGGCCTGGTGAGATGGCATTGAAGTACGTGCGCACGCTCGGCGGCGATGCGCAGGCTTCTGTGATCGGCTCCGATTTCCGCACCACGGCGGTGAATGCGGCATTGGTCAACGCCATGTGTGGGCATGCCGACGAAACCGACGATTTCGAACCTGTGACCAAAGCGCATCCGGGATGCTCGGTCGTGCCCGCCGCCCTTGCTATTGGCGAGCGCGAGCATCGCAGCGGACAGGATTTCGTTCGCGCTGTTGCGCTCGGCTACGACCTGACTTGCCGCCTGCTCATGGCGCTGGGCCCCGATCTCGTCCGCGGTTCACATCGGAGCGCGGAAGGGACTTCCTCGACCTTCGGCGCGTTAGGTGCCGCCGCGTTGCTGGCGCAACTCGACGAGAAGGGGATGCGCTACGCGATCTCCTATTCGTCGCAGCAGGTCTCCGGCCTCTGGAGCTGGGTGAAGGATCACGACCACATCGAGAAGGCGTTCGATTTCGCCGGCATGGGCGCGCGCAACGGCGTCATGGCGGTCGACATGGTCAAGAATGGCCTCACCGGCGTCGACGACGTGCTCGACGGCACGCATAATCTCTTCATCGCGCTCTCGACCGACCCAAAGCCCGAGGAGATGGTGAAGGATCTCGGCAAGCGCTTCTATGTCACGGAGACCGCGATCAAGACCTTTTCGGTTGGCTATCCCATCCAGTCGCCGCTGGATGCGACACTGACGCTGCGCAAGCAGCACAGCCTCACGCCAGATAACGTCCGTAGCATCCTGGTCAAGCTGCCGACCGATGCGATGGGGATCGTGGGTGAGAGCGCGATGCCTGATGTCAATTGTCAGCATCTCGTCGCTGTCGCGCTGGTCAAGGGAGCCGTCTCCTTCAACGACAGCCATGATGTCGCACTGATGCGCGATCCCAAGATCCTCGAACAGCGTGCCAAAGTGACGCTGGCCGGCGACAAGGCGCTGATGGACCCGGCCGCGCCGCGCGGTGCTGTCGTCGAAGTGACATTGACCGATGGCAGGAAGGTCGAGCACTTTACGAAGTATCCGCCGGGCACCAAGGAGAATCCGCTGAGTACTGAGGCAGTGGCGGCCAAGACGCGGGACCTGATTGCACCGGTATTGGGCAGTGACAGGGCGGAGAAGCTGATCGATCAGATCGGCAATCTCGAACGGCTTGACGACGTCGGCAAGTTGAGGCCATTGCTGACGGCGTGATGAATCAATCAACAACAAGACAAACATCAAGGAAGTGCCCATGCGCGGGGTTATGCGACGCACCTTTCTGGCCGCCTGTGCGGCCGTTCTGTTCTCCGACGCGGCGCTAGCGCAGGATTATCCCTCCCGGCCCGTCAAGATCATCGTGCCGTTCCCGGCCGGCGGGTCCAACGACATCATCGCCCGTATCATCGCGCAAAAGCTGACCGAGCGGAACGGCCAGACCTTCCTGGTGGAGAACCGCGGCGGCGCCGGTGGCAATATCGGCGCCGAGACGGTCGCGAGTGCCGAGCCCGACGGCTACACCCTGCTGCTGACCGCGCCGCCGCCACTCACGATCAATGGCTCCCTGTACAAGAAGCTGCCGTTCGATCCCGCCAAGGCCTTCGCCCCGGTCGCGCTGATCGCCTCGGTGCCGATCGTGCTGGTCGTCAACCCGTCGGTGCAGGCAAAGAACGTCGGCGAGCTGATCGCGCTGGCCAAGGCCAAGCCGGGCTCGCTGAATTTCGGCTCGTCCGGCATCGGCTCGACCAATCATCTCGCCGGCGAGCTACTCAAGAGCATGGCCGGCGTGGATATCGTCCACGTGCCCTATCGTGGCGCGGCGCCGGCGATGAACGACCTGCTCGCGGGCCAGATTCCCTTCATGTTCGACAACATGCCGGCGGTGCTGCCGCAGGTGCAGGGCAAGGCCATCAATGCGATCGCGGTCGCGGGCGCCAAGCGCGTGGATGCGCTGCCTGACGTACCGACGGTCTCCGAGACTGTTCCAGGCTTCGAGGCTTCGTCCTGGTTCGGTCTGGTGGCGCCTGCAAAGGCGCCGGAGCCCGCGCTTGCCAAGCTGAGCGGCGAACTCGAGAGCATTTTGAAGATGCCTGACGTCAAGAAGCGGCTTGCCGAGCTCGGCGCTGAGCCCGGTACGGTGTTCGGTCCGGCGTTCGGGCAGTTCATGGCGGACGAAACCACGAAGTGGGGCAAGCTCGTCAAGGCCTCCGGCGCCACGGTGGATTGAGGCAGCGTCATGGATCTCAATCTGGGCAGCAAGGTTGCCGTCGTCACCGGCGGCAGCATCGGCATTGGCAGGGCGATCGCCGCCGAGCTCGCGCGCGAGCAGGCGCATGTCGTCATTGTCGCGCGCGACGCCGAACGGCTTACGGCGGCGGCGCAGGAGATATCGCGGGATACGGGCCGGCGCGTGATCGCCTGTGCCGGCGACATGACCAAGCCCGACGACATTGCCCGCGCAATGGCGACCGCGCGCGAGGCCTTCGGCCGCGTCGACATCCTGGTCAACAATGCCGGGGCCTCGCCGATGGGCCGGATCGCCGAGACGCCGGATGCGATCTGGGCCAAGTCGATCGAGCTGAAGCTGCTCGGCTACATGCGCTGTGCCCGTAACGTCCTGCCGGAAATGCGCGACCGTCGCTGGGGCCGCGTCATCAACATCATAGGCCGCAGCGGGCATCAGCCGCGTGCGGCCTATATGGCCGGCGGCGCGGTCAACGCGGCGCTGCTGAACTTCACGCTGGCGCTCGCCGAGGAATGCGCGCCCGACAATGTCCTGGTCACCGGCGTCAATCCTGGACCGGTGCAGACCGATCGCTGGGACAGTCTCATCTCTCAAGGCGCGGCGATCGCGGGGCAGGATCAGGGCGCGACCAATGCCGCTGCCATCGCCTCGGTTCCGCTCGGGCGCGTCGGGCAGCCGCACGAAGTGTCCGGCCTCGTTGCGTTCCTCTGTTCAGACCGCGCGTCCTTCATTACTGGTACCTGCATCAATGTCGATGGCGGTGGAACGAGGTGCATATGATGGCTAGCGAGCTGCGGAAGATCGGTGTCAGCGACGATTGCGAGCTTGCGGTTCGCATCGACGACTATCTGCTGCCATGGGACACCAAGCCGCCGGTCGTGATGCTGCACGGGCTCGCCGAGAGCGGCGAGGCGTTCCGGCGCTGGGTGCCGTATTTCGCCACGCATCATCTGGTGGTGCGCCCTGATTTGCGCGGCTACGGCGATTCGACGCCGATGCATGGCGATTAC
>Ga0307510_10005452_pt1 | contig 15154 bp, 17 predicted proteins | sample 12_EM_MG_FD_207224 | JGI IMG/M metagenome (GOLD analysis project Ga0307510, IMG submission 207224) | Populus trichocarpa ectomycorrhiza microbial communities from riparian zone in the Pacific Northwest, United States - 12_EM | ecosystem: Host-associated > Plants > Roots > Unclassified | place...
ACTGGGCCACGTGGCTTCTCCAACACTTCCGGCGGGGGAAGCGGTAAGCCTGGTCGGGCGGGCTCGTGCGTCCTCTGTACTGGCGTTTTCTTCTTGAGAGTGGGAAGGTAGGAGAAGAAAAGTCCTTTCATCCGACTACCCATTGATGGTGTTTGGGGGACGGCCGAGCGATCTGGTGTCTGGAGTGATGTCGCGCCAGTTGTGGGTTCATCATCGGATCCAGGAGCAGCAGAAGTGGAAGTGGAAGGTTCGCCTGGCGTGCTTGGTTCTGAACCGTCTTGTTTACTCAGTGAGCGTGCCTCTTCCAGCAAGTGTGAGTATTGGGGACCCATAAGCGACGCTGGGAGTCGCGGGGTAGTCTGCGCTTGGAAGACTGGGGCAGCCAGCATGGGAAGTGTCGAACTGATCCCTTGTCGTCGCGCGGGATGCACAGGAGTGAAGTCGGGGACCGAAGGCGTCGACGAGACAGACGAGAAACGTAACGTTGGTGTAGGCGGCGCCCCCTGACCAGCACGCTGCTTCTTTTGCAGGGCCCTGGCCCGTTTCAACAGATCCACCCTGCAACACCCAACGTTGAGACCAGTAAAAAAAAAAGGAGGAAACGAGCACGCCAAACCTACCTCTCAAACGCCGGACCAAGGTTAGCGACCACCTCCGCGCCGCCGAAAATATCCTCGAATCGCTGAACAACGTCCTCGACGTCGACTGCATCCACGTCACCCATCACCCCCTCGCCGCCCCATCGTGCACCAATTTCGAGTCTGACATCAGTAAAGCATGCATCGAGCAACTTCCAGTCACTCCGCGACCATTCACGCGGCCCATCTGTGTCAATCACCAGCGGCGCCTCGGGTTGCTTAAATGTTGAGGGTGCGGGGGAGGGCGTTCTGAAAGCCGGCGATGCACGCCTCGAGAATGTTGAAGAATCGAGCTCGGACTGGGCCTCGTGCAGCAATTCAGGAAGGCTCATCGACGGACTACCGGTCATCACGACATGTCCATCGATGACGACGCCAAACGAACGACGAGCAGAACGAGCAGGCGACGACGATTTGGAAACACCAGCACTTGTGGCGTCCGCGCGCCGAGCCTTACGGATAAGTGATTCCACCGTACTGGAGCGACGATTCTTGCGAGCGGCCTCCTTCATGACGAGGTCCCAATCATGCTGCAGAAAGGATGAGAAAGGAGAGGTGCGAGTATTGGAGTCGAAACATACCTGCTTGAGGATTGCAGCCGCCCGTGCAGCAGCCCAGGGGTCGTCGCTGACAATCTTGACCACACTCAAATCGCTCTCGTCACTGCTGTCGCCTTCGGGTTCCTCATCCATTGATTCGACCATGGGCTCATCGGCCTCTATGCGCTCTTCCAGTAATCGGGATTCGGAGGAACATTGTTGCGGTGACGTTAGTGGTAATGGGTCATCGGACAACGTCCGAACCACGATCTCATCGTCTGCCAGTTCTTCTCCGATGAGTTCGCTCTCGTCACCACTGCCAACGCGAACATCGAAAATGTCAGTGGATATGGGGTTCTCTTGCTGGGCGACAACGGGACGAAATTCAGCAATGACTTCGTCTCGTTCTTGAGCCGGCGTATTTCCATTTTGGCCCATTCTTTCATCTCCGTGTTCAATGTGCACCCCGAAGTCTTCTTGGGGATAAGAAGGCGATTCCCCGAAGCTCTCGTGTGTTTCATCGTTAGGCTCTTGGTCTAGAAGCGTAGCTTCGGCATGAGAAGAGGCCGTAACGTGATTGTCGTGAGTAAGGTCTTCCGATGGCAGTACGGGTTCCGTCACCGATACTTCCGTCGCTTCAGTTTGTTCTTGCTGCACCTCAACTTCGAGTTCTTGCACATCTTCCTGCGCGTCCTCAAGGGCTTCTGGAATATAGCGGTCCCCATCCCCTTCTAGGTGAAACAAGGGCTGCTCTAACGAGAGATCCAAGTCGCTAGCTTCGTCGTCGTCATTGTCCTCAACGGTTTCGGGGATGGGGCTGCCTTTACGAGGGAACGGGCTAATCGGACGTCCCCACTGCTCAATTCTTTCTCTGGTCGTACTCGTTGGGGGATCGATCTTGGTCGGTACATGCAGGTCACGAAACTTGCCGGTGTATTCCCCTTCCTGTTCCGGGCTCCCGCTGTCCGACGAACTCCAGGAGTCCTCGATATTTGCGGCAAAGTCGAACATCGGCTGCTCGAGAAGGTTGGTGTCCTCGTTGTCGTCTACATCGGAGGGGATACCTGGAAGGGGAAAATCGAGTGCGCAGCGATTGAGTGGCGACAAGTGTCTTCCGGGAGGTGTGCTCTCGAGCAGCGGGGTTTGACGTGCGTTTGTTGGAACTGGCGGGCGTGGGCATGGCTGACGACCATGAAGCAGGAGGGGGTCATCTGTCGGTGATGGGGGAGGAAGACAAGATAAATCGATCTCGGGAGGCTCCTTCTTGATCGTGATTTTGAGAACCTTCTTGCGCTTGCTGGACTTTGAGACGCGTGGACTAGACCGAAATACTTCTCGCGGGGGTGTGAAACGTTCAGCAGGAGGCTCGTAAGGGGGGACGGGTGTGGAAGACCTGGCCCGTAAGGACAGGTGCTGACGGGTATGGGAAATGACGGGGGGTATAAAGTCTGCTTTATCGTTGGCTGCGTGAGGAGAACGGAGGAGAGCTGGACTGCGTCCGGCCTTGGTTGGGCTGACGGATGGGGTACGAGAGCGGCGTAGGCGATTGGGCTCAAAACTCTCGGGAGGGGGAGCATGACTCTGACGCTGCTTCCTCGCAATGGGAGACGCGTTTTCAGGAAAAGGACGGCTGCTACACCCTACATCGCCCTCTAGAGAACATGTCGACGGTGTTAACGGGCAAAGAAAAACGTTAAGAAAGATATTTACTCGCCTGCATCCGACTCCACGCGAGCTCTACGCGTCTGTTTACGGGACTTCGGATTGGGACTAGGCTCTTCCATACGTTGAAGTTGATGCAGGCCGCCGTCCTCATGCGAGGGGACTGAGGGAAACACCGACCGTTTGCGTTTGGATGCACTGCCGGTGTTTGAGACGTGACGTAAAGTCGAAGCAGGCTCCGAACCAGCTCTAGACCATGAGGACTGGGGTCAAAGATCGGCGGATGAGTGAAAAGCAGGATCGCGTAGATTGACACGCACGGATTGGCGGCTGGGCTCAGCTGGCGCAGAGTCTTCTGGAGGTGGGCTGATGAGGGACTTTGCAGCATCCGAATCGACGGTATTCTGGGAGCCTTGAGGTGTCAAGAGACCGGTGTTGAACACGTCGTGCGAGGGGGGGACGGCATGGTTGGACTGAGGAGCGAGTATGCGGTTGGCGTCGCGCTTGAGCGGGGAAGACTTGGAAGAAAGGAAGGGATGCATAAGTGAAGAGGGACGGATGAGGGGCGAAGCGGGGAAAGGCGGCCTATTCTCCATGACACGAACGGCCGATGACCGTGTCTGTTGTTAATCTTTACTCAATTGTGGATCGAGTAGAATAGAAAGAGTTCGGAAAAACACGAACACGAGTGGAACATCAAACACGTGATCACGACATGCACGCGACACGCGCACGAGACCCCACGTGTCATTCCGCTCACTTGAGCTTTCCTCTCCCACGTTTTCCCTCCTTCGGCCGAAGTTCCCATTCGGGAGGTCCGAGGTCCGATAGGTGCTCAACCCCCCTAAATCACCTTTGTGCCCCATTTCTTTTTTCCATGTCACTCACTGCCTGCAAGTCGGCAAACACAAACATACGGTCAGTCCTTGGAATGTTCGCTGCAAACGAGAGATCAGCTGACTACCCATTTACGGATTTGAATGGCTGATCTTGTTCCTACGCCACTATGAGGTACCACTTTGGCTTCTCATCCAAAAGTCAATCAACCTCTATCTCACCAGCCCGTGAAGATCAGAGATACCCAAAGTCGCCACACCGTATTACCGTCCCAGTCTCAACTCTATCATCGACTTAACACTTGCTTTCAAGTCAAGTCAAATGCGGAAGGATTTGCGAGCGGTCAACCCTCTATAACCATTCTATTGAATCCGAACATATGGCGGCTCCACATGGTACATCCCACTATCTCTACCTACGTTATCCAACTATCGGGCTTGGCTACCGTATTCAGAAGATATTCCACACAGATACTCACTAGTATTGGATCTAGAATTGCATGACACCACTGATCGTTCCCCCGCCGTCAACCTCCTGCCAAATATTGACTAGCGCGCTTTGCTGGCATTTGACATTCATGAAGGGCGCAGGCTGGACACTCCGAAGCGACTCTACAGATTTGACATCTCAAGGACAGCAGAAATCGTGCAAGAGACAACGCCCACCCTCCAGCTCACCCCTCTCTATTCCGTTACCAAACTTGGCACATCCGTTGTTACCCCCAAAAACGACTCTCATCGGCATCAGTTGCCGATGCAGCACTGCGATCGCCCAAGCAGTGCTGTTGGCACGTGTCAGCTGTCTGTGATATCAGTGATGTTGTTCACACCCTGCTGTGCAGCACCGTACCTTTTTTCAGAACGTTTACCCCTGCATGAACAGTTTTTGACCTCAGAACCTCCGATGGAATTACGCACAATTCAGCCCACGACCACAGGAACCCACGGGTTCAGAGTTTACCCTAGGCAGGGGCAGGCCTTTTGGCTACGCGAGGGTCCTATCGCTGCGATTGAATGTGCATATGTGAGAGAAGACGTCAGATTTCCGAGTATCGGGCGCCGACGTTCGACCTAGAATTATCAAGTGACCTTGTGCGGCGGCCTGTGCGTACGCGTGTTCGGACACGTGTACCCCAGCGGCGAATACGCCCATGCGCGTGCTTGGAGAACTGCAATATCGCGTGAGGTTGCAAGCGGTTAGTCGTCCCTGTACGGCATAGCCCTACAGCTACAAATCCTCGTGGAGATGTGGGGTGCCTTCCATTAAAATCGACCACGAGTCGCCATTGACTTGATACTACACGCGGAGAGAAAAGGCCATCGCTTCTCGATTTGAATAAGTGCAGGGGCGCACGCGCGTAGCGCTATCTTTCACATACGTCAATACGATGATCGTACAAGTCGAACACGGGGATTAGGTAGTTCGTGGAGAACATATATCACTGTGGGGATTTGATTTTTACAATATATCCCATGGATTCATCATTCATGCTAAATCTTGAAATCCGATTGGCCAGCTGTCACGGCCCATCAGAAATTGAATTGGAATAGATCATAAATTCCACACAGCAATAGCGAGGGACATCATGTATGGTAAGTACGTCGTGAGAAAGAGGAAGAAAACAACAACACAGCCGCAAAAAAGCACTCGATTAGTTTACACGCGTGAAGAAGGTAAGTAGGAACCGTGAAAATGTTTACATATAAGGCAATGCGTCGAGTTCTCACACCCGGCGCTAACAGCCTTTTGCTTCGTTATTCATAATTTCATCAACGTGATTTCCTGCTCCGCCTCAAGCAATGTCTGCACTCGGTCGTGTCGGGGCGTGAGCGTGATGCGATACGGCAACGGCGTGCGTCCGGACTCGCCCTCATATTCCTCCAGGGATATGGGCTCGTCGGGAAGCGATCGGATGTCGTACGCCCAGAGCAACCGTGAGATTGCGAGCCACAGCTCCCGTTCTGCGACGTGAATACCCGGACAGATGCGGCGGCTGCGGCGCAAAACACAAAAAATACAAATCAGAAAAGGGATATGACGAAGGTGGTAGATGCCGGTGATGGCCGACAAGGGCAAGAAATTTTTTTTCAAAAGAGCATGATTTTGTACGTACCCCGCGCCGAACGCCCAATGGTCCCGGTCCATCGCGTTGGGGAGCTTGCTCGATTCGGCACAAGTCAATGTGTCGCCCATGTAGCGGTCAGGGTTGAAAGCGAATCTATTTCGCGGCGGGCGGTTGTGGAAAAACCGTTCGTTCGAAATCAGCCATCGAAACGATCGAAAGGACGCGGCGAAGGGGAAATGGAGGTAAGGGACTTACGAGTCTGGATATTTATCTTCGTTGTGATGGATCTCGTAGCAGTTGAGGATGAGCCCCGTGTTCTTCGGTATGTACATCCCGTTGTACACAAAGTCCTCGGTCGAGAAATGCGGCGTAGCCAGCCAGAACGGCGAGTGAGCGCGTTGGACCTAAAGGGAAGAGAAGACCGTGAGAAGCGCGAGGCGAAATCGCCGAGATTCGAACTCGGACTCGGACTGCTTGGATGTGACAACGCACCTCCTTGATGATGGCCCGAATGTACGGAAGGCGCTGCTCGTCTTCCACACTTGGCCAATAGTCGCGGCCAATCACCTTGTCTAGTTCAGCGTGGGCCCGAGCTAGGACCTCTGGATGTGATGAGATGAGAGCCAGGAACCAGAGGATTACGCCCGATGTCTATAAACGGCAATCACCGGATTAATTCGGCCTTGTTCGGAGATGGAAAAGGTTAGAGCCTTACGGAGTGGACGCCGCCAAGCGTGAACACGGCCGAGAGCATGCACAGGTCTTCCCAGTCCAACTTTTCTTGCTCCTGCGTCTGAATGAGCGTCTTGACCAGGCAATCCGGTACGTCCTCCCCTGCGTCCATCCGCGCTTTCACTCGCATGATCATGGCGCCGTAGACTTCCATGATCCCGTCATGGAGCCGGCGACCACGTGATCGTGTGCGAGTAGGGAGCCACTGGAGTGGTTCGATGAAGTCGACAACGTTTGACAATGGACCTGAAGTGGGGCCAAGCTATCAGCCACCCAACAAAGCGGAGAGAAGAAGGTGGGTGGGAAAAAAAGTCTTTTTTTTTTACCTGTGAGATCCATGAACTCGGTGGCCAAAGCCAAGGCGCGCTCCGTCAGGGGATCAATTGTGGAATCGGTCCGTGTGGCGAACGATATCGCCAGCATGTTACTACAAAGAAGTGACGCCATCAACATCCCATCAGAAACTCTCACGTCCAACAAAAATGCAAGAAGCATGAACACGTGTGCCACGTACTTCAGCGCATAGCGACCAACAAAGTGGGCCGGATTGATCGGTAACGTGCCCGCCCTCGTTTCGTAATACATCGATCGAACTAAGATGTGGGCTTCATAGTCGAGAACAGAGGCGTAACCTTGGATGGCCTTTGGGGTGAGCAGCTGCATAGCGATCCTGCGGTGCTGCCGCCTGCCCGAGAAGAACCGTCACACATTTAATGTTTGCGCACGCCAGAACTGTCGCTCTCGCCAAACTCACCACGTGTCGTTGTAAGGCGTTGCGGTGATCGCCCGACCGCGAAGTATCGTCTGATTCTTCATGAAGTACAGTCTGCGACTGGAGAAGATCGCGCCGTTGGCGACCAGCAAGTCCTTGGCAACGCGAGCATCCGAGATCACGACAACGAGTTGATTGCCCATCCAGACAGAGAAGAGTGGCCCATAAGCCTGAGCCCAGGTGCGCAGAGCGCGCTCGGGGTACCGACGGAGGAAACCGTAACGAAACAGTGGTCCGGGAGGAATGGGATTGCCATCCTTGTCTTCGAGGTTTCTCCGGAAGATGAAGGGTGAGATGAAGGAAAGTGATACAAGTACAAGTATGATGCAAAGCTTTGGAACAGACAGCGGAGTAGTCTGGGAAAAAACAAACAAAGTTTTGTCAGTGGGGGCGAAGATCATTTCATCCGGAGCAAGAGAACGCCTCACAGGGAAGAGTGAGAGAAGACCCGCGTCGGGTACGCTGTATGTGACATACACCATGGGTGGTCCGCAAACTTGAAAGTTGGAAAGGCTATTATTGTACACAGATTTACAAGCCCAGTCCGAGACGAGAGGCCAGGGAGACGAGAGAGAGAGAGAGAGAGCAGCTCTCAATTGGTTTTTGCCCCAACGCCCTCGTGCCCTTTTAAATGTCTTCACGCATGCACCTTCTGTGAGCATTTAATATTTTACCTGTAAATTCCGCGGGAGTGGGGTGCCTGGGACGCCCCACTGGACTCGATGCATCTACGGGGAAACCCTGCAAGTTGGGAATAGTAGCGAAATGTGATCGGACCCGACAAGATGGGCCCATGGCTGTTCTTCGGTTCGAGAAGTACAGCAGGGAAAGAGTTTCAGGGCCAATTCGAGTTATTTCGATATACGGCGCGCCTGTGCGGGTGGTTCGGCAAGGTGTACATTGGAAAGATGGGTATGGGATGATGATAAGTCATCAGGCAAGAGCGCCTAGTGGCGAGACGCACGTCCTGGAAAAAAAAAATCTGCCTCATGTTTTAATAAATTGCGGTTGCAAGTCATGCTTATCGCACTCTTAACGGGGCCGGCCTGCCTCCGCAAGGCAACCCCAAATGAAAAGATCCTGTCAAATTGATTATCTGCCGTTGCCCAGGCCCTGGTTGAGGGCACCCCACTTGCCATGAAACTCCGGGGACGTGAGATCATGCAACAATCAATCCCTGGGCTGGCATCTTGCCTTTTGAGTTATCGTTATCTTGCCCGCCCAAATCACTAAATCAATTCGCCCGTATGTGTCGGATCGCGATGCGTGTTGGCGGTCTCAAAAGCTGCGGGAAGAGGGTGGCACCTGCAGTACGAGAGCCGACAGTCGAGGTCCTTTGACCGTCCTAACCTATCTCGTTGTAGGCAGCAGCAGGCGGGCGCAGTCTTACAAAGATAGATACGGTAGGGTATTGGCGAGCTCTCGGCTACGGAGGGGGGTAGGGGTAGGGGTGCTAAATTTGCAATCGCCATACCGTGAAAATGGATTTTGGGGGATGCGTTGATCGCATTTGGGTGCATACATTACTTGGCATGTCCCCCATTTGCCTCAAATGTATGTCCGGGCGCGCTGGCTGTGACGTCCTTGTCGTGGTGTTGTTGGTGGTGTTGTTGCGAGGGGATCGGGCCCGGGAGCATCACACCGGGCAAAGGGCCAAGAGCCAGGACCGTCTAGCTGGCAAGAAACAAGGTTCAAAGTTGAAGGCATTATTCAGCAAGCAGCAAGCTATACTATGCGGTGCGGCGGGTCCCATGATGGTGGCGATGGTGGCGCCATCCCGGCTGGCATCTAAGAGGACGATCTCAAGCTTGCCGCGGAACGGGGCTGCGCGCTTGTTCCACGTGGGGCGCACTTGTTCAAGCCAACTGACGTATTGTCGGCCTTGTCGGCGTTAACTTAGCGGATGATTATTTCGCTAAGCTGAGGATACGGCTGACTGCTATTAGCTTGTGCTCACAAAACTAATATTTGATTGACTGGGGTCGCTTGCTCCCCTTCGATGCGACGATGACACGACGTTCGTAATGTAATCGATGCGCCTTGGACAGCGCCGCTCATCCTAGTCCCTACTAGTCGACCTACCTTCCAGTCTTCGATCCCTCGACCACGCCATCATTACACGCGCTCTCAGCCTTCTCACCCTATTCGAAGATCGCGCTGTGGCGTTCCGTGCATCCACATGTGAGTCCGTCCGACGCTGTACATCTAGCAAGATCGGAAGAACCCTGGAATCTTGTCGTGCCAGTACTATCCCCCTTCAATCCATTCTACACTGCTATGTCCACCCTTGACACTCGGCTTTGGCATGTCTACAGCTCCATGGCGCAGACCTCTTCCTTCGTTTGGTGAACTCCGCCTCCGCCACTGGCACTCCTCGCCACTCGTTGCCAGCGTGCTAAACTGAAAACGTGTCACCCACCCACTTGCAGCCATTCCTTCTCGTAAAAGAAAGAATAATCAATTGGCGCATTTGGTCAAGACCCCGCGGAGGTTCTGGCTGCTGGGCATTGATGCCCTTATCTACTGATATTCAGGAACCCCCATTATGTATGCACCGTCCGTGGGGCGTAGTTTATGTTCAACAAGGGAGTTGTTGACCGCCGAACCTTCGCTTGTTTATGCGGGTGTTGTTGTGACACACATGTTCCGAACACATTAGGCACTCCAATACCCACGGCCGTGCCACATCGCCCCAACCTCCTTGGTCATCTCGTCTTCTTAGATGCCCCAGAATATTGCCATATCCTCACCAACCGTCGGCATTGTAGCCTTACGGAGCCTATCTGGGTGTGCGGCTCGAGGTATTTTTTTATTTTTATCCTTCCGCAGGTCGCTCAACTCAACTGCAGAAACCTTGCGCATTTAGAGTTTTGTGGGCATACAGTACCAGCGCAAGCCTTACCTTTTCTCGTGCCTCCATACCATGGCGGGCGGAACTTGGAGACTTAGTCTACTAGTAGGCTGGGGCTAAATTTTGTTCCATCTTCCTGTGCCCGACTGTACTGGTCACGGTCAAGGTTGAGGCCTACAGTACTGGGACGCTCAAGGACAATCCTCTTACCACGTACTAAGTTTGTTGTGGATGAATGGGGATAAACGGTTCATGCGAGGCACCCGCGCCATCCACCAGAATTTGTTTTCGTTTTCTGTTCGGAACTGGGGGCCCCCCGGCATAGGCACTAGATTTTTCCACCCAATCCTCTTGGTTGTACGCCGTGTGCGCTCACTGCCACGATATCACGCGCTGCAAACCCCCTGGGCGTCGTTTTTTTTGTCTCTTCTATTGTCTCAAGGTGAGTTATCTGAGCTTCGTTTCAGTTTCCGCAGTCAAAACGGATCTGTTGGCATTCCAAACCATACCCGCATTGGATCGTGGTCCTTGCTTCTACCGCAGCCACTCCGATGAAACACCGTGTCGTGTGGATGAGTGCGATGAGATCGATTAGATCCAGCTTGCCGGCTTATCTTTTTTCCAAACGCCTCTGCGCGGACGAGACTCTAACCATTTATCGTCACCAGAGCTGATCGCCGTCTGCCCGGAGTTCGTGAAAAAACATCAATGATGAGATGCGGACACAGCTATTATCACGATGGCCTTGTCGTGCTCCGAGTCCGGCGAAAGGTGGTGGTACCCCAAATGTAGGTGGCTGACACCGGTGCTGCTCTGACTCCTTCATCAGCGTTTCTCGGATCCCCCAACCCCCCTTCTGTCAGTCACCCACCTACCCGTACACCACCACAACCTGTCGAAAAATGTGTCATTTAGACGGAGGGCGTTGTATGGTGGGGGGGGGGGCCTGACCCTTTCCTTCTAGCACGCATTTGTCGTCCGTTACGCGAACGTTATGTACCCGAGTATTCAATGGAAATCGGGGCCTATTTTTTGACAAGTTGCACTCGCCCATGACGTGTTATCGTCTCTCGGCCCGTTGAGCCTCGACCCACTTGTCTTGTCTCCTGCCTCCAGCCCGAGAAGAAATGTCAACAGTAGGGTCGTGTTTTTGGTGGGTGATACGTATTGTGTCATACGTACCTGACAGCCACAGAAGCGATGCAGCCAGCCACCTAGCAGCCACCCATGGAGCGGCCCAAGTCAAGCAGCTGGTGGACCCTGCACAACTTGAATTGACAAAGGCACACGATGATACGTATTGTGTACAAGACGAGTGGTGCCAGTGCCGAAGTGCCAATGGGCGACGGAGATGGAGATATGTGTCACCCCGTCAGTCAATCAAGTCAAGACACTCGGAAAACGGAAGCAAACAACACAACATCATGGTTCCGGCCTCTGGCTCTGACAAAACAACAATTGTTGATCAACCTTTTCGCGCAAATCCATGATAATTGATTGATTCAACCACGCACCACCACCCACATCCACATAAGGGAAATCCGATCAATGGCAGCCTTTTTTTCATTTCCCCTCATCTCCTGGACGACAGGGACGAAGTTTCACTTTATTTGTTTTTGGTGGTGAGCCTTCATTCGGAGAGAACCGTCAGAACGAGTCGGCGGAACGACGAGGGTGAGCTGAAACCGCGAACTTCGGGAGCTGTTGACTTGTCGGGACAAAATGCCTCGATTCGGATGGAGGGGGGTCGTCGAAGGCGTCGAAGGTGTCCTTCATTGGGTTTGCGTGTCGATCAGGCTTTTTGGCGCACCGCAACCGTCACAGTACGGCGGGGGTTACAGCCTGAGGGGTCCGAGTCGTGGCTATCATGATTCTGCCAAAGGTTACCTTTTTCCTGTTTGTCAGTGTGCTATCCGTCGTTTTTCTCTTCTCTATTACTCACCTTCAGTCTGTGGCTATCATGATTCCGCCAAAGATACCTTTTTCCTGTTTTGTCAGTGTGCTATCCGTCGGTTTTCTCTTCTCCGTTACTCACCTTCAGGTTTGTATACGCGCCACGCCACATCAGGTAACGTCAAGGACGCTCCACCGACCGCAATCGCCACCGTCCCGCTGGGGTCGCCACCATCCGATGGATCGCTACACGCTGCGGCAAATAAGAAATTGCCGGATAGATAGGTCTGGAATGTGGAATGTGGATCATCTCACCTCGTGCCAGACTTGCGTCTTGCGTCCTCCCTTTACAAGTCCATTCAGGGCAAACGCAGCCATTGCCCTGATCCTTGCCCTTATTGGAAGGAGGGGCTCCGGTACGTGGTCACTCACATGATCAACACTGACAAACGCGTGTCCTTTTTTTTTTTTCTCTCTCGGCAATGGAATGACAAGATTAATTACTTCGAGTATTTACATGTACGTACTGAGGCTAATGGAAAAGAATACAAACGACGGCACACGGACTAGTAGCAGAATACAGAACTTGTGTTTAAAAAAAAAAGAGGCGAGAAGAATCCCATTGAATTGACAGTCGAGTCCAATGCAAAATAAGCAAGCCAGAACCAAGACAGAGGAACAGAACAGAGACGAGATAATCCCTTGCCCCTGCCAGTCTAGGGCGTAGCGGCCTGCCGCAACCCCCTCATTCGGCTTCGGCTTCAGCTTCGTATTCCGTTTCGTGCCCCGAGTCCCACGCCGAGACTCTGGGTCGCGCCACGCTTTCCTCCCCATCTTCATCAATGTCAAGTAGGGCCTCCAGCCTGCGCCCCAACTCCCCCCCTCGTCCCCCACACTCATCGCCCGTGGTGGCGAGCACGCGCTCGCGATTCTTCTCCTCCGCCGCTATGCGCGAGACGGGACGACGCTTCCGTCGCATGCCCTGCGGTTTGATGAGGTCGTCGACGACGGCGCTCGGGCACGCGTCCCCCTCCTCGTCTTCGCTGGCGTTATCGGGCGCAGTCGCGAGGGCGACGACCGCATGTGCCTCGCCTATCCACTCCTCTTCCTGGTCCTCCGGTCCGAGTATGCTCTCGACGAGACCTTCCTCCCACCCGTCCCACTCGGCGCACCGATGGGCATGCCGCAAGTGTGCGCCGCTCACCTCGTAGTGGAGCCATTCAGCTGCGAGCGTTGACAGATCAGTATCAGGCGACTTTATGATGTGTTGCGCGGGCTGCGGTGAACGTTCTGCGATTCGCTTAATTGACTGGCGGAAGTGGCGTGAGAGGAAAGGGCTCGCTTGAAGGAAGGCAGGTAAATGTGCGCATTGCCAAAGCGGTCGAATCGTGGTCGACTCCCAGTCAATGACGCATGCCTGAAAATGCCATTTGAGTAACCAAAGCAAATGAGCTGAGTGAGCCGAGGCGAACGACTCACAATCTTAGAATGGTCCTTGGTGTCAACAAAAACGTTCTCCAGACTCAGGTCGTGAAGATCAAAGGAGAACTGCTCGGGCCGTCCACTAGGGTTCTCGATAAGCGCCATCAGTCTCTCCATCATCTGCTTCCACCTGTTCATTTCCCCTCGCACATTCTGCTCCCGCTCGCTCAAATGGGCAACCAAAAACGTGCACCGCTGATGCCGTCGATAGTCACGGTACATCGTATCGCCAGGTCCGTCCCACTCTTCCTCGCTCTCTTCGATGTCCCATTCGTCGCTGTCATCGCTACGATCGCCGGGCACGGCTTGTAAGTGATGGTGTCGCGAGGACTGAATCTCGTCCGGGTCGAGGTGTATACGGTGAGGGGCGGACTTGCCCTCATTCTCTCGGATGACGCCACGAACCTCGCGGTTGACGCAAGCTTGGAGGTACGCGTGAGTTGTGGGCCAAGGACCGAGGTCTATTTCTGTTGGGTGAACGAGGTCACCTCGATTAGAACCGAAGAACGGCCAGGAGATGATGGGGCCAACATGGAATTCCCCAGTTGATCTATGATGGGGTGAATGGCGGTGGCCGTTGCTTATAGGAGGATATACATTAGGCATGGGAGTTAGAGGGGATGATAAATTAAATGACATGGAGGCAGGGGTGGGTGTGGGGATGGAAGAAGGTCTAGCTGTTGCGGAACGGGGGCGCCCTTCTGACGAGGGTCCATTGTACAATGAGCCAATATTTGAAAAACGATGAGCAAAGAGGGGTAAAATGATGGAAGCAAGATTATCGAGCAAGGCCATAAGACTCTTATGTGACATGGACTGGTATACGGAGGATAGTGGAACCCCATCCGCCTGTCGAGGTGGGAGAGGTTACGTTAAATCACGTGATTCTGGATAAGTTGCGAAAGGGGAACGGACCTTGGACATGATAATGTACTCGCCCCCAAGCCGGTTATACGGATTGGACTCGTAGAAATATACGTCCGGGACGGGGATAGAAGTGTACGTGCGGATATACTCCATAGTCGCCACCTCTGATTCGGTCTTGCGTCGCGGCATGAACCGACGAGCGACACGCGCGATGACGACACGGCCATCGCTTAACGTCACGGTGTACGCCTGTTAGGCGAATGATAAGCATCATGATAAGCACCGACATCGAAACCAAAAAAAAGAGGGTTGTACGCACTTTATGGAAGGTGCCTGCAACGCGTCAATCATATCGTATTGGGTAAAGGGATTAATAGAAAAAAAGAGGGGGGATGACCGCACGCACCGGAACTAAGGAATTCGATCCTACCCACTCGACAGTCCATCTTCTCCCTTATCACGTCTCTCAACACGTTCCGATCGACGTGGAACGGGGCTGCGCCGTGGACTGCAGAAGAATCGGCCTTGGCTTCGCGCTTGCGATCCGCTTGCTCCTTCGCCCAGTCCCATTCGCATTCGATGGCAGGGGAGGGTTTGGAGTGGTTCGTCGTCGCGGAGGTCATGGTCATCGGGGCGATGAACGAAGATAGGGGTTGGGAGAATGAGGGTTTGGGGGTTTCGACGAGCGCCGAGAAACCCTCTGCGGCTGCGGAGGCATCGTGTAACATTGTGGGGTTACGGCAAGGGAGGAAGCCCGCACGGTAGTCTGACTGACTGACGGGGTTTCGGGGTTTCACCTGGTGGTTGGTTGGTTGG
>Ga0307510_10005453_pt1 | contig 15153 bp, 14 predicted proteins | sample 12_EM_MG_FD_207224 | JGI IMG/M metagenome (GOLD analysis project Ga0307510, IMG submission 207224) | Populus trichocarpa ectomycorrhiza microbial communities from riparian zone in the Pacific Northwest, United States - 12_EM | ecosystem: Host-associated > Plants > Roots > Unclassified | place...
GCGATCGGCGAGCGGCTGGCGCGGTTGGCGGGGGGCACGCAGCTGCTGGTCGTGACGCACAGCCCGCAGGTCGCGGCGCGCGGCGCCCATCATTTGCTGATCGCCAAGAGCCATGACGGCACCGTCACCCGCACCGGCGTCACGTCGCTCGACGAGGCGGAACGTCGCGAGGAGATCGCACGCATGCTGTCGGGTGCGACGATCACCGACGAGGCGCGGGCGCAGGCCGAACGGTTGCTGGAGGCGGCGTGATCCTGGCCGCGCTCCTGCTCGCCGGGGTCACGGAGCAGCAGACACCGAAACCATGCGCAAATCCCGAAGTGCTGACCACCGGCAGCGTCGATGCGACGATCTGCGACGGTGCGATCGAACAGGCGCGCAACGCGAAGGAACGGGCGACCTTCCTCCTGCAACGCGCCTATCAGCGCAACGAGAAACAAGATGCCGCAGGCGCGCTGGCTGACCTGGACCGGGCCGCGGCGGCCGACCCGGACAATATGCAGGTCCGCCAGGAGCGCGCCTATGCGCGCGGCGAGATGTCCGACTATGCCGGGGCGATCGCCGATCTCGACCTGATCGTCGCACATGGCGATGCGACGGCGCGTATCTACAACGAACGCGCCTATGCCCGCTTCCACCACGGCGATCTCGCAGGTGCGACCGCCGATCGCGACAAGATCGTGACGATGACGCCGGACGATGCGGGTGCGCGCGTCGCGCTGGCCGAGGCGTTGATATGGCTCGGGCGCTATGACGAGGCCCGCGCCGCACTGGATCGCGCCGATGCGCTGGCGACGAAAGCGGGCGACAGCCACAGCAAGCAATGGTCGGGCGAATTGCGGCTGCATATCGCCATGCTGACGGCGCCCGCCGCCGGCGACCCCGAGGCGGCGTGCCGCGCCGCCGATAAGGGCCAGGTCTACAACAAGTCGGATGCGCTGCCGGCGGTCATCGCCAATTGCACGGCGGCGATCCTCACCGCGAAGAGCGGACACGCGAAAGCAGAGCTGCTGACCATTCGCTCGATCGCCTGGATGATGACGCGAGAGGAAGCCAGGGCGACGACGGACCGCCAACTGGCAGTGGCGTTCGACCCCGACAATGCCGACTGGCACGCCAATCTCGGCGGGAGCTATGTCGCCGCGCATCACAGCTGGGCCGGCGCGCGCGAATATGATCGTTCGCTGGCGATAAAGGAAAGCTGGATCGCGCTGGCCGGCCGCTCGGCCGCGCGCTACAATCTGCAGGATGCGGCCGGCGCCTTCGCCGACGCCAAGCGCTCTTTCACGCTGCACCCCAACGAACTGGCGCTGACCGTGCTCGGCGATCTTTCGATCGATCGTCATGACGAGCAGTCGGCGAAACTATATTGGATGGGCGCCTATCATCTCGGCGACCGTGACGACGGCCTGATCGCGCGCCTGAAAGGGATCGGCGTGGTCGATCCCGCGAAGGAGCCGCAGCCGAAATAGCGCCCTTCAAAACGGCAGTTTCAGCGTCACCATGATGCGTTTGTCGGGCTTGCCGTCGGGACTGACCTGGCTGGTCGAATAGACATTGGCCTGGCCCTGGCCGACCTTCATGCCGATGCCCGGCCCGCCGACCGGATCATAGCGATGGGTCAGCGGCTTGATGCGATATTGCTCGCCATGATCGATCCGCCCGCAGACCACGACCTCCCCGTCCTCCTGGCCGACCTCGTTGCAGCGCGGATGGGCGACCGGGGTGTGCGAACGATCGGGCGGCCCCGCGGCGGACGATGATACCGCAGGCGTAACGACTTGGGCGAGCAGCAGAAAAATCGCGTTCATCGCCTCGCCTCCCGCCACTTCATCGACAACCTACGCCGGTTCGTCGCGCTTCGGCAACAGGGGCGATTGACGCAGTGCAGCATGAAGACATAGCCTTATCGAATCAGGTCGTTGCCGGGGGGCGTGACATGTCGATTTCAATGGCGATGTTGATACTGGTGCAGGCCGCCCAACCTGCCGTGGCGAGCCCGTGCGACGGCGCGTCGGCGGCGGGCCGGCATTGCGCGGCGGCGATCGCCGCCGCGCGGCCGATGGAGCGCGCGCGACTGCTCTACGACCGCGCCGCCGCGCTCAACGAACAGGGCGATGCCGCTGCCGCGCTGCTCGATCTCGACCGCGCCTTGGCCGTCGACCCTGCCAATCGTGCGGCGCGGCGCGAGCGCGCCTATAGCCGCGACCTGCTCGGCGACTTTGCCGGCGCGCGCAGCGACCTCGACCGTGCACTGGCGCTGGGCGGCGGCAATGCCGTGCTGTTCAAGGAACGCCCTGCACGGGCTGGGCGATATCGCCGGCGCGGTGGCGGACCGCACGCGGGTGATCGCGGCCGCGCCGTGGGACGCGGTCGCGCTGGCCGAGCGTGGCGCGGAATATCTCTGGCTCGGCCGTTTCACCGAAGCGCAAACCGACCTCGATCATGCCGACAAGCTCGCCGGCGACGAGGAGACCAAAGCGCGCGTCGCCGAGGTACGCGCGCGGCTCGCAGACTGGCGCGACGACGCGGCCGGCGATGCGGGCGCCGCGTGCCACGCCGCGGGCAAGGCGCGGCATTATGGTACGCCGCATCTCGTCGCGACGTGCAGCGCCGCGTTCCTCGCCGCCACCGCGCCGGCGGAGCGCGCCGCGTTCCTAGACATTCGCGCCCGCGCCTGGTCGACGGCCAGCGACGCCGACAATGCCCGTGCCGACTGGCAGATGGCGGCGGCGATCGACCCCGCGGACGCGCGTTGGCAGGCCGATCTCGGTTTTGCCGATGTCGCCGCCGGGCAGCATCAGGCGGCGAAGCGTGCCTTCGACCGCGCCCTCGCCGTGGCACCCGATGATGCCGCCGCGCTGGCCGGGCGGGCCGCGGCCAATTACAGCCTGCGCTCGCTGCGCGCCGCCTATGCGGACGCGAAACGCTCGGTCGCGCTGAGCGAGAACGCCGCCGCCTATGTCGTGCTCGGCGACATCGCCAATGACCGTCACGACACCGGCATGGCGAGCGACTATTGGCTGCGCGCCTATCGTCTCGGCGAGCATAGCGAGGATTTGCTCGCGCGGTTGCAGGATGTCGGCATCGACGAACCCGACGACGAGCCGGACGGCGATACACTGCCCGGATCCGACGCCCCGACGGTGTGACGCGCCGGCCCACCGTGAACTGACCCTGCGGCCGCTGTTATCCGCTGTTCTGCAGGAAGGCGTTTTTCGCGGCTGCCTCGCCGTTCAAGTGCATCGGGATATAACCGATTTTTTATAATGAGTTATCCGCAACGCCGCGCTGCGTCACGCCGGAAAATAACAGCGCAGGAACAGCGCAGGAACAGCGGCGATAACAGCGCCGGGAACAGCGGCGTTGCAGCAGATAACAGCCCGGAGCAGCCCGCTGTTTTCATGATCGACGATGAGAAAGAAACCGGCGGCACGGGGCCGAGGGTCGTCAGGATGATGCCGCCAATCAGGGCGCGTTTGAATCAGTATCGACAGGCCCGAAAATGCACCGATGGCGATACGCCTCGGGAGACACCAAGTCCGACGATCTGCGGGCTTGATCGCGACACCGGCGCACCGTAGCACAGCGGCATGAGGTTTCCCGCAACCGACAGTCGGTACCGGAATGCGTGGCGGGCGATGCCGCGATGATCTTTCGCTCGAGCCACCAGCGCATGGTCGATGGCTTCGCGACGCAGTTCGAGAGCGATGGCAAAGGGGGATATCTCTATCGCCATTACGGGCGCGGGGCGGGCATCCCGGTCAGCGCGGCAGAGCGTAAGGCTTTCATCAAGATCTACGGCCTCGAATCGCGCTGGTTGCTGCCCAAGGTTTTGATCGGAACGGTAATTCTGATGCTCGCCAACGCCTTTATCGGCGCGGCTTTTCATCTCCGCGGCGACGTGTCGGCCTTGTTCGGCCTGATCCCGGGCATGGTGATAATGATGCTGGCGGTCTTCCTGCCCAACAAGCGCAGCTACGACGCGCCGCGCACAGTGCTTGCGGCCCGCGCGGCGGTCGGTCCCGAACGTAGTCGCCGGGAAGCCACCGCGATCGCGGTGGCGCGACAGAGCTGGGGGCAGCTCTTCGTTCTTTTCGTCGTGATCGCGGGCGGGCTCGCGATGCAGACAATCAGCTATGACGTGCTGCATGGCTGGGGCCGCCTGTGGTGGTTTTTCTTTGCTTTGGGCACAGCGGCGATGGGCTATGCCGCGATCCGGAAATGGCGAAACCAGATCGCCTGACGCGCGCGTTTTATCGCTCCGCCTCATTGCCCCTGCTTGATCGCGGCTTCGTCGGGTCCTAGCGATCGCACCATGACCGCCGCCACCGATCTGCCCGCCGAAGCCGAAGCCGCCGCCGAACTGGAGCGGCTCGCCGCCGAGATCGCGCATCATAACCGGCTCTATCATACCGACGACGCGCCGGAGATTTCCGACGCCGATTATGACGCGCTGGTGCGGCAGAACGCCGCGCTGGAGGCGGCCTTCCCGCAGTTGGTCCGCGCCGACTCGCCCTCTCTTGTGGTCGGTGCGGCACCAGCCGGGCACCTCGCCAAGGTGGCCCATGCCAAGGCGATGATGAGCCTGGAGAATGGTTTCTCGGCCGAGGACGTGAACGAGTTCGTCGCGCGGGTGCGGCGTTTCCTCAGCCTGGCCGAAGACGCGCCCGTCGCGCTGACCGCCGAGCCCAAGATCGACGGCCTGTCCTGCTCGCTGCGTTATGAGCGCGGGCAACTGGTCCAGGCGCTGACGCGCGGCGACGGCGCGGTCGGCGAAGACGTCACCGCCAATGTCCGCACCATCGGCGACATTCCCGATCGGCTGACCGGCAGCCCGCCGGATGTGTTCGAGATTCGCGGCGAGGTCTATATGGCGAAGAGCGATTTCGCCGCGCTCAACGCCCGCCTGCTCGCCGAGGCCGAGGCGGCCGGCGATGCGAGCAAGGCGCGCCAGTTCGCCAATCCGCGCAATGCCGCCGCGGGGTCGCTTCGCCAAAAGGATGCGAGCGTCACCGCGAGCCGCCCGTTGCGTTTCCTCGCCCATGGCTGGGGCGAGACATCGTCGGTTCCCGGCGAGACCCAGCTCGACGTGATGCACGCCATCCAGTCATGGGGCCTGCCGGTCAGCGATCTGCTGATCCGCGCGGCCGATGCCGAAGCGGCGCTGGCGCATTATGCGCGGATCGAGACCGAGCGTGCCGAGCTCCCGTTCGATATCGACGGCGTGGTGTACAAGGTCGACCGGCTCGACTGGCAGGCGCGGCTGGGCGCGGTGGCGCGCGCGCCGCGCTGGGCGCTGGCGCATAAATTCCCCGCCGAGCGCGCCCAGACCCTGCTCGAGCGGATCGACATCCAGGTCGGCCGCACCGGCAAGCTCACGCCGGTCGCGCGGCTCACACCGGTCACGGTCGGTGGTGTCGTGGTGACCAACGCCACGCTGCACAATGCCGACGAGATCGGGCGGCTCGGCGTGCGGCCGGGCGACCGCGTCGTGCTGCAGCGCGCAGGCGACGTCATCCCACAGATCGTCGAGAATTTGACCCGCGACGAAGCGCGCGAACCCTGGACCTTCCCGACGCGCTGCCCGGAGTGCGATTCGGATGCGGTGCGCGAGGAGGGAGAGGTCGATATCCGCTGCACCGGCGGGCTGATCTGCCCGGCCCAGCGGATCGAGCGGCTGCGCCATTTCGTCAGCCGGGGCGCGCTCGACATCGAGGGGCTGGGCCTCAAGCAGATCGAGGATTTCTTCCATGACGGGCTGATCCACGGCCCCGCCGACATCTTCCGCCTGACCGAGGAGCAACTGCTCGTCCGCAAGAAAGACGGCCGGGTATGGGCCGCCAATCTGCTCGCGGCGATCGAGGCCAAGCGCGCGCCCGACCCGGCGCGCTTCCTGTTCGGGCTCGGCATCCGCCATGTCGGGTCGGTGACGGCACGCGACCTGGTCAAGGCGTTCGGCACGGTCGAGCATGTCGCCGAGGTCGCGACGCGCGCCGCCGCCGAGCCCGAGGCACGCGCCGAGCTGGAGGCGGTCGACGGCATCGGCCCGGTCGTCGCCGAGGCGCTGATCGATTTCTTCGCCGAGGAGCATAACCGCGTGGCGTGGGACGATCTGCTGTCGCAGGTCAGCCCGGTGCCGTTCGTCAGCGAACAGCGCGAATCGGCCGTCAGCGGGCAGACCCTGGTGTTCACCGGCAGCATGGAGACGCTCAGTCGCGACGAGGCCAAGGCGCAGGCCGAGATGCTCGGCGCGCGCGTGGCCGGGTCGGTGTCGGCCAAGACCGACCTGGTGATTGCCGGTCCTGGCGCCGGATCGAAGCTGAAAAAGGCCGCAGAACTGGGGATTCGGGTGATCGATGAGGCCGAATGGGCCGCAATCGTTGCCGCCGCGCGGTGATGTTTTTTTGCAACGCAATATGAATCGTTTGTGGATGACGCCGCTCAACAGTTGACTGTCATCCAGCCGACATATTTACGGGGCAGATGCGCGCTCGTGATGCGGTGACACGGGCGCCGCGCGCCGGACGAATCGTCGTCCCAGTCGCTTCCTGATGGGGGAATGTAATGAAGACCAAGTTGTTCACGGGCGTGGCCTTTGCCGCGATGATGCTTCCGGCCGCTGCCTTCGCGCAGTCGACGGGTTCGACCGACATGGACCAGGGTGACGTCGTCGTCACCGCAGCGCGCCCGACGCGCGGCATCGCCGGTGTGCAGATCCCCGAAGGCACCAAGGCCAAGGGCGTCCTGACCCAGGAATTCATCGCCAAGCAGACCCCGGGCAACTCGATCCTCGATACGATCAACCTGCTGCCTGGCGTCAGCTTCCAGAACAACGATCCGTTCGGCTCGGCCGGCGGCACGCTGAGCATCCGCGGCTTCGACTCGTCGCGCATCGCGCTGACCTTCGACGGCATCCCGCTGAATGACACCGGCAACTATGCGCTCTATTCGAACCAGCAGCTCGACCCCGAGCTGATCGAGCAGGTCAATGTGAACTACGGCTCGACCGACGTCGACAGCCCCTCGGCCGCCGCTTCGGGTTCGACCGTCAACTATCGCACGCTGGTGCCGACCGACAAATTCGGCGCGCGCTTGCTCGGTTCGGTTGGCGACTATAACTTCTTCCGCGTGTTCGGAATGGTCAACACCGGCGAGTTCACCTCGATCGGTACCAAGGCCTGGATCGCCGCCAGCTCGGCCAACAACCGCGTCGTGTTCAACGACTTCGGCAAGATCAACAAGTCGCAGTTCAACGCGCGCATCTACCAGCCGCTGGGCAGCAATGGCGATTTCCTCTCGCTGTCGGGCAACTACAACGTCAACCGCAACAACTTCTTCGGCTCGGCGCCGCTCCGGACGGACAGCAACGTCCTCACGCAGGCAACCTCGGGCACGGCGCCGCTGCGCCAGGACACCACGATCGTCAATTCGTCGAACGTCGTGACCGGCACGCGCACCCCGGGCACCGGTAGCAGCAACCGCTTCCCGGCGAGCCGCGCCGAGCTTCCGTACCATGTCGCACGCTGCCAGACCGCCATCGGTCGCCCCGGCCTCCCCGATGCGCCGCTCAATGTTGTCGATGCCACTGCGTCGAACAACAACTCCGCATGCGGCAGCAGCTTCGACGAGCGTTACAATCCGTCAAACACCGGCAGCGTCCGCTTCGGCTCGAAGTTCACGCTCGCACCGAGCCTGGTCCTGACCGTCGACGCCAGCTACCAGTACACCAAGGCCAATGGCGGTGGCACCGTCACGGGCAATGAAGGCACGGCCACGCTCACCCCCGGCGCGCCTCTGCGTCCGGCAGGCTCGGTCCTCACCGGTTATCTCGGCTCCGTCAATCTTGGCCAGAATATTGGCAATACGGCGTCTCCGGGTACTTTTGGCTACTACACTGGCATCGACCTGAACGGCGACGGCGACAAGCTGGACACCGTCACGCTGCTGGCACCGAGCGAGACCAAGACGCACCGCTACGGCCTGAACGCATCGCTGCGCTACGACATCAACGAGGACAACACGATCCGCGTCGCGTTCGCTTACGACCGCGGCAAGCACAAGCAGACCGGCGAGCTCGGCTACCTCCAGGCGAACGGCGTGCCGTTCGACGTGTTTCCCGAGAACAACCCGATCAAGGACGCGCTCGGCAACGTAATTCAGAAGCGTGACCGTCTGTCCTACGCCACCCTGACCCAGGTGTCGGGTGAATATCGCGGCACCTTTGGCGGCTTGACCGTCAACCTCGGCATTCGCGCACCGTGGTTCAAACGTCAGCTCAACCAGCGTTGCTTCACCGTTGCCGCCAACGGCAACGTCGATTGCATTGACCAGACCCAGGTCGCCGCCTTCGCTGCTGCCAATCCGTACAGCTTCAACACCACCACCAACACCGTCGTCGGCTTCCAGGCGCCCAACTCGCGTACCTACAAGTACAACCGGGTGCTGCCGAACATCGGCGCAAGCTACAAGTTCTCGGGCGGCTTCATGGTGTTCGCGAACTATTCGAAGGGCATCCAGGTCCCGGGCACGGACAACCTGTACCAGGACATGTATTTCCCGGTCACGAGCGCCCAGGCCAATCCGACGCCGGAAACCACGGACAATTTCGACGCTGGCATCCGCTATTCGTCGCCGCAGGTTCAAGCCGAGATCGGCCCGTGGTATACCAAGTTCACCAACCGTCTGGCCGGCGCGTTCGACCAGGACACCCAGTCCACCATTTACCGCAACCTGGGCCGCGTGGATAAATACGGCATCGATGCGAGCATCTCGTATCGCCCGATCCGCGAGATCACGCTGTACGCCTTCGGTTCTTATCTGAAGTCGAAGATCAAGAACGACGTGCTGCTCGGTACGTGCACCACGACCACTACCGCCAACTGCACCACGCTCGGCGCGCCGATCTATGCACTGACCGCCGGCAAGCGTGAGTCCGGTTCGCCGACCTACACCTACGGTGGTCGCGTTGCAGGCTCGTTCGGCCCGTTCGATCTGGCCGTGCAGGCCAAGCGTACCGGCCCGCGTTACGTGAACGACCAGAACCTGCCCAACCTGCAGTGCACCGGCTCTGTGGTGAACTCGGCCTGCCCGACCGCCTCGGTTTCATACCAGGTGTTCGGTGCCAAGACGCCGGCCTATACTCAGGTCGACATCGACGCGCGCATCAAGATGGGCTGGGCCGGTCTCAACGACACGACCTACATCCAGTTGAACGTGCAGAACCTGTTCAACGAATATTATGTCGGCGGCTTCAGCGGCGGCCAGACAACCCAATACAGCGTGCCGTTCGTTCAGATCGGCAGCCCGCGCGCCTTCATCGCGTCGCTCAACGTTCAGCTCTGATCGTTCAGCACGGGTAAGAAATCGGCCGCCGTCCTTCGGGACGGCGGCCTTTTTCATGCCCGGTGAAGATGCCGGCATGGCGCACGGTTTTGCGCTGACGGGCTCGGCAAGCTAAGGGTGCCCGCAATGCCGCTGATCGCCACGCCCACCATCTTCAAACGGCCGTTCTTCGAGAACAAGGCGCGCGCCTTCTGGCGGCTGCAGGCGGCGGGCTGGGCCGGCTATCTCATCCTGCGTGGCGTCTCGAGCATCTCCAACGGTCCGTCGCTCGACGTGATTGGGCCGGTGATCATCGAATCGATCGTCGGTTATTGCATCACGTTGCTGCTCTCGACGCTGTACGGCTATTATCGCACCCAGCGCCGGCTCGCCGCGATCATCCTGACGATCCTGACGCTGGCCGCCGCCACCCTGCTCTATGCGATCCTCGACGCGTTCAGCTTCTCGGCGATCAAGCTGTCTAGCCCGGGGCTCAACCTCAACCTGGTGGTCGGCACGATCTTCCTCAACTTCACCGTGCTGGCGGGCTGGTCGGCGCTGTATTTCGGGATCAATTTCTACCTGATCGTCGAGGAGCAGATCGACCAGTTGCAACGGCTGGAGAACCAGGCCTCGACCGCCGCGCTGACCATGCTGCGTTATCAGCTCAACCCGCATTTCCTGTTCAACACGCTGAACTCGATCTCGACGCTGGTGCTCCTGAAGCAGACCGAGCGCGCCAATGCAATGCTCAGCCGGCTGTCGTCGTTCCTGCGTTACACTTTGGCCAATGAGCCGACCGCGCATGTCACGCTGGCGCAGGAGGTCGAGACGCTGAAGCTCTATCTCGAGATCGAAAAAATGCGGTTCGAGGACCGGCTGCGGCCCAGTTTCGACATCGATATCCGCGTTTCCAAGGCTCGCCTGCCCTCTTTGCTGCTCCAGCCGCTGGTCGAGAATGCGATCAAATATGCGGTCACGCCGCAGGAGGATGGCGCCGAAATCGCCGTCGTGGCGCGGCTCGCCGGAGACAGGGTGCAGATCGCCGTATCCGACACCGGACCGGGCTTGCATGAAATGAAACCACGGCCATCCCTTTCAACCGGGGTCGGCCTTACCAATATAAAGGAGCGACTGGCCCAGGCATATGGCCCCGACCATCGCTTCGAGACGCGGTCCATTCCGGGCGGCGGGTTCGGGGTGGAGATTGAAATTCCGTTCCAGCTCGAGGAACCGACAAGAGAGGTCGCATGACAATTCGAACGATTTTGGTGGATGACGAGCCGCTGGCGATCCAGGGCCTGGAGCTCCGCCTGCAGGCTTTCGACGATGTCGAGATCATCGAGAAGTGCCAGAATGGCCGCGAGGCGATCCGCGCGATCAAGACGCACAAGCCCGATTTGGTCTTCCTCGACATCCAGATGCCGGGCTTCGATGGCTTCTCCGTGGTGCAGGGCCTGATGGAGGTCGAACCGCCCTTGTTCGTGTTCGTCACCGCCTATTCCGACCATGCCCTGAAGGCGTTCGAGGCGCAGGCGGTCGATTATCTGATGAAGCCGGTGGAGGAATCGCGGCTTGCCGACACGCTCGACCGGGTGCGCCAGCGGCTGACCGAGAAGCGCGGCGTCGAGGAAGTCGAAAAGCTGCGCGAGGTGCTCGCCGATGTCGCGCCCGAGGCGGCGGCCGAGATCGCCGATGGCGGCGACACGGTGCAGGCCAACCGCTTCGAGAAGCTGATCAACATCAAGGACCGTGGGCAGATCTTCCGTGTCGATGTCGACACGATCGAGCGCATCGACGCGGCCGGCGATTACATGTGCATCTATACCGGCGACAATACGCTGATACTGCGCGAGACGATGAAGGATCTGGAAAAGCGCCTCGACCCGCGCCGGTTCCAGCGCGTGCACCGCTCCACCATCGTCAATCTCGACCTGGTGAAAGAGGTGAAGCCGCACACCAATGGCGAGTGTTTCCTGGTGCTGGCGTCGAACGCGCAGGTGAAGGTGTCGCGCAGCTATCGTGATGTGGTGGCGCGCTTCGTTCACTGAGATCCTTCTCCCTTTGGGAGAAGGTGCCCCGAGGGGGCGGATGAGGGCAGGTTCGCGGCGGTAGAGCGCTGCCCTCACCCTTCCCATCGCTGCGCGATGGGCCCCTTCCCTCTCCCACAAGGGGAGAGGGAGAAGAAGAACCCCTTGGGAAAAATCGCAATCTAGGTTAATCAGCCCCCGCTTTCTGCGCGGGCGGAGCGAGACCAATGAGCGACAAGGCAGGCATTTTCGCACGGCTGCACCAGCCTGGCGATCCGGTGATCCTCTACAATGCCTGGGATACGGGCAGCGCGCGTGCCGTGGTGCGCGCCGGTGCCAAGGCGGTGGCGACGGGCAGCTGGTCGGTCGCCGCGGCCTGGGGATATGAGGATGGCGAGCAACTTCCGCTCGATCTGGTGCTGACCAACGCCACGCGTATGGCCGATGCGGTCAGCCAGCCGGTGACGATAGATTTCGAGGGCGGCTATGCCGTCAAGCCCGACGAGGTCGCAGCGAACATGGCGCGGCTCGCGCTGACCGGCGTGGTCGGCTGCAATTTCGAGGATCAGGTGGTCGGCGGCGAGGGGCTGCACGATATCGAGATCCAGGCGAAGCGCATCGCGGCCGCCCGGCGCGGTGCTGGCGCGGCATTCTTCATCAACGCACGCACCGACATCTTCCTCCACGCAGCCCAGGACAGCCATGACGCGGCCATGGTCGATGCGGCGATCGAGCGCGCCCATGCCTATGCCGCCGCCGGCGCGAACGGCTTCTTCGCCGCCGGCCTGGCCGATGTCGCGCTGATCAGGAAGCTGTGCGAGGCGGTGACGCTGCCGGTCAACGTCATCCCGCTGCCCGGCGGGCCCGATGCACGCGCGCTCGCCGCGGCCGGCGTCGCACGCATCAGCTATGGGCCGCGGCCCTATCGCACGATGATCAGGAGCGTGGAGGAGGCAGCCCAGGCGGCGTTCAACTGGGACGCCCAGGCCGAGCCGGCCGCGCCGCGGCCTAGTCCGCCGCCGCGTCCCCGGCGGGTCGCTCGAACCAGGCCTCGACCGGCCCTGACAGCTTGAGCGTCAAGGGTTGGCCGTGACGGTCGACCTTCTTGCCCAGGGCGACGCGGATCCAGCCTTCGGACAGACAATATTCCTCGACATCGTGGCGCTCGGCACCCTTGAAGCGGATGCCGATGCCGCGTGACAGCGCCGCTTCGTCGAAGAAGGCGCTGCGTGGATTGCTGGAAAGCCGGTCGGGCGTGGTGTCGGTGATATCGCTCATGATGGCGCGTCTCATGGCGCAAAATTACCGAGGATGCCACGCGAAAACGGCGCGGACCGCAGCCCGCGCCGTCTCGATCGGCCGGAGCCGAAGCTAACGGGTCGAATCAGTCGCAGACACGCACCCGAACGTCGCGGCCCCAATAGGGATCCCAGCGCCACTGGGTCCAGCACCGCGGCTCATAATAATAGCGCCGGTGGTGGTAATAGGGCCGATCGTAATAATAGCCCCGGTCATAATAGCCGCCATGATTGCTGGCGATCGCCGCGCCCAGGCCAAGGCCGACGATGCCGCCGAGCAGCGCCGCACCGGCCGCGTCGCCACCATGGCGACCATAGCCGCCATGATACCCACCGCGATAACCGCCATGACGCTGCGCCTCGGCCGGCACCGCGCTACTCAGGGCCGTCGCGGCGAGCACCGCGCCGAGCCCCATCTTCTTCAGCATGCTGTTCATGATGAACCTCCATTTCAGGCAAGCCCGAATGCCACTGACGAATAACGCACGGCGGGCCAGCCTGTTGCAGGGCATAGGCGATGCGGACTGAACCGGAACGGAATGCGCCGTTAGACTGGGGTTCAGCCAGGCTGACGTCATGGCGCCGTCCATGCCCTTTTCCGCGCAAGAAAAAGCCAGGCCGGTGAGCGATCGGAAGATCCACCCACCGGCCCGGCCCTGCGTCACTTTAGCAGATCAAGGCGCGCGTCAGTTGCAGACGCGGATACGCATGCTGCGGCCATAATAGCGATCGTAGCGATTCTCGATCCAGCAGCGGCGATCGTGATAGCCGTTGCGCTGATAGTCATAGGCGTAATAGCCGTTCTGCGGATAATAGCCGTGGTTGCGGTAATAATAGGCGTCGTAATCGGGGCGATAGCCGCGCTCGCGATAATAGACGTCGCGGTCGCGATTGTTGCCCGAGGCAATGGCCGCACCGATCGCCAGGCCCGCAATGCCGCCGATGATTGCTGCGCCGGCCGCGTCGCCGCGGTCGTGATGGCGACCGCGCCAGCGCTGCGCATCCGCCGGAACCGCGCTCAGGACCGTCGCGGTCAGCACCGCGCCAAGCCCCATCTTCTTCAACATGCCAGTCATGATGACCTCCTCATTATCAAAGCAAAGCCCGAATTTTCCGCGAACGAATAACGCGGCGCGGGCCAGCTTGTTGCATGGGATAAACGATTCGCACTGAACCGAACCGGAATGCGCTGTTAGACGGGCGTTCATTCACTGAGACAGGGTCGCGACTGCCGGAATGGGTCGAAATCTAATGTCACTATTAGTGCCAAATCTGCGAACACAACCACTTCGGCGTTTGTTCGGACCGAAAATAGGTTAGACCGTCCGGTGATGAGCGACGCGCGATTCACCCGATTGACCCCTCGGCAGGCCGAATGCCTCAGGCTGCTGGCGCGACCGATGCGTCCCAAGGAGATCGCGCTTGCGCTTGGCCTGTCGGTGCGCACCGTGGAGGGTTATATCGCCGAGGCGGTGGAACGGCTCGAGGCGGGCAGTTCGCTCGCCGCGGCGCGGATGTTCGCCGACTGGGAGCAGGCGCAGGCCGGGACAGCGCCCCCGGGAAATCTACCCGGGCAGGAAAACCGGGTAGAGGAGCCACCCCCCGACACGCCACCAGAGCCCCTGTCAGACGCGGCAATCCATGCCACGCCGGCAGCAACTGGGAGGCAGGTCGACCTATCAAGCTGGCACCGCAACGCCATCATCTTCGCCCTTACCATCGGCATCATCGTTTCGGTGCTGCTGCTGGTGGCAGGCGGAGAAGGCATTGCCAGGTTGCGGAGCGGCTGGGTCGCAAGTCACCCGCCTACGCATCGATAACCGCCGGCCCCGGTCGCGCGGTGGGGGGATTGGGACATGAAGCATCTGCACAATGAACGCCTCGAGGCCGGCCGCGCCATCGCCACGCCGTTGCACGCGCTGGAGGCGAGTTTCGATACGGCGATCGGCCAGGCCGGCGAGCTGATGGTCGCGTTGTCGAGCGGGCGCAAGCGAGCGAAACTGTCGGCGGTCTATGGCGCCGAGGCGTTCGACGCGCTGGCCGAAACCGCGGCGCGGCTGTTCGCCGGGCGCGCGCAGGCGGTCGCGCTGCACCGTGCGCTGGACGGCGTGCGCGCCGATCTCGGCCTGCCGGCGCGCGCTTATGGCGACGAATCGCAAAAGCCCGATGGCTATACCGGCCTGGCGACCGGCATCGCCGCCGCCGCGCCCGCCTTGCGCATCGCGGGCTGAGGGGGGCCGGGTGACGCGACGACGACGCCTTGCGCGGCGCCGCGTCACCCGCTCGCGCCGGATAGCCACCACATCATGACCGGTCCCACCGCTTTCAACATCCTGCAGGCGCTGGTGTCGGGTTATGCCTTGTGGCGCGGCGGCAAGCCGGAGCGCTGGGCGGGTTTGCTGCTCGCCCTTGCGGCGGCGGCGACCTACCTTGCTTATACACCTTATGCGGTGCGCTTTCGCTCGGTCGAGGCCGGGGTGCTGGTCGTCGACCTGGCCCTG
>Ga0307510_10005454_pt1 | contig 15151 bp, 9 predicted proteins | sample 12_EM_MG_FD_207224 | JGI IMG/M metagenome (GOLD analysis project Ga0307510, IMG submission 207224) | Populus trichocarpa ectomycorrhiza microbial communities from riparian zone in the Pacific Northwest, United States - 12_EM | ecosystem: Host-associated > Plants > Roots > Unclassified | place...
TTCATTAAAATAAATTTTTTAGATTTTTTTATTTGTATAGAAACATATAAAAAAATATTAATTTAATATACTTGAAATGAAAAATAATTTTAAAAACTGGAGTTAAAGTAATAAACAAATACTAAATTCTAAATGGATTGAGATCCTTTCTCTCTGAAATGAACAAAATGAGGCCAAAACTTGCATCAGAGTATTGGGCTTACGGGAAAGTCGAACTGATAAAGGCTTAAAAGGACTTTAGCGACAACACTTTTTTACAATCTTACAAACAGTATCAATTTTTTAAAAAATATTTTTTATTTAAAAATATATTAAAATAAAATTTTTTATTTTTAAAAATTATTTTTAATATTACTACATTTAAGCAATATAAAAACATAAAAAAATAATTTTTTAAAAAAATCAAAATTTTATTGAACACAGTTCCAAATAATCTGTCAATCTTCTCCACTAGCCAAATCCTTAGCAACTAAACAATAATAAATAAAAATTATTAAAAAAATTCTTCAATCTCGACATGAAAAAACTACAAAACATCTCACATTTTCTCCCATTATAGATTTTAATCTGATTGAAAAGAAATTCTCCAACCTAGCAAAACTATTTATAGTTTCTACTTCAAAGATATTCTCTTTAACCTCTCTTTAAATAGGTACCGTTAAAAACTCTATCTTTATCTATTAATTTTCTTTTGAATTCCTTGAGGATCATATAATTTTATTTCCTTTTATTATTTTTTATTTATATTCATCAAGTTCTTATCTTTTGGAAATTTGGATTGCCATTTTCTTTTTTTTTAGAAAGAGACAATTAATAATGAGATTGACTCATTATTATATAACAATACATGGATTATTATTGATGTGTCTCTAGGTTCCAATGCAATTGGATATAAATGGGTTTTTTAAAAAAAATATAATAATGATAGATCAATTCAAACTTTTAAAATAAAGTTAGTAGCTAAAGGCCTTAAACAAAAGGAATGAATAGACAATTTTGATACATATGCTTCAATGGCTCATATAACATTTATAAGAATATTTTTGGCTTTATTATCAATCTATAATTTTTATGTACATCAAATAAATGTTAAAATAACTTTCCTCATAATGAATTAAATAAGAAGGTCTTTATGGAACAACCAAAGGGTTTTGCTTTACTAGAAAATGAGCATAAAGTCTGTAAATTAATTAAATCTCTATATGGATTGAAACAAACACCTAAACAATGACATGAGAAATTTGATTATGTAATTTTAGAATATGGTTTTAAACATAATAGTGCCGATAAATGTATTTATTCTAAATTTACTAATGATTTTGGTGTGATAATATATCTTTATATGGATGACATACTTATTATTAGTACTAACATAAATGATGTTAATGATACGAAGAAATATCTAACATTCAAAATTCAAAATGAAAGACTTAAATGACTTAGATACAATTTTAGATATCAAAATAAGAAAACATAGTGGGAAGTTTTGCTCTTTGTCAATCTTATTATATTAATAAAGAATCGTTTGAATATCAAATAAGCAAATACTACCTTTGATGTTTCCTTTAAGTTGACAGGAAATACTGATAGATTAATTGTTCAAATTGAATATGCTAGTGCAATTGGTAGCTCAATATATGTTATGCATTGTACTAAACAAGATATTACTTCTACAATACGTAAATTGTCTAGATTTGGACAATCTTATTAATGATTTTTTTTTAAAATAAATTAAAACAAAGTCGTATTGAATTTTTTTAAGAAACAACAAAACCAATTCTCACATGGGTTTTGACCGGATCAATCAAGTTGCAAGTTGACCCATCAAGTTAGTCGGGTTTTAACTAATCAATTGTTATCTAGTTTAATATAAAACCTGACCAGGGCTAGGTCTCGGATAAAAAAAACTATCATATTGACTTGTTGGGTAGGACTAGATGTACACTATTATTATGTGTTTGATATTGGGGTGCATGATTTTTTTCAAAAGTATTTTTTACTTTAAATGCATTAAAATATATATTTTTTATTTTTAACATCAGTGCAATAAAACCATTAAAAACACTAAAAAAATATATCAATTTAATATTTTTTCCAAGTAAAACACAACAAAAAAATAAAAACTATTAAACTCTCAACACACTTTTTCATAAAAACACCTCTAGGAACAATTGGTCTTTCCATTAGATTCTTTCCAAGGTCAACTTCTCTTTTAGCCTTTAAAAAAGATTTGGGATATAATTATTTGACTGGTTATGGTTACATCCTAATTCAAGTTTAATAACTATACTCAAAACCAATAACTGTCTATTTAAAATAAAATCGCGTATGAAATTAAATTCAATTCTACATGTTATTTAAATTTAATTGTTAACTTTTTATAATTTTTTTATTTAAAATAAAATATTAAACCACAAAATTAAATTCAATTATACTATTTAAAATACTTCTAGAATTGAGTTAAATAAACAATCGTGCTGATCATTTTGCTCTTAAGTTAGAATTCATTTATTTTTGTTAAAAAAACATTTCTCTTTATAAATGTGAAAATAAAACCAATATAATATTTTATAATAAATCATGATGTATGGTATGATAACATGTAATATTAACATGCATGAACTAGGATTATAGTAACATTAATAGCTTGCAAGTAACAATCTATCAATTATATTGTTCACCTCCAAGTTGACGCAGCAACAGCAATAGGGCAGCAACAGGTGCAAATCCACTAGCTCCAGTTATTGGGAAAAGAGTGCCCGACAGTGGAGCTAGAGCGCTAAATCCAGCAACAACTGCAAGGGCAGCAAGTGCGTTTAGAAATGAGATAACAAATTTAGTATAAAGTATGTTTTATTTAGATATATATATATTAAAATAATTTTTTTTTTATTTTTTTAAAAATTATTTTTTATATTAACACATCAAATAATTTAAAAATATAAAAAATAATTTTTAACTGTTTTTTCAAATAACAATTTTAATTTTAAAAGGTATAACTCAACTGGTTAGGTTCTAAGTTTGCTTCCTAAAAAATATCAATTTAAATTTTATAAAATTAAGAATTACTTGAGATTATTAACTTTTAAAGTTTATAATATTAGTCAATTTCAGCATCGATAAAATTAACCCCGGGAAAAGTAGACATCACTAAAGTTTCATACCACGAGTAATGACCATAAAGTTTCCTCCAGTTATTGCATCCTGACCAATGATACCATCACGATTCCATTTAGCCCATTTGCTTTTTAGCTGTTTGTAGCTGTGATAAAGGTTATTTTAAAAGTATTTTTTAAAAATATATATTAAAATTATATATATATATATATATATATATTTTAAAATTTTATTTTTAACGTTACTATATCAAATAATTTAAAAACATTAAAAATATAATTTAAAAAAAAACAATATGTTTGTATTTTTTATATTTTTTTAATTCAGTAAATTCATTAGGCAGGGTCCAATTTTTTCATCCAAAAAATCAAAGTTTTTGTTAAAAAAAAAATGGTAAAGAGAAGTTCTGGGATTTTTGAGAAAAACAAAAGAGAAGTATTTTTAAAATAATTTTTTTATTTAAAATTACTATAGCAAATAAAAATCTCTCTTTAATTTATTTTTATCTTTATGATTTAAATTTTATTTAAAATTCAAATTAATAACCTTTAAAAAAATTTCAAATACAAAAATTTATTTAAAACCAGACAGGAGTATCCGTTAAAGAAACAGAGGATGTTTGGTCCTATTTAACAAAAATGAATAAAAAATTATAAAAAAACAATGACACAAAAAGAATCAAACAGATTAAAATAATCAAAATGATTCTCTCTACTAAACCCAACTTCATTACCATCCAAACTGCCATTATCATTAATCACTCTTCTTTAACTCTCCTCACTCCCATCACTGAACCCCCCAGCACCATGGCTGCATTAACACTAACACACAACCTTCTTTTCGCTCCAACCCCACCTCTCAAAACCCTAAAACCCCACCAAAAACCAAAACCCTACAACCTAACCATCACCGCCACCTCCATCTCCGGCCGCAAACTCCGCGCAGCCGTGATCGGCGGTGGCCCAGCTGGTTCCTCCGCCGCAGAAGCATTAGCAGCAGGCGGAGTGGAAACTTTCCTCTTCGAACGCAGCCCTTCCACAGCTAAGCCATGTGGTGGGGCTATCCCTCTCTGTATGATCGACGAGTTTTCCATCCCTCTTCACCTCGTCGACCGACATGTCACTCGCATGAAGATCATCTCTCCTTCGAATCTGACCGTTGATTTCGGTTCCAGGACTTTAAAGTCTCACGAGTTTATCCCCATGTTGCGCCGCGAAGTACTGGATTCTTTTCTCCGATCTCGCGCTCAATCCAACGGTGCCCATTTTATCACTGGCCTCGTAACGGATATTGAGGTGCCTGATTTTTTTTCTTCCAAACCTTATGTTATCCACCACACGATTAATAATCGTAAACAATCGTTAGCCGTTGATTTGATTGTTGGTGCTGATGGAGCCAATAGCAGGGTAGCGAAGATTATTGATGCTGGGAACTACAGTTGTGCCATTGCGTTCCAGGAGAGAATCAAATTGCCGGATGAGAAAATGGAGTATTATCATGATCTCGCGGAAATGTATGTCGGGAATGACGTGTCGCCTGATTTTTATGCGTGGGTGTTTCCAAAATGTGACCACGTGGCGGTGGGGACAGGTACGGTGTGTGCGAGGCAGAATATTAAGGTGTATCAAAGAGGGATTAGGGAGAGGGTCAGGGAGAAGATTAAGGGTGGGAAAGTGATTAAAGTGGAGGCGCACCCGATCCCCGAGCACCCACGTCCGAGGCGCGTGCGTGGACGTGTGGCGCTTGTAGGGGATGCGGCGGGGTATGTGACCAAGTGTTCAGGAGAAGGGATATATTTTGCGGCGAAATCAGGGAGAATGTGTGGGGAGGCTATTGTGAAGGCTTCGGAAGGAGGGGAGAAAATGATTAGTGAGGAGGACTTGAAGAGGGAGTACTTGAGAGAATGGGACAGGAAGTATGTGAATACATTTAGGTTTCTGGATCTGTTGCAAAAAGTGTTTTATGGGAGTGATGTGGGCAGAGAAGCCTTGGTGGAGTTATGTGGGGATGAGTATGTGCAGAGGATGACATTTGATAGTTACTTGTATAAAAAGTTGGCTACTGGAGATAGATGGGGTGATGTGAAATTGGTTTTGAATACTTTTGGGAGTTTGATGAGATGTAAGGTTTTAGGAAGGGAGATGGAGGCTTTGAAGCTGTAAGCTAAGAATTTTGCTCTTCTTGTTTTAGGGCAAGTTCTCTGTTGTATGATAAGTGACAAGCCGCCATAAACCCTCCGGGATGTATGTGAAGCTTTGTTAAGCGAAGATGTTCTTGATCAATGTTGTGTTCATGCAGGCCATTTTTCATTTTTTTTCCAGGGGAGGAGGAGGAAGGGAGAGTGGATGTAGCAAGCCTACTCCCCAATGTTCTTTTGGAAATTTGAAGTAGCTATAGCAAGTATCTGTATGTTCCACATGTAATTTCCTTCAACCTTCCAACTAGAAGACAACCGGGAGCTAGATGTTGCTGGCTCTAATGATTTCATTGTACTTTGGAATGGATACGAAGATTGGTTCAAAGCCAAAATTGGGTTTCATCGCTGTTGTATTCAAGAGAATCATCGATCGTCTTTTTTCTCAGAAAGATGAGGAGGAAGGGTGTGGAAGTTGGAGAGGGTGGATGTAAAGGGCGTATGCTAAATAAATGCCTTGGAAAGTTCAGGAGTGGTCGAGCAGCTGGTATTCTGCGAGTAATTTCCTCCAAACTTCCAACTTGAAAGCATCATTATTAATTGTGCTTAGAGGTTTTTATTTTATTTTTATTGTTGGAAAGAGGAGTTTATGATCCTGATATCTTCTCAAGTTGCATGGCCAATCACTCATTACTTTCAATTACGAGAAGTATACAAGTAATTACGTAAAAAACAAGTTATTTGTAAGTGTTTAATTATTGAAAATTCAATTACATCAAACACTTGATGCTATGATTACAGTGATAAGCAAAAATGTAATTCATCTGGAAAAACGAAGAGCAAGGTGCCTGGAAGTAAAAGGAACTGCTATGCAAGGAGTTCAGTAGCAGAAGCATCAAATAAGAAAACTTAAGAAAAATAAAATTAAGTAAGAAAAATATTTATTTTCCTAAAAACTCAAGAAATAAGAATCTAGACATGCCAAATATCCATCTTCAACACATTCAGTACTTAATATCATTGTAAAAAAAACTTAAACAATTGAAGCAGCAGTAGTCGCACCAGAAGACACGAGGTTGATAGTCTCCAATATCATCTTTAACTTGAAGTTCTTTTCCTTCTCAAGGATCATCTCCTCCATCAGATTCTCAATTTTTTGCACCATCTGTGCCTTTCCATCAGCCTCCCTTCGTAACAGAACATTCATGCTCTCCACTTGCCCCTTTAATTCCGCTAAACCCTTCTCAACAGTTCCTTCTCTGATAGTCTCCAATTCCATCTTTAACTTGAAGTTCTTTTCCTTCTCAAGGGTCAACTCCACCATCAAATTCTCAATTTTTTGCGACATCTGTGCCTTTCTATCAATCTCCCTTTGTTTCAGAACAATCATACTTTCCACTTTCCTCACTAATTCCACCAGATCCTCCTCAAGAGTTCCTATTCTACTCATGTTTATACAGGTATGATCTCTCAATTTTGAACAAATCTCTAGAAGTTTTCTATGTATTCTGAATAATCAAGATGGCTTTAAATAGTCTTTACAAATCATACTAGGCAAAGACTTCTTAACATCATCTAACAACGTGAAGAAATTAATCAAATAACCATCTCCTAATAAGAATAAAACTCTAACATTGATTTATTACTGCAGAATTCTAACTTTAACACAGTCATAATTCTTACAAACCTCTAGTCTCCTATAAACTATAAACTTACAGCTGATGTAGAACTCTAATTCTGTTAGGCGACTCCTATCAATGATGGTTTCACCTCCAAAACAAACCATTTTCACAGCCGCGTCTTTTTTAACCCAGCTTAAAATTATGGCTCGAGTTTATTCCCTTTAAATTTCCAGCCACTGGTCCTTCTATTCTTCAGCTTGAACCCACCGAGCCAGTATCAGTACCAACAGTAATCTGGCAAGCTTGGAGACGAGAAACATAGCCAGATAAGTATCCCCTGCAATAAAAGAACTCAGACATAAGCAAATGATAGTGGAACTTCAGAAATTCAGGCATTGAACCATTGTACATGCAAGAAGAGTTTTCAATTCTAATGTTGAACCATTTCTCAAATTCTTAACAGCATCATTTGAACAAACACCCTGCGATGTCTGTAAGAAACCAAGACTTTTCTTAACAGCATCATGTTCCTATGATTCTGGAGCTTGAAGCCTCTTCATTTTCTGGATTAGGCTTCAAGCCACTGAAATCCCCTTAGCAGATGGCTTCATTTTCTGGATTGTGCTCATGCCACAATCCACAAGGCAATCCGTGAAATAAACTCAAATGATGTTGCAATCAAAATCATTTAAGATTTTCACGTTTGTGTCGTCCCTTGACTCAGCGTAAAATCCTAAATGATTGGTAAATGATTTTACGCTGAGTCAAGGGACGACGCAAATGTGAAAATCTTAAATGATTTTGATTGCAACATCATTTGAGTTTATGTCACGGAATGCCTTGTGGTTGTGGCAAGAGCACCACCACCAATCTGTTCCAAGATTCTGTATTCATTCTGTGTCCCTGGGTATCCAAGCACAGTTAGTTTATGAGCTCTGGATGATGAAGCCGACATGGTTTTGATCTTGATCTTGAATGAGATGGATTTTGTTGGTTTCTTGAGCTGGGCAAGGAACTTTTCTTGATAACGAGGAAGGTTAGTTTGTTTTGGAAAAAGAAAGAAACTAGGTGTTTTGCAGGTGGTTTTCTTGTGAAGTCTCAGGTTTGAAAGGGGGAGAGATCGAGCAATGATTTATCTTCAAGAAGTAAGAGTCAATACATGAAGATACATGGCATGGGAAATACATGAAGATGCATGGGAAATACATGAAGATACATGGCATGGGAAATACATGAAGATAGATGGCATGGGAAATACATGAAGATACATGGGAAATACATGAAGATAGATGGCATGGGAAATACATGAAGATACATGGCATGGGAAATACATGACTGCCTGTGCAGTTTGAGGGATTCAATATGCAGGAGCTTGTGCTTCCTGGGCTTCTTGTACCCCAGTCCTCATGGTTTGGACTTTTTTCTTTCAGAATAACATTGAAGCTAGAGGAGGAGGAGAGAAATATCGGTTGATTAAGTTGGAGAAATTGTACAGAGCCAAGTATCACAGCTTCGGTTAAGCTATATATATATGCTGCTCGCAAAGCAAGTGTGAAAGTATGCTCTTCTGCAAAGTCAGTTTGGTTAAACTATATCCTTCACTGCTCGCATGGAAAATCTTAGAAAACACGAGTTGTGTTTTTGTCTTCTTGATTAATATAAGACAAACAATGTGTCAAAATACTTAGAAAACCCAGAGAAAACAAAAACAGAGAACTTTTGCAAGAAAACAATTGTATGGTCAGTGGGGTTGGAGCCCAAAGAGCAAGTTGCAAGGCAGCACGGAGGCACCACCAGAAGTAGAACATGAGCTAGCTAGGCCTTGGTTTAGATTCCTGATTTGCAGAATCTTGGTAAGGTGAAGTCCTATAAATGGAATTTTCTTGCAAAAGCAATGATTTGAAGGGAAATTATAATGGGATCTCTTCCATAACTTATTCGCCAAGATTTATTAAATGAATATTGTAGACACAGATGTAAATTACATGTCTACTTGAATTTTTTATATATCATGATTATATTTTTGGATGTAATTCATATATTTTTTATAATAATTTTGTATACATTTACCATCATCATTGGGGTATATAATTTATCTTTTAATTACCTTTTCACACTCCTATTGCTTAACAAAGCTTGATTTATCAGAGTTTATCAAATTAATTATTTTATTTAAAACAATATTATTTTAGTTATTTTTTTATATAAAATTATAAGTTACTTGAATTTACTTGTATTAATATTTGATAAAGTTCTAGAAATCCAAGTAATCCAGGAACAAGTTTCTCGAGTTGGATAGTCGGTTAATAAATTGATCCTAATAATCTTATTCATTCTATGCTTGATAATTTGTATTTGGTGCTTTGTAGGCCAAAGTGGCTTGTGACTAATATTTGTAAAATGTTCTTTTTGGTGGAAGTAGAGACTCCTCGATGCTTAAATAAATATTTTTTAGAGAAAAAAATATAATAATATTCTAGAAAGAGATACTATAAAAATATATAAGCATTTGAGAATGAAAATTATAAACCTTTATTCTGGAGGTCTCATAATGTGGATTTTTCATTTTATGGAGAAAAGCGGTGAAGTATAACTTCATCTTTATGATATTTTAAGTTGCATTGTGAGCTATATTCACTCATTTTATCCAGCTAAAAGATAGCATGGCTGACCATAAAAGACTTTAATAATTCTAATGGTCTTGGTGTAGTAAAAACTTGTTTAATTAAGTTTTTTTTGTTGAAATTACTCTGTTATTTTATATAAAAATCTATAGAATTGATGATGTTAAACTCAATCATCTTTTGGGTTTGGCACTAGCCAAACCCAATATGTTTGGGCTAGGTATATTGCCAAGCTCATCCGTGCCCGAGGCTGACTAGCACCAGACCTAACGTGCCCAAGACCTAGCACACTGCCAAGCATAATTTTGTGGCTGGGTCTGGCTAGCATCAGACCTAGTGTGCTTGACGTTTAACATATTGCAAGGTCCAATTGTTGTAAAGTCTTGGCACACTGTCTGCCTAGCATGTCTGGGCTAAATATACTGCCAAGCCCAATGTGGTGGGCACCAAACCCAACACGCCTTCACTAGGATGTGCTTAACATATTGCAAGGTCCAATTGTGACAAGGTCTTGGCATACTGTCATGCCTAGCATGTCCGGGGCTTAATATACTGCCAAGCCCAATGTGGCGGGCACCGGATCTAACACGCCTTCATTAGGATGTGTTTGTGTTTTAAAAAATTTATACTTGTAAACTAATATTTTTTTTAATAAAGATATACCAATAAAATCTTTAATCAATATTCTTGAAATAAAATTTAATTTACTTCAAACTCCGAGCAACTCAAACTTGTGTGAAATAGACTCTGTTCAATAGCTATGCTATTAAGACCCAAAAACTTAATTAAATAAATATTTTGAGAGCATCAATATGTAGAAGATTGTTATACTTATGGGCTATGTATTATCATGGGCTGACATTTTAAGTTGATAACACCTCTGGGCTCCCTTTGCTTGGCCCATATATATTGCCACGTGTCAAAAATGATGCTATAAATCAATCCAATATTCCCGCCCTCTCAAAAAAGACGCAAACCTAAAACCCATTTTCCCCAGAAAATTATCAAAAATTTCCCGGAACCCAAACACCAAACTCTCTAGGGGTTCAAAATCGCCGGAATGTCAGTGCTCAATTGGAAGCACCACACTCTCATTCAAGCTCTAATGTCACGCGGGCCACTCACGGAAGACGAATTATTCAACATCTTCGCTGACGTCACCGGAAAAAACCCGAGTAAATACTTCGTTTTTTCCTCTCTTTTTTATTTTTTTTATGTTTCTATGATTTTTAAGGCAAAGTCGATCTCTTTTTCTGTTGAAACTGGAGAAAATTAGGAATATTTAGTTTTTGTGAAATTAGAGATTACGGTTTTTTTTAAAGAGGGACAAAATTAATTTATTATGTTTTCATGGCTATTAATTTTTTTTTTTTTTTTGCAGGAGGTAATAAGAGAGAATTAAATGATTATTTACTGAAGATAAACAAGGAATTGTCGTATGTTCAAATGGAGATGAGGTGTTGTAGAAACCAAAATGATGGTGGAGTGTGTTATGGACTTGTCAATACTGTTCCTGATGAGCAATCGAAGCTCGGAACGAAGTATTCTGTCCCACAGATTGCTTTATTTAAAGGCGTTGTAAGTGTCATAGTGGAATTTGATTTATTTTGGGAGACATTTATTGTTATTGTTGTTAAAAGCTTTATGATGATGGTCATGTTGCTTGTTTCCATGGGATGACTCTGTAGACCGGGAAATGATGATCCCTGTGATCATTTCACCGATGCTTGTGGAATATGTGTTTTGGGAGTTGTTTTTGTTGGGGATTCTCTGTGGCTGATTTGTAGTTTGTATGCAAAAATGGGAATGTAAGGTGCAAGTGTTGGCTTGGGTAGGTTTTCATAAGAAATGGATTAGTTTGAGTATATTAGGCAATGACTAATAAGTAGGTAATATTGAAACTTTAATGAGATTTCATTTCTCTAATATACACCTTTGAATGCATTGAGTTATCCTCTTTATTAAATGCCATGCTGCCACACATCTAAGCCTGATGTTTGGAGTTACTGTTTGGCAGCTTAACTTTCCCTTTCAGCAGTAAAGGCATGTAATATGGAATGAGAAAAGGAAACCCATGCTGTGGATTCTGTATTCCATAGCATACTGAAAATAAAATAAAAAAATCACACATATAAGCTCCTTTATTCTCAGATTCTTGTGTGTGTGTGTGTGTGTGTGTTTGCTTTTCAAAAGACAACTGTTTTTGTGATCTAAAAATGAATCGTGCTGGTCCACTGGTTTTGCCAGATTGTGAATGAGTAAATTTCAGGATTTGTCTTGTTTTTAATTTATTGAGCATGAGTAGCTAGTTTTGTTTCTGTTTTTTTCCCTCCATTCTTGATCATTGTATACAACTTTCTTTTCACTGTAGTCTGTTATAAGTTGAACAACTGTGCTATTGAATTTCTGCCTTTAATTTAATGGGATTTAGATTCATGTTTTTTATGTTATTTATTTGTTTGTTTGATTTCATTTGTCAGATAGAAGCGATAGTGCAGGATGTCACTGCCCAAGGAAGCATATCCAACATTGATGCTCTCAATATACGACTAGAGAATCAGGTCTGAAAATTTTCTCCTACCAGCACTTTTAAGTTAATCAATGAATTTGATCATAAATAAAATGACCTCGCACCAAGAAAAGAAATAACATTGCGAGTACATTTTTTCAATGCCAAGTGGCTTCTATTTTTACCAACAAGGACTCAAAACTTCTGGGTTATTTTGTAATTAGGAAGTTTCTTCTCTGAAACAATGGCATTTATCTTTTATCTTCTGTCAAAACATTGTGAAATATCCTTCAGAGTGATAAAAATGCTTGCCATTTTCAAGCTAGTGCAGAGTTCTGTTAGACATACATCATGTTATACCTGAGGATTTGACTAGGATCTCATTGGGGTCTCTAACTTAACATGAGACAGTTATTAGACCCTAGCATGAATGCACTTTTCATGGTGTTGGGATATTTTGAAACTATAATCGGTAGAACTCTGCTCTTGAAATTCACTCTGGTATCCCACTTATCTTCTGGTACGATTCTGGAGCTTGAAACCTCTTCATTTTCTTGTTTAGTCTTCATTCTTCTCTGTTTATTATATCCTTCCTGCCATTTCTAGCTGCAGTAGTAATTTGTGGTTTAAAGCCAGTGAAATTCCCTTATCAGATGACTTCATGCATACTTATCTTATTTCTGTGATGGTTTTAAAATCAATCAAATTCTCATTGTGGTTTGTTTAGAAGCTTGATCTGTTTATGGAAAGGGAAACTCTGTTTGGGAAAAAAAGACTACACTCATCCAATTTGTGATCTCATCAATTCAATTTGATTTTTTCATTTTTAAAATGTATTTATTGGCCATTTGGAATTGCAGCTGGTTACTATATTCGAAGATGATGGCCTAAAACAATATTCCTGAGCAACAAAAATGACCATTATCTCCTTCACGGTCTCTAACTAGGCATTTCTTTTGTATTCCTCAAATATTCCTGCCACGCTTGATCTTTTTGCAATGCTTAGCCAAATCACTCTGTAGATAAACTGTCTTATTGTACAAATTAGCGCAGTCGATGGTGTTCTTTGCTTGATGGTCAGATCACAGTTAATAAATCTTGTGACAAAAAGATTGCTGAATCCATGAACTTTCAACTTAAACTTTTGTTACAGGCAGACAAGTCTCTTGCTAGTTGTATAAAATATATTTGTCTCTTTAACCATTAGCGTGATGTCAGGAACAATGAAGAACTCCGTCCCATTTTCATTTGTACAGACGTTTGTTTTGTTTTATGCATGCATGCATGCTAATGTGCTTGGCAATCCTGGCCTCTTTCCAGGTCCAGAATGGGACAGGGTCAGAATATCAGGAAGGTCCATCTCAGATCCCTCCTGCTTTAAGGAACTTCTCCATGTCCCAAAAGGAAAAAACACTTGATGAACTTGTTCGAGACAACTGGCTTTGCCACACACCAGATGGTGCCATTGGACTTGGTGCTAGATCCTACCTTGATTTGCGAAGTTGGTTCAATAGTTCTGGTATACCTTCATGTGAGGTGTGCAATGAAGCTGGAGTAAAGGTTTTGTTTCTTCGACCCTCCTGTGTGCTATTTAATCTGCTTTTATGTTATGAATTCAACTTGAATTCTTTTCAGTTGTTATCCTCGAGGGAAATCCATCTTAAGTGGATGATGTGAATTAGATACAAGTTAGAAGATTGTTCGACAATGCTTCTTACATTTGTTAGATGACCTTCTTGATTGGAGACTAAACTACATCACACATATATAGATTGAAAAAGAAAATAGAGAATCATGTGCATCATTTCAAAGTATTTGTAATGGTCAATTACCTCCAGATAACTGCAATAATGCTATGGAATTTTAGTCTTAAAAGCCTATCCTATGAACTAAACAACTGACTAATGGTCACAATTTTTTTCTCTATATAATTAGGCCTCAGCTATTGGAATGTTGTTTGTTGCTCCTATTAGATCCAACGATTTATTCCCATTCTTTTTGACAGGGAAAAGTGTGTCAAAATGAAGGATGTACAGCTCGAATTCATCATCACTGCCTGGAGAAGAAAATTTCTCATAGCAGGGTATTAGTGTTGATGAATCTATTGTCTCGATATCAACAATTGACAGATAGTCACTTTTACTTCGTGAAGTCACTAATAAAAAGATTTTACAGGGTGACATAGTCTGTCCAAGCTGTGGCATTCAATGGCATCGCGGAGTGGCCAAAACTGAGGTCATAGAGGAAGAGGGTGACCTAAATGGGCATATTCAAAGCCAGCTGCCAGCAGGATCCAAAAGGAAGAGGCTGAGAGCCGACACAAATATCCCAGCAGCAGCTTTTGGATGTGTTTCCTCTCAGGGTTCCCAGGCCGGTTCTAGTAGAAGGATCACCCGGGCTTCCGCCCGATTAAGTTAAAATTTGTCAATATCTATCTTGATTAGAAGATCAACTGAAAAATAGCTGTATATTTTGCAAAAGGAATTGCATTTCTTTCTTAGCTAATCTTGCATGGAACAATGGCTGTTAATATTAATTTAACTTTTATTGTACACCTCGATTTTTAAGAATTGAAATGTAAGATTCCGAGAGAAGGCATTACAGTTACATTTGCTGACCAGACATCATAGGAAGGTTGTTTCCATGGTTACAGAATTTTGAACTTTAACCTGCATTGCTTTTCAGTTTTCACGTTCAACATTGACTTCTGATCATTGAAGCAAAGTTGAAGCCTGCATTAACCATCTTCTCCTAGCACATCTTTTATGTCGAAGCTATAGACATGTCTGGATATTTGATACCTTAAGAGAGGTGAAGTTATGGATTAAAACCCTGTTCAAACAACAACCGGGCGTATAGAAATTGCATTAAAACAAATGCTAAAATAGCTCAATTTTGCACTTAGACTAAAAGAAACTTTTAAAGCATGTAATTGAGGAAGAGATTTTTTTTTTTTTATTGTGTATGATTCAAATAATATAATGATAATATTGTTTTTTTATCAAAAAAAAACTTGTCAAAGTTGAAAGGAAAATTATTTTTTTTATGAGATATATTTGGGATTGAAAGAATGATTGGGGATGAAATGGTTTGTTCGGGTTTTTTGAACTATAATATTAATATTGATTTGTTTTTTAGGACACAA
>Ga0307510_10005455_pt1 | contig 15151 bp, 17 predicted proteins | sample 12_EM_MG_FD_207224 | JGI IMG/M metagenome (GOLD analysis project Ga0307510, IMG submission 207224) | Populus trichocarpa ectomycorrhiza microbial communities from riparian zone in the Pacific Northwest, United States - 12_EM | ecosystem: Host-associated > Plants > Roots > Unclassified | place...
ACCGTCGAGGATCCGACCGTCTGGGACAAGCCCTGGGGCGGGGAGTACGAGTTCGCACCGCTGGGCGGGGTGATCTACGAATACGCCTGCCATGAGGGCAACTATGCGCTGCCCGGCATCCTGGGCGGCGCGCGCGCTAAGGAACGCGAGGCGACCGAGGCCAAGACCGCCGCGCCCAAGGACGGCGGCGAACCGTAGCCGGCGGGAAAGGCCGGCCCGCGAAAAAGGCGGCCCTCACGAGCCGCCTTTTGCCGCTTCCTTCAAACCGCGCAGGATCGAAATCCTGGGAAGCGTCGCGGGGCCCCACGCCCTGACGGTCGCCGCTTGGGAAACCGCCGTTAACATCCTGATCCACCTCCGCAAGCCCGCTGGCAAGTGGGTCCAAGCGCGCAGGGCCCAAGTTCCCGCGCCCTGTGGCCGCCGCACAACGCCCCGAAATGGCCCCAATCGCGGCCCTCGGCGGCCACATCGGCCCTCCAGATAGGGGCCGTCGGCTGATCGGCATCCGGTCCGGATCCTGAACAGCCCCCCCAGCCCCCAGATCGGGGCGCCTGGTCGGCCGACACCTTCCCCCCCTTGCGTTTGGCCGATTGACCCCTGCCCTGGCGGGCAGGTTTTTTGGCCACGGAAAACACGCAAAGAGCACGGACGTGGGGCGGCTCTGCCCTGCCCTCACGAGCGGGCGGTTTGCCGGCTGCTTTGTTGCAAGGATTTGAACACAAAGAGCACAAAGGGGTCACTCCAGATGCCGGCGCGCGCTGCCCGGCCCAGGCACAACGGCCCCTTCGTGGTCTTCGTGATCTTTGTGGTCTTCGTGTTTGAAAATAGAGAGCGCCCGCTCACGCGGTGGGCGCGCAAACCTGCCCTGCCCCTTCAGGGGCGCTCCGCGAAGGCGCTATATGGGCAGTCATGTGTGCCGTGAACAAAACACGAATACCTAACGAGGACCGCTGTCAAAGATTATGTGACCGGCTAGACAGGATTTCCAACTCAGGAGGCGCGGGCCATGCAGCTCGGACTGGACGGCAGGGTAATCTTCGTGGCTGGCGCCAGCCGCGGCATCGGGTTGGGCATCGTCGAGGCCTGCCTGGCCGAGGGCGCGAAGCTGGCGCTCACCGCCCGCGGCGCCGAGGCGCTGGAGGCCACGCGCGGCCACCTGGCGAAGACCTATGGCGAGGACCGCCTGATCGCCATCGCCGGCGACATGCGCGAGACCGCCGCGATCGAGGACGCCGTGGCCCGCACGGAAGGGACCCTCGGCCCGATCTTCGGCGCTGTCGCCAACGTCGGCCTCTACCCCTGCCCGCCCGGCATCGAGGTGGACGACGACACCTGGGACAAGGGCTTCGCTCAGAACCTCGATTCAGCCTGGCGGCTCTCCCGCGCGGTCCTGCGCCGCATGACGCCACGGGGCGAGGGCTCCATGCTGCTGATCTCCTCGATCGCCGGGCTGGGCGCGCTCGGCTCGCCGCTCACCTACGGCACCTCCAAGGCCGCCATGAACCACCTGACCAAGGAGCTCGCCAGGGTCGCCGGCGCCAGCGGGGTGCGCGTCAACGCCATCGCCCCCGGCAACATCCTCTTCCCCGGCGGCACCTGGGAGGCCAACGCCACCGGCCCACGCGGCGACGCCTGGGCCCGCTGGATCAAGCGCGAAGTGCCGCTGAACCGCTACGGCCGCCCCGAGGAGATCGGGGCCGTGGCGGCCTTCCTGATGAGCCCGCTGGCGGGGTTCGTGACGGGGGCGGTGGTGCCGGTCGACGGGGGGCAGACGCGGTAGGGCATTCTCCTCTTTAGGGGCGCGACAGGCCGCGCGGCGGCCAGGGTGAGGGATCCCGCGTCTTGACGGCTCCTGACAACTGAGCCGACCGGACGCAGGACCACATCCGGTTGGAACCAACCTCCCCCTCCCCTCCGCCCCCGAGTCCGGGTACACCGCCGCCCATGAGCGCTGCCCCCACCAAGACCATGGCCGAGACGGCCGCTGAGTTCGGCCTGAACGCTGAGGAGTACGACCGGATCGTGCTGCGGCTGAACCGGGAGCCGAACCACGTGGAGCTGGGGGTGTTTTCGGTGATGTGGAGCGAGCACTGCTCCTACAAATCGTCGAAGACGCACCTTTCGAAGTTCCCGACGACGGGGCCTCGGGTGATCTGTGGCCCGGGGGAAAATGCGGGCGTCGTCGACATCGGCGATGGGCAGGCCTGTATCTTCAAGATGGAGAGCCACAACCACCCCTCCTACATCGAGCCCTATCAGGGGGCGGCGACGGGCGTGGGCGGGATCATGCGCGACGTCTTCACCATGGGGGCGCGGCCGGTGGCGTTGCTGAACGCTTTGCGGTTCGGCGATCCCTCGCATCCGAAGACCAGGCGGCTGGTGGGCGGCGTGGTCTCGGGGATCGGCGGGTATGGCAACTGTGTCGGTGTGCCGACGGTGGCCGGCGAGACCAATTTCCACCGCGGCTATGACGGCAACATCCTGGTCAACGCCATGTGCGTGGGCCTGGCCGATGCGGACAAGATCTTCTATTCGGCGGCGCCTTCGGCGGGATTGCCCGTGGTCTATTTCGGGTCGAAGACCGGGCGGGACGGGATCCATGGCGCGACCATGGCCTCGGCCGAGTTCGACGATGCGTCCGACGAGAAGCGGCCGACGGTGCAGGTGGGCGACCCCTTCGCCGAGAAGCTGTTGATCGAGGCGACGCTGGAGCTGATGGCGTCGGGCGCGGTGGCGGCGATCCAGGACATGGGGGCGGCGGGGCTGACCTCGTCTTCCGTTGAGATGGCCGGCAAGGGCGGGGTTGGGCTGGAGCTGGACCTCGACGCCGTGCCGCAGCGCGAAGAGGGCATGAGCGCCTACGAGATGATGCTGTCGGAGAGCCAGGAACGGATGCTGGCGATCCTGAAGCCCGGGCGCGAGGCCGACGGGCAGCGGATCTTCGCCAAGTGGGGGCTGGATGCGGCGACCATCGGCTGGACCACCGAGACCGGACGGCTGGTGCTGAAGCACCGGGGCGAGACGGTGTGCGACGTGCCGCTGGCGCCCTTGTTCGACGACGCGCCCTTGTACGACCGGCCGTGGGTGGCGCCGGCGTTGCAGCCCAGGCTGACTGCGGCCGATGTACCGGAGCCCGCGGACTATGGGGCGGCGATCCTGACGCTGATGAGTTCGCCGGATATGGCGTCGAAGCGCTGGCTCTGGGAGCAGTACGACCGCCATGTGATGGCCGACACGCTGGAGGATTCGGCGACGGGCGCGGACGCCGGGATCGTGCGGGTGCATGGGACGAGGAAGGCCCTGGCCATGACCTCGGACGTGACGCCGCGCTATGTGCTGGCCGACCCCTATGAGGGTGGCAAGCAGGCGGTGGCGGAGGCCTGGCGCAACCTGACGGCGGTGGGGGCCGACCCGATCGCGATCACCGACAACCTCAACTTCGGCAACCCCGAGCGGCCGGACATCATGGGCCAGATCGTGCGCGCGATCGAAGGGATGGCGGAGGCCTGCCGGGCGCTGGATTTCCCGGTCGTGAGCGGCAATGTCAGCCTCTACAACGAGACGAATGGGTCGGCCATTCCGCCGACGCCGACGGTGGGGGCGGTGGGGCTGATCGCCGACTATGCGCACCGCGCGGATTTCTCGTCGATGCGGGCGGGGGACGCGCTGGTGCTGGTGGGCGAGACCGGGTTCGAACTGGGCGCGTCGATGTACCTGCGCGAGGTCGTGGGCCGCGAAGAGGGCGCGCCGCCGCCGGTGGACCTGGCGGTCGAGCGGCGCAACGGCGACTTCGTGCGGAGCCTGATCCTGAGCGACCAAGTAACTGTCGTACATGATCTTTCGGACGGAGGGCTAGTGGCCGCAGTGGCCGAGATGGCGCTGGCGGCGAAGGTCGGGGTTTCGCTGAGCGCGTCGGGCGTGGGCGGGCTCTTCGGCGAGGACCAGGGGCGCTATCTGCTGGCGGTGAGCGACGCAGGCCCGATCCTGGCGGCGGCGAAGGCGGCGGGCGTTCCGGCCGGCGTGGTCGGCCAGGCGGGCGGCGAGAGCCTGTCGGGGCCGGGCTTCGACGTGCCCCTGACGACGCTCCGCACCGCCCACGAGGGCTGGCTGCCGGGCTATATGGCGTAGGTTTGCACTCAACCTGGCAGCCCTCCAACTCTGTCATCCCGGCCGCAGCGAAGCGGAGAGCCGGGACCCAGGGGCCTGGTCCGGGATGACGGGGTTTGTAAGATCCCGATGTCTCTGAACTAGACTTGAAGCGCCAGCCCAGGCGGCTACTTCGGTTTCCTGAAGCGCAGCAGGAACTGGTCGGTCTTGCCGCGGATGGCGGGGTCGAAGACCATCTTGGTGTGGTCGTCGGCCGGGTTGGCGAAGATCGTGCTCTCGCCGTCGAGCTTGAAGCCGGCCGCAATGACCTCGGCCTTGACCGCCGCCGGATCGATGCGGTGGCGGCTTTCGGTGTCGCGCAGGCCGGAGCCGGCCTCGGCCGCATGGTCCAGCACCACATAGACGCCGCCCGGCTTGAGCGCCGCGAACACCGCCTTGTTGAAGGCCGTGAGGTCGGCCGGACCCATGAACTTGTCGTGCAGGTCGTGGTAGTCCTGGCGGATGAAGACCGCGTCGAGGTTGGCCGGCAGGCCGGGCGCATTGACCGGCGCGGTGACGAGCTCGACGTTGGCGTAGGCCGGCTGGTCGGTGATCTGCTTCAGGATCGTCAGGATTTCCGGGTGGGCCTTGAGCATCTCGGCGGGCTCGACGGCGTAGAGCTTGCCCTTGGGCCCGACCGCGCCGCTGAGCGCGCGGATGAAGCGGCCGGCGACGACGTCGGCCACGCGATCGCCCGGCTTGACGCCGATGAAGGCGATGACCTCAGGCGCCTTCATGGCGGGGTCGGTCAGGGCGTCGGCCGCAGCCGCGGGGGCCTGGGCGCGGGCCTCGAAGCCCGATCCGGCGATGAGCAGTCCGGCGGCCAGCGCCGCGACGATCAGTTTCATGTTGAGATCCTCCCTGGGCCGGTGCGCCCATACTAGATAGACGATCGGCGATCCCCTAGTCCGACATCGCCCCGAAAGACGGCGGCTAGAGCGCTATTCGCTCCGATTGAATCGGAGCGGCGCTATAAATCTTTGTTTTGTCGCGCTTTCTAGCGCCGAACCGGCGGCCACTTCGGCGGAAAACGCTCTACGTAGTTTCCCTTACGGAATACTCCCCGCTGGCGGGGCCGCGCGGCAAGAGCCATAATTAGGCGGTATGCGGCGGAATTGACGCCCTGGCTCAGGACGCCGATCAGAGATGCGTTTGCGATGACCGGCATAGGCGGCTTGATGGACCGCTCGACGCCGCACCCCGGCCGGAGGTGGCGGCGCGAGATGATCAGCGGCCTGGGCGCGCTCGCCCTGGCGCTGGTCACCTTCTCCGGTCTCGCCTGGCTGAACCTCGATACGGTAGAGCGCACCTTCGTTCGCGACCAGCAGGCCGTGGCGCTGCTGCTGGAGATTAACGACGCGCAGCAGGCGGTGCTGAGCCAGCAGGCCGGACTGCGCGGCTACGTCATCTCCGCCAATCCCGCGCACCTGCGCCCCTATGACGAAGGCCGCGTCGCGCTCGCGACGGCCCTGGACCGCCTGACCCGCCTGACGCGCGACGAGCCCACTCAGGCGAGGCGGGTGCGGGATCTGGCCGCCCTGACCGCCGCGTGGCGGCGCACGGTGGCCGAGCCGGAGATCGCCGCGGTGCGGCGCGGGGCCCGCCAGGAGGCGACGGCGCTCGTGGACGCCGCGGCCAACCGCGCGCAGATGGCCGCGATCAGCGAGGCCGTCTTCAACTTCAAGACCTACGAGCGGCTGTCCCACCTGGCGCGGAGCGCGAGCAACGAGGCGGCGTTCAGGACGGCGCGGTGGATGCTGCTGTTCGGCGCGGTCGTCGCGATGGCGATCGCCGCGCTGATCGGCGGACGCGCGCTGGCGCTGATGGCGCGCTCCAGGCGGGCCGCCGAACAGGCCGAGGCCTTCATGCGCGCGATCATCGAGGGCATGCCCGCGATGCTGGCCATCAAGAGCGCCCAGGATCTGCGCTTCGAATTCCTGAACCGCGCCGGAGAGGAATTCATGGGCGGGACGCGGGACCAGATCATCGGCAAGAACGCACACGACCTGCTGCCGCCGGAGCAGGCCCGCCAGCTCGATGAGGTCGACATGATCGCCCTCGCCAACCCAGACCGCCTGACCTTCGACGAGCAGGCCATCGCCACCCGATCCGGGCCGCGCCACCTGGCCATCCGCAAGATCGTAGTCGAAACGCCGGACGGCTTGCGCCACCTGGTGGCGATCAGCACGGACATCACCCGCCTGAAGGAGGCCACCGCGGCGCTGGAAGAGGCGCTGGGCCAGGCGCAGGCCGCGGCCAGGGCCAAGACCGAGTTCCTGGCCAATATGAGCCACGAGATGCGTACGCCGCTGAACGGGGTGACCGGCATGGCCGAGGCCCTGTCGCGCACGCCGCTGGACGCGCGGCAGGCGACGATGCTGCGCACGCTGCGCGAGGCGGCCGCCGGCTTGGACACGCTGTTCGGCGACTTGCTGTCGCTGTCGCGGACCGCCGGGGAAGTCGCCTCGCCGGGCGAGGCCTTCCAGCTGGGCGGCGCGGCGCGGGCGGCCGTCGCCGAGCATGCGGCGGCGGCGCGCTCGAAGGGCCTGCGGCTGACGGCGCAGATCGCCGGCGACGCCGAGGTCCGGGTGCTGGGCGACGCCGGGCGGCTGCACAGACTGCTCGGAGCGCTGCTCTCCAATGCGGTCAAGTTCACCGAGGCGGGCGCGGTCTCACTGACGCTCGAGCCGGTCGCCGCCGGCCGCTACCGCTTCGAGATCGCCGACACCGGCGTCGGCATGGACCCGGCCGAACGCGAGCGGCTGTTCGAGGAATTCGCCCGGTCCGACACCTCGGCCACGCGGGCGCACGGCGGCGCGGGCCTGGGCCTGGCCATCGCACGCCAGTGCGCCGCGGCCCTGGGCGCGACGCTCGCATGGGAGTCCGCGCCGGGCGCCGGGTCCCGCTTCGCCTTCGAGGTCGACTTCGCGCCCGAGGCCGCCGCGGCGCAGCCGCAGCCCCCCGACGTTCCCGCAGCCGAGGCCGTCGTCGACGACGACGACGACGCGCGCGCCCTGCGGGTGCTGATCGTCGACGACAACCCCACCAACCGCCAGATCCTGGAGCTGATCCTGGACTCCCTGGGCGCGGAGTGGCTGTCCGTCGAGAACGGCGTCGAGGCCGTCGAGGCCGCCGGACAGCAGGCCTTCGACGCCATCCTGATGGACATCCAGATGCCGGAGATGGACGGGATCACCGCGACGCGCGAGATCCGCCGCCGCGAGCGCGAAGCCGGGCTCGCGCCGGTCCCGGTGATCATCGTCTCGGCGAATTGCCAGCCCGAGCACATCCGAGACGGCCGCGAGGCGGGCGCCCAGGCCCATCTGCCGAAACCCATCGGGACCGAAGCCCTGATCGGCGCCCTGTCCCAGGTGCTGGCGGCGGAGCGCAAGGTCGCGTCGGCGGCGGGTTAGCCGGCGGCGCGGGCGGCCTTGCGCTCGGCCAGCGCCGTGCGGTGCAGGACGGCGATCACGGCGAGGCTGGTGAGCAGCAGGCCTGCGCTCAGCGCGAGGACGCCGTGGACGTTGGAGTCGCTGACCACCAAGGAGGCCAGGAACGGGCCCATGGCGCCGGCCAGGAGCTGGACCGCGCCGCTCTGCATGGCCGCGCGGCGCGAAGGGTCGGCTTCGATGGTCATCGGCACCAGGAAGGGTCCGGCCAACATGACGCTCGCGCCTGAAAAGCCGGCCATCAGCATGAAGGCCCCGGCCGAGGCCGTGGCGCCATAGACGGTCCACGTCGCCAGGAAGACCACGGAGCAGACGCCGAAGACGGCGACATAGCGCACCCGGCCCGCCAGCACGGTGGCCATAAGCCCGCCCAGGATCTGGGCGCCGAGGTAGATCGAGATTGCCGTCCGCCCGGCGGCGCGGCTGAGCCCGGCCTGCGCAGCCAGCGGCAGCAGATAGACCGCGACGGCCGCGACCGATCCCGAGATGCAGAGCGTGGCGAAGAGGGCCAGCCAGCCGCGGGGCGGCGGCGCGCCGGAGATGGCGCCCTCCCCGCCCGCCGTCTCGCCCATCCGCGAGGGCGCGAAGGGGACGAACAGAAGCGCCAGCGCCACGCAGGCCGCCAGGGTCACATAGCCGCCATTGGCCCCAAACTTCGGAAGCACGGCCGAGAGAACCGCGGCGACGGCGAGCTGGCTCGCGCCCATGCCGGTGAAGAGCGCCGCGGCCCAGCGTTCCGGCGTGGCGGTGCGCGAGACCAGGCCGATGCCGATCCAGAGCAGCGCGCCTTCGGGGAGGCCAGCCAGCATGCGTATCAGCTGGACGCCCGAGCCGCTGGCCCGTGTGGTGGCGAGGTCGATGACCACCAGCAGCACGGTCGCGACGAGCGCGACCAGGCGCAGGCGTCGGGGCTTCAGAAAAGCGCCCGCGAGGCCGGTGACGAGACCGGTGGAGAGCGCCTCAAGCATGGCGGTCAACCCGATCCCGGACGCGGAAATCCGTCCCTCCTGGGCGAGCGCGCCCAGCAGCAGAGGCATGAGGCCCGAGACCAGGAGGGCGATGACGCCGATCGAGATGGCGCTGGCGACCTGCAGCGCCGTAAACGGCTCGCCGGCGACCTCGGCCACTAGCAGGGCGTCGTCGGCGGGGTCTTGCGTGGGAGGGGTCATGGAGCCTCGGCTGAACGCGCTAGGCCACGATCCAGCATGGGCCGCGCCTTGCCTAGGGACATTCTGAATCGGCCTCGATCGAGCTACTCGACCGTCGCGCGCTTCAGGAGGTCCAGCGCCGCCGCGGCGAAGGCCTGCATGTTGGCGTAGCGATCCGTCTCGCCGGTCTCGATGGTGATGACGGTCTCGGTCGGACCTGAGATGGCAATGCAGGTGTGGCCGGCGGCGTCGCCGTAGGGGTTGCCGGTGGGGCCCGCGGCGCCGGTCTCCGAGACGCCCCAGGTCGCGCCGAACCGCTCGCGGGCGACGCGGGCCAGCAGCAGCGCGTAGGGCTCGCTGGCCGAGCGCATGCCCTCAAGCGCCTCGCGGGGGATGTCCATCAGCATGACGCGGGCCTTGGGCGTATAGACCACCGCCCCGCCCAGATAGTAGGCCGAGGCGCCGGGCACGCTGAGCAGGGCCGCGGAGATCAGCCCGCCTGTCGAGCTCTCGGCCACCGCCACCTTCTCCGCGCGCGCCTTGAGCTGCTCGCCCACCTCGGCGGCCAGGGCCAGCAGTTGCTCCACGGGCAGCTCCTTTTTCTTGGCGGGGGGCCGGTTCGGAGCCCATGATGCGGCCATTAGAGCAGAAGCGATATTTTCGGAGGGATATTTCATGGACGCCCAATCCCAGTGGACCGGCCTGGACGCCGGTCGGCTCGAGCGCATCGGCGAACATCTGGAGCGCAACTACATTTCGAACGGCAAGATCGCCGGCTGCCAGGTCGGCGTCGCGCGCCACGGGCACATGGCTTACTTCAAGTCCTTCGGCCTGATGGACCTGGAGCGGAACAGGCCGACCGCCGACGACACCATCTACCGCATCTATTCCATGACCAAGCCGATCGCCTCGGTGGCGCTGATGACCCTCTACGAGCAGGGCTATTTCCAGCTGAACGACCCGGTCAGCCGCTTCGTCCCGTCCTGGAAGAACCATCGCGTGTGGGTCTCGGGCGAAGGCGCGGACCTGAAGACCGAGGCGCCGAACCGGCCCGTCTCGTTCCGCGATGTGCTCTCGCATACCGCCGGCCTGACCTATGGTGGCGGCCTGCCGGGCATCGGCGTCCAGCATCCCATCGACCACGTCTACCGCGAGCTGAAGATCCGCTCCGCGGGCACTCAGGACACGATGATGGAGTTCCTGGACAAGCTGGGCCAGGTCCCGCTGCGCTACCAGCCGGGGACGGCGTGGATGTACTCGCTGGCGACGGATGTCTGCGGGGCGCTGGTCGAGGTGATCTCCGGCGTGCCGCTGGCTAAGTACCTGCAGGACGTCGTCTTCGGGCCGCTGGGCATGAAGGACACCGCGTTCTTCGTGGCGCCGGAGAAGGTCGATCGCTTCGCCGCCAACTACGAGCGCGGGCCGGACAAGCGGCTAAAGCTGATCGACGACCCCGCCACCAGCGCCTTCATCAAGGAGCCGGGGTTCAAGTCGGGCGGCGGCGGGCTGACCGGCACGACCCACGACTACCTGCGCTTCTGCGAGATGTTGCGGCGGGGCGGCGAGCTGGACGGCGCGCGCGTCCTGGGGCCGCGCACGATCGAAATGATGCACATGAACCACCTGCCGGGGGGCAAGGACCTGACCCAGCTGGCGCTCGGCGGTTTCTCGGAGACCGCCAACGAGGGCGTGGGCTTCGGCCTGGGCTTCGCGTCCACCATGAGCCAGGTGGCCGCCGGCACGCTCGGCGCCGGCGACTACTACTGGGGCGGCGCGGCCTCGACGCTCTTCTGGGTGGACCCGAAGGAGGACCTCTCGGTGGTGTTCATGACCCAGCTGATGCCGTCGGGGACCTTCAACTTCCGCGGCCAGCTGAAGAGCATCATCTACGCCTCGATCATCGACTGACGGGCAGACCCAAACCGATCCTTCCGCAAAGGGGCGAGGAAGCTTTTTGAGCCACGGAAAACACGGAAAGAGCACGGAAGCCGCCCCTTCCTGAAAGGCCCGCGCGAGCGTCCCTATTTTCAACCGCCAAATCCTTGAGACGCAGCAGACGATAGGACGCCCGCTCGCGCGGGCGGGACTGAGCCGCCACGGGTCCGTGCCCTTTCCGTGTTTTCCGTGGCTCAAAAACCTGGGTCTCCGCCTTCGCGGGGATGAGTAGCATGGGGTTGGATTCGTCTCGCCCGAACCTGGCTCGGCCCCTCCATCCTGCTGACAGAATGCTGGCAGCAGGCGGGCGCTATCCCTCTTGGTCAACGAGGGACGGACCATGACCGCACACGCCAAGATCCAGGACGGCCGCCGCGACTTCGACTTCCTGAAGGGGCGCTGGACGGTCCTGCACCGCCGCCTGACGCTGCGCGGCGCGAGCTCGGACGACTGGGACGAGTTCAGCGGCACGAGCTGCTGCCAGACGCTGATGGGCGGCCTCTGCAACGTCGATGAGAACGACATGCCGGCGCGCGGCTTCCAGGGGCTGACCTTCCGCACCTTCAACATCGAGCGGCGCGAGTGGTCGATCTACTGGGTGAACTCGACCGCGGGCGTCCTGCAGGAACCGGTGTTCGGGCGGTTCGAGGACGGCGTGGGCCGCTTCTACGGCGTCGACGTGGACAACGGCCGGCCGGTGAAGGTGATCTACATCTGGACGGACATCACGCCTCAGTCGGCGCACTGGGCCCAGGCCTTCTCCTATGACGCGGGCCGCAGCTGGGAGGTGAACTGGACCATGGAATTCGCCCGTGCCGAATGAGCCTTGCGCAGGCCTCGGGGGAGCGCCTAGGGAAAGGCCATGCCCATCGCCCAATCCGACCTAGAGGCCATCCTGAAGGACGGCTTCCCCGACGCCGAGATCACCATCGAGGACCTGGCCGGCGACGGCGACCACTATAAGGCCCGCATCGTCTCGACCGCCTTCGCCGGGCTGAACCGGGTGAAGCAGCACCAGCTGGTCTATGCCGCGCTCAAGGGCAGAATGGGTGGGGAGCTGCATGCGCTGGCCCTGGAAACCGCCGCGCCCGCGTGACGCGCTTGACCAGAGGGGCCCGGCTCCCTAGCTCTTGGGCTACCCTATTCGCGCAAAGGCGCTCTCCATGACCGACACCGCGACCGCCAACCCGATCCACGATTTCATCGCCCAGGCCGTGGCCGAGCACCCCGTCGTGCTGTTCATGAAGGGCGTGCCGGAGGCCCCGCAGTGCGGCTTCTCGGCCCAGGTCGTGCAGATCCTCGACCACCTGGGCGCCGATTTCGTCGGCGTGAACGTGCTGCAGTCCGACGACCTTCGCGACGGGATCAAGGCCTATTCCGACTGGCCGACCATTCCGCAGCTCTATGTGAAGGGCGAATTCGTCGGCGGCTGCGACATCGTGCGCGAGATGTTCCAGACCGGCGAGCTGAAGCCCTTCCTGGCCGAACAGGGCGTGCTGAGCGAAGCCTGACAAGAGAACCGCTCGCCCCGTGCGCTAGCGCGTCCAAGGAAGCGAGCTGGGTTGACCCACGGCGGGCTGGCTAAGAGCGCTCACCGATCGAAGCCTTGGTTGGTATCTCGCCGAACGCGTGCAGCAACACGCGGCGTCTCAACTTCAATCAGGCAGGTCGTCGGGCCAGAGTTGCGCGCCATGGAGTACACGCAGGATGCGTACGGTTTCGCCCATAACCCGATAGGCGACAATGCAGGACGTCCGGCTGACCACCAGCTCCCGCGTGCCTTCCACCCGGCCGGGGCGTCCGCTTTCAGGAAAGCCGATCAGCCGAACCACGGCGTCGGCGATACGCGTGTCCACCAGCGCAGCCGCGCGCGCGTCATCGGCTTCGATGTGATCGTAGATCCCCCGCCGATCCTCCAGGGCGTATTGCGCCCAGACGAGTCTCACGCCTTGGCAGACCCCGTGACGGCGGTCCGGCGCGCAGCGAATTCAGCCTCGATCTCCTCGTGCGTCACGTCCGGCCGCACGTCGTCCAGCGCCTCGCGCACCTTGGCGCGGAACCAGGCATCGTAGGCTTGCGGGTCGGCGATCAGCTCGAAAGGCAGGGCGCCCTCCCGCGCGGTACGGGTCAGCAAGATGCGCACCGCATCGGAGACGGTCATCCCCAGCTTGTCGAGAACCGCCGCGGCTTGCGCCTTCACCTGCGGATCGATGCGTGCCTGGATCAGCTCGCTGGCGGCCATGGGCGAACTCCCTCATCGCCAATGTAATGCAATTGAATGACGTTCGCCAGCTTCATGCCTTCGGCTTCGCAGCCCTGGTCTTTTTCGGCTTGCTGCGGTTGTTGGCGATGGCGGCGCGGACGAGGTCCTTGAGAGCCCGCTCATCGATCCTGTCGCCCTCGAAGACGTCGATCGCGCGCCATACCTTGCCGCCGAAGCCGTTGTTGAAGAGCTTGTCGGGGTCCGGCAGGCTCGCGCCGTGGGAGAAGGTGAGCTTCACCTTGTCCTTGTGCGGGTTGCCGACCGCGATCATGCCGTCGCGCGACCAGACCGGGCTGCCCATCCACTTCCAGTCCTCGACGATGTCCGGGTCGGCCTCGAGGATGGCTTTGCGCAGGCCGGCGAGCGTCTTGCCGCGCCAGTCCGCGGTCTCGGCGATCAGCTCATCGATGCGTTGCGATGGGGTCATGGGGTCCTCATGGCTCGAAGTCTGGCCCGGCTGACGATCCACGCCTAGATCGCGGTCCAGGTGACGGCGTCGAGCAGGGCGGCGCGCTCGCGGTCCTGCGGCCGGCCGAAGAGGGCCAGCATGTCCAGCAGCTCGACGTGGGACGGCGCGAAATAGAGCCCGCCCAGCCAGGACAGCGCCACCCGCGTGCGGGGCCGGACCGGCATCCAGCCCTTGGCGGTATTGACCTCGAAGCCGGCCATGACCTCCACGGGCAGCGGCGTGTCCGTCCGCCTCAGGAACACCTCCGAGCGGAAATGCTCCGTGGGGCCCCCGCGGGTCACCGCCGGCCAGCGGTCGGCCAGGAACCGGGCGCCGGCAGGCGTGGTGAGGATGTCGATGTCGTCGACGGTCGAGAGCGCCACCCCGCTCAGCACCAGGGCGGCGCTGCCGATCAGCCACCAGTCCTCCTGCAGGGCCTCGAGGTCGGGCGCGATCTGGCTGAGCGTGGCGATCAGCGCCGGCTGGATGACGGCCTGACCCCTCATGGTCCGGTCCAGGCCGTCAGGGGATTGAGCAGGAAGACCGGCGTGCGCGGCGCAACGCCCAGCTCCGCCCAGGTGAAGGCGAGGTCCGTGTGGCCCATGGCGAAGGACCTGCAGGTGTCGATCCGCTTGCGTCCGAAGGCCACCGTCATCGCGTCACCCCTGCGTTCGACGAAGAAGGCGAAGTCGGCCTTCTGAGTGCACCCGTTCGATGACACCCGGATGGTGATCGCCTCGCGTCCGGCGTCGGCGGAGTAGACGGGTTCGAGCTCGCCCATGGCCGCGGCCGCCGGCGCCAGCACCCTCGGCGGGCCGGCGCTCGCGCAACCCGTCAGCGCGAGGGCGGCCAGGACGAAAAGGCGTCGGTTCATCGCCCCCACTCTCTCCTCGCCGGCCTAACAAAGCAAAAAAGCCCCGGATCGCTCCGGGGCTTTCGCAATCGTCGGTGTCGATTTCGCGGCGGTTAGGACGCGTAGAATTCGATGACGAGGTTCGGTTCCATCTTCACCGGATAGGGCACTTCGGCCAGTTCCGGGATGCGGACGAAGGTGGCGGACATCGCCTTGCCGTCGATGGCGATGTACTCGGGCGTGTCACGTTCCGGCGACTGCAGGGCTTCGAGCACCAGGGCCATCGAGCGCGAACGCTCGCGCACCGTGACCACGTCGCCCGGCTTCACCCGGTAGGACGGGATGTTCACCCGCTTGCCGTTCACCAGCACGTGGCCGTGGTTCACGAACTGCCGCGCCGCGAACGGGGTCGGCACGAACTTCGCGCGATAGACCACCGCGTCCAGGCGGCTTTCCAGCAGGCCGACCAGGTTTTCGGCTGTGTTGCCCTTGCGGCGGGCGGCCTCTTCGTAGGTCTTGCTGAACTGCTTTTCGGTCAGGTTGCCGTAGTAGCCCTTGAGCTTCTGCTTGGCGCGCAGCTGCAGGCCGAAGTCGGAGACCTTCTGCTTGCGGCGCTGGCCATGCTGGCCGGGGCCGTAGGCGCGCTTGTTGATCGGGGACTTCGGGCGACCCCAGATGTTTTCGCCCATCCGGCGGTCGAGTTTGTACTTGGCGCTATGGCGCTTGGACATTGATAGCTCTTCTGTTCGACCCGAGCCGGCGCCCCCGAAACTGGAAGCGCGATCGCAACGGCGGCCTTCGTGTCACCCGTAATAGCTTCCGCCCGCGCGAGCTGCCCCGGCGGTTGGAAGGCGCGGTGTATGCCTACCGAGGCCCACGGAGTCAAGTTTGCGGGCCGGGCGCCGTGCG
>Ga0307510_10005456_pt1 | contig 15150 bp, 10 predicted proteins | sample 12_EM_MG_FD_207224 | JGI IMG/M metagenome (GOLD analysis project Ga0307510, IMG submission 207224) | Populus trichocarpa ectomycorrhiza microbial communities from riparian zone in the Pacific Northwest, United States - 12_EM | ecosystem: Host-associated > Plants > Roots > Unclassified | place...
GGGTGGAAGAGACAGACTCATGTTTACACCTATACTTAGAAAAACTTCTAAGGGGTGGAAGGGACGAACCTAAATAGAGTTGTGCTATCGCACTAGAAGTCTTCAGATTCATCTATTTGAAAAAGAGTTATGTTGTCACATTAGGGAATCTTTAGATTTATCTCTTCCAATGAGAGTTGTGCTATTGTACTAGAGAGGTTTTAGATCCATCCATTTCAAGGAGAGTTGTCATATTTATCCCATCCTTGAAGAGTTGTGAAATTGCTCTAGGAAGACCACGTTGATCCCTTCCAAGATAGATTTTGCAATCACACTAGGGAGACCGTGGAGATCCATTCCAAGATAAATTGTGAAATTACACTAAGAAGACTAAGTCAATCCCATCCTTGAAAGGTTGTGAGGCTATTGCCTTGGGGAGAATGTGTCCATCCTCGTTGCTGAGGTAATGTCTATCCTATCATTGGAGAAATATACAATCGCATTAGAGAAACCACGTCGATCTCTTTCAAGGTAGATTATGCAATTGCACTATGGAGACTTTGATCAATTCTAAGGTAAATTATGTAATCGCACTGGGAGATTGAGTCCATCCCATCCCTAAAAGTTTTTGGGGCTATTGCCCATCCTTGAAGAGTTGATGAAAAACTCTTAAGCATTACTTGGAGAAAATAAAAAGTTATTTTGAATAAGTCATTTATATATAAGAAACTTACATTCTTATTCTCAATAGCTATGATAAATCTTTATTTGATTAGAATGTTAGGCGTGATGAAGATTCTTTCTTTTCTCTTGGATTGTTGCCAAAAATACTTCTTATGTTTTACGATTTAAACCAACATTCCACTTATACTAATTGAAGGCTTTCCAAAGTCTTGATGCTCCAACTGCATTTGTGAAATTAGTAAATGCATAGCCCAAATTTAATCATCACACTAAGTTCATGGACAAGTGGAAAAAATTATACTTTGACTTGTAACGATAAGATTATTACATAGCCTTTCCTACTCCTTATTTGAAGAGTTGTTGAAGTTTTGATGAAACAGATATACCAACAACTATAGGGAGGTTTGTGGCACGTCTCATTCCATGAATGTCTTAATTATTTATCTTTGATTGTGATTAGGAATGTCAATAAAGTAGTTCTAAAAGAATAATCGATGCTTTTTGATTAGTTCCCACAGACAATGCCAATGATGAGTTTCTAAAATACCCAAGTAGTTTAGGAGCAAGGCTTATATGTTGGATAATCAATTAATATCTTGGTTCTAGCAATCTGATCCATTCTCTTTAGCTAAGATGGCTGGTAGTTTGTACCTGGTACCTAGTAGTTTAAGATAGTTGGTTACTAGTACCTGTTAAAAGATCTTATTTTATAGATTTAGAAACTCTCAGATAATTAAGTATCTTTTTAGAGAGAAAAAATGCAATGATATTTTAGAGAGATAGACTTTTAAAATATATATGCTAAAAAAGTTAATAATAAAAAGATTGTGAACCTGGAGTTTAAATGATTCATTATGTATTTATAGCTCATGAGTCTTATTTTTTTATGGAGAGAGGGGGCTAAAATATAATTTTACTCTGATAGTTTTAATGAGAAAAAATATCTCTTACAAAAACATTAATGCGATAGAAATGTAATAGGTCATTAAAATATTTTTATATATTATCTCTTACACAACATTAATCTTGATGGAAATATAGTAAGCCTTTAGAATACTTTTATATACTATCTCTTATACAATATTAATGCAGATAAAAATATGATAAGTTCTTAAAGAAATTTTATACACTTAAGAATATAAAAAAATAGAATTCAAAATGTAACTAAGTTTATAAAAACTGAGCTCATGACGCTAGATTCTTTCTCAGGGTTAATCATATAAAAGTTGAGTTTTTCTTAAGATTAGCTCATAAAAGATGGACTCCTAAACACATGATATTAGATTCTCTCCCAAAACATTTTTTTTTTTAAAGCTGAACCCATAAGAATTTTACTCTTTTACAAATTGCTTAAGATAAGGAATTTTTAAAACTTGAAAGGTTTTTTTTTTTTTTTAGCATTAAATTTAAGCTTATTAGTCATGAGTCTATGAATAGCCGGGAGGGGCCAAGAAAGCAAACAATTCGAAATTCTCGAGAAAGAACACGTAATAAATATTGTTGACTGTTGAGCCCCCAATCCATGGATCTTTTAGCTACTTAATTAGTGAGCCCCACTTTCTTCGTTTCCTCTTTCCAAACATAGCACTCCAGCCAAAAACCCAACAGCTACCTTTAATGGATGGATGCCAGGTGATATGTTCTCAATCTCAGCCGCCCACGTCCTTCTTCTTTTTTTGGAAAATCCGACTCGCCTGCCCTAGCCCTACTCTTGTAGACAGGACAGACGTCACTTGCAGACGGAAACTCCTGCCCTTTTAAAGAAAAGAAATGTTAAACCCTTTCCCCTGTGTCTGTCTCATAAAAAAAATCATGAAAAAGTGAAAATAAATTAAGAAAGACTCAACTAATAATTATGAGTGGGATTCTGTTAAAATGATGGCACTCTACCGCTTCTAGCGAAGTAGCAGCAAAATACACGTCAGGACATTAAGAAACTGTCGCAGGAGAAGCTTGGACATTAAAATGATGGCTTCTGCTGCTACGTATTCAATCAATACCTGTTTTCTTGATGAGGGAAAAAACAAGAACAGAAACATCAACGAAGTAACACCTTGTGAAACAACAAAACCTGTAACACCGGTGAAAGAATCCAAGATTGATGATCAAGATTTCAAGCACCAAAATTTAGAGAAGTACTCTTCATTATTACCACCGTCAATATCTTCTTGTTCAGATAAAGGAAAACAGGTGGTGACACCACTTGGAATCATAGAGGCTGGCATCGATGGAGAGGAAGATGACAATAAGACTCTAACGTGCAAATCGCACGGGATGATGTCGGTGATCGGACGGCGAAGTGTGATGGAGGATGCTGTTACAATGGTCCTGGGAGTTGCTGTTGGTGAATCTGGTAGTTATGACTTTTTTGCAGTTTATGATGGGCACGGAGGCGCTAGGGTGGCGAACGCGTGTAGATATAGGATGCACCAGCTGGTGGCGAAGGAAGTGGAGAAAGAGGAAAGGGTTGGCGGCGGCAAGGGATTGGAGTACTGGGAGAAGTTGATGGGGGCGTGTTTTGAGAAGATGGATGAGGAGCTGGTGATCCATAATGAGTGTGGTGGAGGAGAGGTGGAGATAGGGAAGGAAGCGTTGTCAATAAAGGATATGGGTTCGACCGCAGTGGTGGTGATGGTAGGGAAGGAGGAGGTGGTGGTGGCGAATTGTGGGGATTCAAGGGCGGTTATGTGTCGCGGTGGCTTGGTTGTGCCTTTGTCTCATGATCATAAGGTGACTGTTATTGCCATCACATAAAAACTATTAAGCAGACTAACTTTATGTAACGAGCTTTTCATTTAGGTTAAACCAGTCACTAATTCCAAATCTTTGAATTATGGCTACCGCACATAATTTAAAATGTTGAACTTGAATACATAATAAATTCCACTCCTAATATAAATGTTTCATTAAATTAATAAATTTAAACTCTAAATTGATGTCGGCTAAGAACCAGTGTCTAGTTCAATTCGTAAATTAGACAGAGTCAACTTTGTTGCATGTAGCCGTAGATTATATATGATGCATGGTAAAGGTCACATTTTGATCAAATACCTTAAGATAAGAAACCCTCAGATAAATTATTATTATTATTGTTATATTTATTAATACATCAATCACACCTTAAACACTCTAATTGCAAGCGCATGTTCTGTGACTAATGGTTTTAGTAGTAGGGAGGGCCAGAAAGCAAATTCCAGAAAACTGTTTGGTAGATTACTTTTGTCTCCCTTATAAGGTTTGTAAAATAATTTAACATCTTTTAGGTCATGTTGGCGTCGCCTCTTGACTGTTTTGCAAATGAATTCTTGAAGCTTCTGAATCAAATTTGGTCCAAGCTTGGATTTTGTTATCTGGGATTTTTTCTTTAATAACATAAGTTTAGAAGTTGGGTTTATGGCTGCTCCTCTTACACGTGGAAATATGATCCTGATTGCATGGGTTTTACATGAGGCCTTGGTTCCCTTGCACAGCCTGACAGGCCTGATGAAAGAGAGAGAGTGGAAGCAGCAGGTGGACGAATCATAAACTGGAACGGTAGCCGCGTCCAAGGAGTCCTCGCCACTTCAAGATCAATAGGTATGTTGGAATCACTATTTTACCGCAGTCATTATTTTTGTAGGATAGGAGCTTGCTACTGTTTAGATTACAATTTGTGGCGTTATGGTCCACTCTGCAAAACTCTTGGCCCTTGCCTAGCAATTCCATGGCTTATTTCATTATTTTCAGCAACTGATTGTTGGATGATCTTGTAATTCTACGGAAAAAGAACATTAAGGAAGTTTTTCTTTTTTCTTTTTCAGGAGATCACTATTTGAAGCCATTTGTGATCTCCGAACCCGAGGTTACTGTTAGCGAGCGAACTGAGTCAGACGAATTCGTTGTCATAGCAACTGATGGCTTATGGGATGTAGTTACAAATGAGACTGCCTGCAAGGTTGTCAAAAAGCTCTTTGATGGCCAACTAAAGAGGAGGCTTCCAGATGAATTTAGTGGAAATTGTTCTGCAGAGGCAGCAGCAAAGCTAGCCAAATTGGCAATGGCTCGAGGGAGCAGAGACAATATCAGTGTCATAGTAGTTCAGCTGAAAAAAGGCTGATAGCAGGTCTTACTAATCGTTTGTATTCTTGCCATTTTCTTTATGTTTTTCAGAGGTTTACTGTATGGAGTTTTTGAAGGAATGAAATGTCCTGTGGAAATGTTTGATTTCATCGCCTGTCCCCATCTAAGAGTTTCTATAACAGTCTATCTTTAAATTTTGTTATGATTGACTAATACTTCTTGAAGTATTGCCTTAAGGCCCTTAACATTTTCCGAACAAGCACTGGTCTACCTCAATGGTTTTGTCGGGCAGTTTTGTTTTCTTGTTGAATTAGGTGTCTGAATCTGTGTGTGTTGGTTTGTTATGTATGGCGTTTGTTCAATGCCAAGAATAGGGTCAAACTCTCCTTTTAAGATCTCAAGTTAAACGCTTTCACCTCTGCTTGAAGGGCCATCGTATCACATGCTGAGCTTAAATTTGTCGAGTGATCTAAATGCCAGGTGATACCAACACAAAACCTTGTGTTATGTTAGGGTAATGCTTGTTATGTTTGGTATGAGATCAGGTCCAAAATCAAATGTACAAGTAGATAGTTTTGCAAGCCCAGAGACAAAATAAAGCGTAAAGTTTAGTGATCTCTACATAGCGCATACCTTTTCAATTAGAAGGCAAAAAATAATTTAATGTCAAACCAAGAAAATATATTCATACGAGAAATTCAAGTGCTGCGAAGCTTACATCACCATCCAAAAAAAAAATGACATTCAAAGCTACTTGAAGTGCAAAGAAAGAAAGCGCTTCTCTATTGAGAAGTCACCTTTTTGACTTCCCAACTCTCATTCTGTAATTGTCTCTCAATCTATATAACTATTGATGTGGATGGAGGAGAGAGAGGATGAGCACTACTTTATAGTTTGTCTCTTCACTCCTTTCATCCTCCAACCTTCGACCTTATTTGACCTGATATGACTGAAACCCTAATCAGATACTGAATCGCCAAGTTGAAAATCCCCAAAAGGAAAAAAAAAAGACCTTTTCTGGACTGCATATTTTGTATAACTGCACAATTCTTACATTACAAACCCAGAAACTATGAAACCTCTCTCTTTCTGTAATTGAATTCCTTCTTTTTTCAGGCCAAAGTGTAGCTTGAAACAGAGACATCTGCAGCGGAGGCAGAATGAACGTAGACAAACTCAAGACTTTTTCCCGCGGCTAAAGAGGTGATCCATGATGGAAAAGCATAAAAATTTCCGGATTTTGTCAGACCCCACAGAGGACCATAAAGCTTTGATATTGAAAGCTTGATATCCTTTAGTTCTTTAGCAGATTTGTTGGTCACAATAGTAGAATACCTGTAGTACGTTTTTCCCTTGGCAATCCATGTTGCTGTCGTCTTTTGTACAATGGCAACAGGAGCAGAAGTTGAAGCTGAAAAACAAACTCCGTAGTTAGAGCTTTGCAACACTATTACAAAAGGACACACCCAATTATCCATTAATCAATCAGGTAATCATGTTCCATACAGATATATGCATTAACAGTTTTTCCCAAGTGGGATATTTCTGTTCCATACAAGCGTGACTGTGAGAGAGCAAAATATACCTGGTGCTGGAGTTATTTTGGTTTGTGGTGCTGGTTTCTTTTCAATAGGAGCTGGAACCACCACTGTAAGATAGGCGAGCAATAATTATTACATTGAGTTACTCTACATTTACAAGAAAATGAAATCAATCGGCATATATCATATATATACCTGGAAGGAGCTGGTTATACCCTCCATGACCACCACTTAGCCTAGCCAATAAACCAAGAAGAGGGGCATTGTTGTAGGTAGCAGGTTCTGTTTGCTCATAATTGTCTCTTTCATCAGCAAAGTTGTCGTAGGCATCAGGACCACCAACAATGGCACCAGTGAGGAGATTGGGATCACTTCCTTTCCTGCTAAACCACGTAGCATAACCTCCACGGCAGGTAACAAATGTCGGGTCAACCTTATAGGAAACAATTGAAGAACCCCTGTGGTGAACCTGTCGTGGATAGTTGTTTCCATAACCAACCATGTAACTTGTAGCTCTTGGGTTGTCTCCAAGAATGTAATCCACCTGCCAGATTTGAACACCGTTTCGTAAGCGCTGCTTCATATATATGCATACTTTAAATATCATTAAACTACTGAATTTCCTGTGATTACATTATACCTGAGATTTTGCGAAAGCTAGAAGCTGGGTTGGTGCCACATTGCCAGCAGCACAATTCAAGTTCCTTCCAGCAGAAGCAAGATAGTCGGAGTAGACAGTGGTCAAGAATGAAGCACTGGTCACAAACTGCATATTGTTCCATCTCTGGCGGAAAATTAGACCACCGGGAGTTTTCTGAACGTTGCGACTACCCTTTCCAAGGCATGAGCACATGAAGTACTCAGCCTTCTGTTGGTACTTCTCAAAGACTGGTGCATGGTGGCCAGCTTTGCCTTGCATCAAGAACTGTAGCACAGAAAATATACTTAGAAGTTCGGTAACAAGAATTTTATTATTAAGCTTTTGTTAATGGGTAATCGACATTGAAGTCAGCTTAGGAGACAATTTTACCTTGGCAACAAGGGTTTGGACCCCAGCATACTTAACATCCCAACCAAATTCAGTCATACCCCACCCAGTTCCTCCCATAGAGTCACCATTGTTTCCAAGGTAGTTCAAGTAATACTGATTGTTTGTTGCTTGGTACATCCATGCAGCTGCCCATAGCAACTCATCCTGCACGTGCCAAAATTAAAAATTAAATAAAAAATAAAAATAATTCTAAGAAAAGGGTAGAGAAATCAATTAATTTTTTATACTTACATTGTAGCCACTGACAGAGCGGTAATATTTTTGGGCCACTGTAATGCTGCTGTCATATTTACCTCTGTACTTGTCTGCAAAATCAAATAGCTGAAAGCCAAAAAAGAAAAAGAAAAACACGAAATGAAAAAAATCAGTGGCAGTTTGTGTAATTTAATAATTAAAACTGGTTACTGAAAATGCTGAAAGAAAATGGTATGATGCGTGTGGTTCTAGTTCTAAGCTCGGGGAATAGGAAACCACCGACAAAGCTATCACGTGACATATCTAACTCCGCTCTTCATGGATCGAACACGTGGACACGGTTAGAAGACTGTAATCGTAATGGACGGACAAGTATGCCACCAAGCCATACATCTTATTCGCATTTATTTAATTGAAGAGCATGCATATTACAATGTAATTGAGCAATTAAAATTATGGTATTTTTGGACCGACATGGAAGGCCAATACACTCCCTAAATTTAGTTAAGAAAAAAACAATAAGAAAATACATTAGGGCGAAACTTGATTAACAAGGCAGAAAAAAAATATTTATTCTAAATTAATTGTGTTATCTCTAAATAAGTTTGTGTTTTTGCAATGATTAACAATGACCCACGTTTTTTCTAGTCATTTTTTATAAGTCCTTGTCTGTATCAATGGTTAAGGGTTACGAGTAATATTAGAGTCTTGCAGACAAATTAACATTAACGGTTTTAAGTGTTTTTTTTTTTTTTTAATGCTTTGGTCCTTCATCCAAGCCATCCCCACTTTCATTGATTGGACAGTGAAAGAAGGACAAAATAACATGAAAGGGACCCTTTTTCCTCTTTTATAAAATTCTTTAGAACAAACTCTATGGTTAATTTGGGATTTTAAAATTTCATTTTTTTGCTTATAAAATTACTTTTTTAATGTTTTTTTTTCATTTTAATGTGTTTAGAAATAAATTTTAAAAATTAAAAATATATATTTTAAACCTTCTCATCAGACTTATATTTATATCTGGACTCTGCTAAGCTAAATGGGCTATTACCAAAATTTTCTGTTGAATGAAAAAGAATAGATGGGACTCCTAATTGATAATATGGCTATGCTAACAAATAACTCCTTAATTATTATGATAATAAATGCGCGCACTAACTTTCGCTGCAAAGTTTGAAGTTTGGACGACCAGCCTGACAAAAAGCTCGGAAAAGTAATCGCCTATATTTACCACGCATAATTAATTTTTTTTATTACAACTACGCATAATTAATGCTAATAATAATACGCATCCAAAACCGCTTCACTGAAATACGCTTGCCATAAAAACTTTACCTGGCGTGCATGCGTGAGGAGCTCATTGGCATAGGAAGGGTTAGAGCGGCGGAAAACGATGGAAGCGGCGGCCATTGCGGCGGCTGTTTCACCAGCGAGATCCGACCCGGGATTACTTGGGTCAATCTTGTAAGCCCTACGGTCAGTGGTCATATCCTCTGGTCTTTGCCAACAGTGGTGGTCAGTGTTGCCATCGCCAACCTAATCAAGAAAACAACAAAAATCGTTAACAGAAATGGTATTAAATTAATTTTTGGTGGTGTCAGTTATTTAATTTGTGTTTTTGTTAACTTATTATGCTCTAATGGGGTATAAATCTCCGTCAAAGCAATATATAATCTTCTTGAAAAGGACAAAATGAAAAAGGTAACACCAATAAAGAATTTAAAAATGAATAAAAAGATTAAACATGGAGCTCTTTTACGAAACTATGCTATCATACACTATTAAAAAAATGGGTTCTCGTTCAAATTGCAAATGAAGTCAATTTAATCAAATTCTAGAGCTTTTTTTTTTTTTTTGCCATTCAAGTGGGCTTGAAAAAGCGAGGTGCCAAGAGAATAATAATAATAAAAAAATGAGGAAGTTGGAAAATGAGTAAAAGCTACCTCTCCATATAGAACATCGGGCTGAGGGTGAGCTTTAATAAGGTAGTCAGTTCCCCACTTAACAGCATTCATGGCATGGCCAAGCTCACCACTCGAACCCAATTGCTTCCCATATTCAATTATGCTCCATGACATCATTGTGATTGTGAACGCCATTGGCAAACCAAATTTCACATTGTCCCCTGCATCGTAGTACCCTCCTACCAGATCCACCTGCCCTTACAAAAACACAATTTTTAACCATCAAGACTTGTAGATTTGTAAGATAACAAATAAAACCCAATTAGCAAATGTAGACAAAGATTGAAAGGAAAAAAAAACATAAACCCAGTGGGGTTTTAAGCTTACCCCACTAGCCTTGCCGTCATTCAAACCAGAGTTAGATCTCCAAGTGACTCTCTGGTTATGGGGAAGGTAACCAGATCTTTGGGCTTCAAAGAAGAGAATACTCTTACTTAAAGCTTGACCATAGTCATGACCAGCAAGAGCAAAGGGCAAGCAAAGGAGCAGAAAGAAAGGAGCCATTGAAATGAGCCTCACAAACTTCTCCATGTTAACAGCTTGGTCGATGTATAAACAAAAACACAAAGAGGAACGGATCTCTTTTTGCAGTAATTACAAAACGGGGATCTTTTCTTGCCACGAGAAGATAAAATGGCAATGGCAATGCCAAATGCAGGGAGTGATTTATCAGTTACAACTTCTGATAAACCACCAAAGACTCTTAAGAAAGAGAAAAGAGTAGAGAAGGGGAAAAGAGAGAGGAGGGAGTGGTAGGATACGAAGGTGCTAAAGCATGTATATATTGAGGAGGGAAAGGAAGGTACCAAGAGCCTAAGAATTGGCAGGGCTCAATTAATGAAATTTATTTTATTATTTGTTTGGTTTATTTTAAAAATTATTTCTCTTTGGGAAGGACACAAAAACAGTTGAGAAAAGAACAAAGTCATGTGGGTGTCCTTTGGGTCTTCACTGGAAGAGTCGGTGTGGATTAAATGTAGTTTTTGGAATTAAAATTTACCATTGCCCATGAAAGACTTAAAGAAAACAGAGACAGAAAAGGTGAGGTTTTCTCTTGGCGTCGATTATTTAATTATATGTATTAAGGTTATAAAAAAAAAAAAACATGGCAAGCTTAGCCCAATCCAGAAAAAAAAACTGAGCCAAACCGAAAAAACCAAGATCAACCGGTTTGAACCAGTTTTTGTCCTTAAAAACCAAACTAAACCAAAACCGGTCGGTTTGAACCTGTTTCGGTTTGTTTTTTTTTTTAAATTTCAGTTTGATTATTTTTTTGGATAAAAACCGAACCGAATCGAAAATAATTACCCCTAAATTTAGGACATGTCTGATGACTACTGTTATTTTTTTCCAACCAATGAAAAAAATATTTGGTGCTTTTTTTTATTTTTTATCTGATCTCATAGATAATTAATTGTTTTTTAAACTTGATAATGTAAAAATAATTTGTTAAAGAACTGATTTTTATTTATTTTATATTTTAAAATCAAACACGTATTTTTTTAAATTTACTTTTTAAATTTATTTTTAAAAAATAAAACTACAAAATCTATCATGATATTAAATCTATCATAATATTAAACAAGTTGTTTGTTATTATTTTATTTGAAAATAAATTAAAATAATATTTTTTAATATTAATTCATTAAAATAATTTTAAAATAAAAAGAAATAATTAAAAATTAAAAAATTAAAAATTAAAACATAAAAATAAAAGAGAATCTTGAGATACCTCACAGGTTAAGAATCAGGAAAGTGACTTGCAGTGCAGAGGAGTCAAAAAAAATCAGGAAATTGTCCCTGGTATGTCCCCCGATATGAATTCTCTAAAATGCCCTTAACCATTTTGTTTAAAATATTGTGTTTCCTTTGCCTGGTTAACAATTTACATTTTACATGCGCCGATGAATTATTTGGTAGATTTAGAATATGTTTTTAAAAGTGGTGCAAATTATACATTTTATATCTTGTATTAAAATGCTAAAAAACCACTTTATTTAATATTTCATGTTATTCATACAGTTAGTCAATTAATACAAGATGCAAACAAAAACAAATCATGTAAGCTTAAGTTGTTAGGTGAGATCTCAAGATATGATTTACATTATTCTCTAACACACCCCCTCAAGTGAAAGCCATTTAGGCTTGAAACTTACACAAATCCATATTACTTTGTGCTTAATTTTTAACAAATAAATGGGAATGGTGAGATTTGAACTCGTGACCGCTTGGTCATCAAGACTCTAATATCATGTCAAAGAACCATCTCAACCCAATAGCTTAAATTGTTAGGTGAGGTCTCAGGATATAATTTATATTATTCTCTAACAAGATAGAAGGGTCCAGTAGAGAAATGTCTTATATGGTGGGGATAGATGAAATTGATTAAATTCTTTATTTCAAGGTGAAATCCAGGATAAAAAAAATGTGGACTAAGATTAGATGTTGTAGAAAAATAATTGGGTTAATTGAAGAGGGCAGTCAAAAACATTGCCATGCTTTTCTTTGAAATAAGATATTGAAGTGTTTTTATTTTTTTTGACATATTATAAAAAAAAAATAGAAAAACAACACAATTTGAAATATTTTTGAAAAAATAGCATAATTTTAAAAAATTTATATTCACAATAATGTTTTTTTTTTAAAAAAAATCGTGGTTTTAATTAATATAAATCAATAAACCATGATTCAGAGAATTAAAGATTTACTAGAGTATTGCAGAAAAAGATCAATTTGGTACCTTCGTGCCTCATGTAAAGATATTGGTATTTTACCTTGGAAACCCACATGTTTTCTCTTAATCATTTCCTCTTTCCATACAAGACCAGGAAATTATCAAGCTTAAAAAGCAAGGGTGGGCATCCTTCGTTTCGAAGCAAAAACCTGCCACTATTGGTTGGCACTCTGTCCACTTAAATCTTTAGCTATTTTATGTATTTTCTTTCACATTTTGTTTTCTAGCTGGCCAGAGGAAATTGATCGTAGTTGCTGCACAAGTAGCATCGGAAAAGCTTCATCAGTTACTGAAAATGGAGAAAGAAATGTCTTGCACTTTTCCTTTTCAGTGGATCAGCTGTTGAGCTATTTCCCCCCTCTATTTTTTGGCTTGGTTTCTTTTATTTCCTTCATATTTCTGTTCAGATGGAGAACGTAAATCATAAGAAGAAGGTGGTGGAGCTTGAGGGGGAGGTAAAGAAGCTGTCTGGCCAGCAAAATATCCAGCAGCGTATACATCATCATGCAAGAATCAAGGCAAGATATATATTTTCTATAATGTGTTCTGTTTACACAGAAAATATGCTAATTAAATTTAAGAGAATTTGGACCTGTTAACTTGAGCATCAAAACATGAGGAGGTGGTGCATCGTCAGCAAAATGGGCCACAGACCGTTATACTTTAAGGAAGAAATGACTGTTTCAATTGAGAAAAGGAAACATCCCATTAAGTTCTCTCGCAGGTCACAGCACCACCGCTTTATTACAGTTTGATACTCGTGCCTGCCTAGAATAACATTCATGTCTCACACCTTCTCACCATCTAATCATTATGAAGTCCATGAGTTTTCGGGTGAAGTAATTAATTTCATCATGGCTAGAGTGAGAGGAAAAGGTGTATCAATTTTGGAAAAGAGAAACGAAATACAAAGACAATCCTGTAACTTTCAACCTTTATTTAAAGATATTTTCAATTTTTAATTATCATAAAATTTTAACTTTATAGAAAACATGATTTTTAAAATCTTCCATTAATTTTTCGGCTTGATACAAACTCGTAATGCATTTTGAACTCTTAAACTAGAAAATCTTAACGAAAAAACACAATATACATATTACGCAAAGAATAATAATAATTTAAAAAAATACCCCACGTCAATAATGTTTAATGTTTGTTGTACCTTGTTAGACAAACATATCTCAATGCACTCCAGCTTCTAGCTTCGTACATAAAAAATTCGGTAGAAACCCTAAGTGTTGTAGCGAAAGAAGAATTAGTTGAGACTTTAACCATCAATCACCTTGGAGAGTAGATTTTAAACGTGACCAATAAAAAAAAATAAAATAGTTGTGGTGGTATAAAGTTCTTTTCACTTAAAAGTATATTAAAATAAAATTTTTTATTTTTTAAAAATTATTTTTAACATTAGCATATCAAAATAATCCAAAAACATAAAAATATTTTTTATTTTAAATCAAAAAAAAATTAAATTTTAAAAGAATACCGGTTTGCACCGCATTCCCGAATACTAGTCATTCCCGAACACTAGCCAACCACCGGAAACGTGATATGTTATACGAGCAACAATTAATTTAGCCCCTGTTCAGCTAGCCAGCAATGCAACTAGAGTTATATAAAATCTTTAATTTTTTATTTTATTTTTATTTTTTAACTTGCTAATATCAAATATTAATTTTCAAAATAAAAAATTATATTATTTAATATATATATTTTAAAAAATAACAGTTATTATTATTGCAAATAACCCTTAAACTGTAATTATTATCCTCTGAGTATATTTGATGAGGCATAAAGGACATGAAAACGTGGGAATGTCCTGCACTTACACATGTATCTTGCCTGACACAGTTTTGCAGAAGATTGACCTGTAACCACACCAACTAAGATTTGAAAACCCGACAACTTGGCTAACAACACTTACCCCTCATCTCTTTTTTTTTTTTTCCTGGTGATTGAGAATTTATCAGTAATTATTTTTTAAAGTTTTTTTTAATATGAAAATAATATTTTTTTATTTTTTTAAAATCTATTTTTAACATTAATATATCAAAATAAATTTTTAATATAAAATTAATCGCACTATATCGCATGTAGGATTCCAAATGAATTTCTAAGGCAGTTAATTTTAGAAAGCTGAAAACCTAACCCCACTATAAAAATAGCCTTTTTCGCATAACCCCTAATTGCTTCCTTCCTCCCCCACCGCAACCACCCCTCTCTGATAATGTAGGCAATTATTAATAATTATTTTTTTAAAAAAATAAATTTTGTAGCGACTTTCACTTTATTTCATTTTTTATTTCTTTGTTGTTTTACTTGTTGGAAAATAAATTAGGAAGGTGACATAGATACTTGAGGTGATTGATGACTTATATCATTATTTATTAAGAATTGACTAAAAAATTAATGCCTAGCTACCAATATTTTTTAGTACATTTTATATAAATATAAAAAATTGACCAAGACACCCTTTCTTGCTGCCATAAAATAAAAAACAACGATGGGAGATGCGGTCAAAAAGAGCATCCCATTGTCAGAATGCTGTATTCCAACCGCAATCAACGGTCTCCGCCGAAAAAGAGAAAGAATCTTAATTTATTATTGCTCTTTACTCTTTTTTCTTTTTTTTAATGAAAGTGAAATCTTTAATTCCGAGAGAAAAAACAAAGGGAACAGTTAAAACTTAACTTAGCATCAAGTCAAATAAACAGGCCTCCGCAATGACCGGTTGGCTCCGGCTCTGTCACGGCAGCACTGTCCAGTTCCCACACGCTTGTAATAACCGGCTGTCGGTGGTCCTAAAATAAGACTTCCTCTCCTGTTTGGTATTGTATATTTTTTATTTGAAAATATATTAAAAAAATATTTTTTAAAAAAATTATTTTAAATATTAACATATCAAAATAATCTAAAAGTACTGAAATAATATTAATTTAA
>Ga0307510_10005458_pt1 | contig 15148 bp, 11 predicted proteins | sample 12_EM_MG_FD_207224 | JGI IMG/M metagenome (GOLD analysis project Ga0307510, IMG submission 207224) | Populus trichocarpa ectomycorrhiza microbial communities from riparian zone in the Pacific Northwest, United States - 12_EM | ecosystem: Host-associated > Plants > Roots > Unclassified | place...
TTACTATCGGGCACTTTTTTCTCAACCGCTGCATTTCCGGGCTGGCTGCAGCATGTCAGCAGGGTATTGCCCCTCACCCACCTGAACGAAGCCATGCGCAAAGTAGCTTTTGAAGGTGCAGCGCTTGCAGATATTACCCACCAATTATTGATATTGGGTATCTGGTTTGTGGGGATATATGTGGTTGCGGTGAAGACGTTTAAATGGGAATGATTTGAAGTCGGAAGGCGGATTTCGGAAGTCGGAATTATTTACCCTTCATACATAAAAAATCATGTTCATCTTTAAATCCCACGAATCATGGCTCAGACAATATCCGGGCTTTTATATTAATTTTATGTTAATCTTAAAGTAAATTTCAGCGAAAGTTATTTGAAATTGTATATTTGGAAAGTATAATACATTTAGTGTACTTTTGACACTAACTAATTCAATTCCTAATAAAATCCATTACAATGAGCTTAATTATTGATGTTCACGCCCGCCAGATCCTCGACTCGCGTGGTAACCCTACTATCGAAGTAGATGTTTTAACCGAAAACGGTGCTTTGGGCCGTGCTGCTGTACCTTCCGGCGCGTCAACCGGTGCGCATGAAGCCGTTGAACTTCGTGATAACGATAAATCAAAATATATGGGCAAAGGCGTTTTACAAGCCGTTGCCAACGTGAATGACATTATTGCCAAAGAACTACAGGGTGTTGACGTGTTTGAACAAAACGCTATCGACGCTTTGATGATTGAACTTGACGGCACCGAAAATAAAGGCAAACTGGGTGCTAACGCTATTTTAGGCGTTTCTTTAGCTGTTGCTAAGGCTGCTGCACAGGAAAGTCGCCAGCCGCTATACCGCTACATTGGCGGTGTAAACGCGAATACATTGCCTATCCCGATGATGAATATCATCAACGGTGGCTCACACTCTGACGCGCCTATCGCATTCCAGGAATTTATGATCATGCCAGTTGGCGCCCCTTCTTTTTCTGAAGCATTGCGTTGGGGATCAGAAGTGTTCCACAACCTGAAAAAGATATTGCACGACCGCGGGCTGTCAACCGCTGTTGGTGACGAAGGTGGTTTTGCCCCAACTTTTGACGGAACAGAAGACGCTGCAGAAACTATTTTGAAAGCAATTGCCAAAGCAGGATACAAAGCTGGTGAACAAATTTGCCTGGCGCTTGACTGTGCCGCATCTGAGTTTTATGTAAACGGCAAATACGATTATACCAAGTTTGAAGGCGAAAAAGGTGCTATCCGCACCAGCGCACAGCAGGCTGATTACCTGGCCGAACTTGCAGCAAAATACCCGATCATTTCTATTGAAGACGGTATGGCTGAAGACGACTGGGATGGCTGGAAATTGCTGACCGACAAAATTGGCGACAAAATTCAATTAGTTGGTGATGACCTGTTTGTAACCAACGTAAAACGTTTACAAAGAGGTATCGACGAGCATATCGGCAACTCTATACTGGTAAAAGTAAACCAGATCGGTTCGTTAACCGAAACCATCAACGCGGTATCATTGGCACAAACCAATGGTTATACCTCGGTAATGAGCCACCGCTCGGGCGAGACAGAAGATTCGACTATCGCTGATTTGGCAGTTGCTTTAAATTGCGGCCAGATCAAAACCGGTTCGGCTTCCCGTTCAGACAGGATCGCCAAATACAACCAGTTGCTCCGCATAGAAGAAGAACTGGGCGAAAGCGCGAAGTTTATCGGTAAGAATTTTAAATACGCGAAGAAATAAGGTGAAAGGCGAAAACTGAAAGCTTTTTATAGATTATTAAGGCCTCGATTTGATCGGGGCTTTTTTGTATCCCATTCTCCCCCATCTCATTGCTGCGAGGACACGAAGCAATCTCTCTCCGGCAAGCCGCAAAGAGGGGGAAAACAATTTCTTTTTTAACCCTCTTTCCGCCTATGGCGGAGAGAGGGTGGTCGAGTGAAACGATGACCGGGTGAGTCGACTCGTGAGCTTTGTTTGTCTGTCCGCTTTTTTACCTGATACCAAATGAACAAAATAAACTGCCCTATTTAAGACTCAAAGTGAACTTCCCGTTAGTAACAGTTTTGGGTGGCTGGTTACCGCCGCCTGTTGCGGCTGATTCCTGGACAAGACTGCCGCTAAAAGTACCCCTTACAGTGGTATAATTAAATTCTGTAATGGTTACTTTACAATCATAAGCAGTGCCTTGTGTGGGATGATAAGTATAAAAATAGTTATCCGGGGTGTAACCCGGCCCCTGTCCGTAAAGCATTTGGACATTATTATTACTGCCTGTTGAGGAACTATCATACGTTCCAAGACCGGTTTGGGTTAATCCTCCCAATATTATTATGATCTTATCAGAGCTGGCTGCATTAGTGCCGGAAATATACATACCCGACGGGCCATTCGATCGTACCGTGTCTACAGAGTTAAAAGTTTCATTCGTCCCGTTGATCGTTGCCGAAATGGTATCCTTTACAGTCACTATAGGATCACCTTTGGGGATAACCGCCGCATTTTTACTACACGAAGCTGCAATAAAGGCAATGCAAACAGATAAAAGTAACAGTCTTTTCATTTTTCAAGTGTAATTGGTAAGGCTAAAATAAGCATTTTTAATTTAAAGGTTGTGATATGGAGTGATGGGGCGACAAGTCAAAAAAAACCTCTTCCCGTGAACACTTAATTTATTGATGATCAGCCATTAACACAACAACGTTCATTTAGAGTCGAAAAAAGTTCAAAATATAGTGCAACGCCAAATTTAACATACTGACAATCAATAATTTAAAGTCTATTAAACTTAACACATTCCATGAACACTTAATCTATTGATAATCAAGTATTAACAAGATAATGTTCACAAAAATTGTAAAAAAGGGTCAAAATCCAGCATTATCAAATAGTTAACATTCTGAATATCAGGCGTTCACAAATGTCCACGGGCAGCATATTGTGAACGTGAACACCTGAGGGCAGTCGGAAACCTCTAAAACCTCCTGCCTTTATCCTTTATCCTTTAACCTAAAATAAAAACCGTATCTTTGCCGAAATATTTACCCGTTCGCTTACGGTTTTGATTTCTCAGGACGACTCTTCAGATCCGCTTATGCATTCGCGTTTGCACTATTACATTAGATATATTACATGTCATTTCAAGATTTAAATTTAATTGAGCCTATCCTCAGGGCCTTAAAAACAGAGGGATATACCACACCGACACCTATACAGGAACAAGCCATACCCATCTTACTACAGCACCGCGACCTGTTGGGCTGCGCGCAAACCGGCACCGGCAAAACGGCTGCCTTTGCCATCCCGATCCTGCAGTTGCTATACCAGGACAGGCTGCAGCATAAGGAGCAAAAAACTATTAAGGCCCTTATACTCACCCCGACCCGCGAGCTGGCTATCCAGATTGACGAGAGCTTTGCCGCTTACGGCAGACATACGGGGTTGAAGCATTTGGTGATATTTGGCGGGGTATCGCAAAACCCGCAGGTGGATGCTTTGCGCCGCGGTGTTGATATTTTAACAGCTACCCCCGGCCGCCTGCTCGACCTGATGAACCAGCGCTTTATCCACCTCGACCACATTAAAATGCTGGTACTTGACGAGGCTGACCGCATGCTGGACATGGGCTTTGTGCATGATGTGAAAAAGATCATCGCCAAGGTGCCATCGCGCAGGCAAACGCTGTTCTTCTCGGCTACCATGCCAAATGAGATTCAGCAACTGGCCAATACAATATTAACTAACCCCGAAAAGGTGGAAGTTACCCCGGTATCCTCTACTGCCGATACTATACAGCAAACATTGTATTATGTAGAGAAATCGGATAAAAGATCGCTGCTGATACACCTGTTAAAGGATAAAACCATTAAAACGGCTTTAGTATTTACCCGCACCAAGCACGGCGCCGATAAAGTGGTGAAGGACCTGGCCCGCGTAGGTATAACAGCCGAAGCTATTCACGGTAATAAATCGCAAAATGCAAGGCAACGTGCATTGACCAACTTTAAGAACCGAACCACGAGGGTGCTGATTGCTACCGATATTGCTGCACGCGGTATTGATATTGATGAACTTACCCACGTGATTAACTACGAAATACCTAATATACCGGAAACGTATGTGCACCGTATAGGTCGTACAGGCAGGGCCGGAGCAGATGGCATCGCCTTCTCTTTTTGTGACGAGGAGGAAATTGAATACCTGAAGGATATTCATAAGCTGATCGGCAAGCCCATCCCGGTAACCGAAGCACATCCTTATCCGATGAGCCCTTCGTTAATAGCAAAAAAATCAGAGCCAGCTAAAAATGGCAGCGGGTCTAACCATCGTCATCCGAGGTCATCAGGACATAGGGACGGACAAAAACGTTTTGGCGGGAATAGAAGTGGTGGGAATAGAAGGTAAGTTTTAGTTGATTAGGTTGATTGAGTTAGATTAAGTTGATTGGGTTATATCCGGTTAAACAACTTATTCAACTCAATCAACCACTTAACTTAATCAACTAATAAGATTTGCACCATTCAAATAAATTAAATAGCTTTAAACGAAAATTTACGCGAACGGGATGAAGCGCTTTTTAAATCTATTCAGAAATAAATACTTCCTGGTTTCTTCCATATTCCTGGTTTGGATGGTTTTCTTCGACCGCAACGACTTATTTTCACAATACGAATACCACCAGCAGGTTAGCAAACTAAAACAGGAGCGTGATTTTTACCAGAAAGAGACCGCAAAAGTTCACCAGGACCTTGATGAACTAACATCCAATAAAGAAAAGCTCGAGAAATTTGCCCGTGAAAAATACCTCATGAAAAAAGATAATGAGGATGTTTTTGTGATTGTGAAAGAGAAGAAAGATTAATGAGGTCGGATGTCAGAGATCAGAAGTCTGATAGCAGAAATCAGATTTTTTTATTTACGATAAACCTTTTATGAGATGCATGGTGCATCTTTTTTTATGACATATGATTAAGACATTTTTTGATCTCGATGTTTACAGTCTTGGCAACGAATATGCAATGAAAATATTTAGATTAACAAAAACCTTCCCTAAATCAGAAACATATTCTTTAACAAGTCAGGTAGTCGATTCGTCACGATCTATTTGTGCAAATATTGCTGAAAGATGGGGAAGAAGAGTTTATGAAGGTGAGTTTAAAAAGTTTTTAGTTTATTCGATGGGTTCATTACAGGAAACCAAATCATGGTTACAATTTGCTCTGCAATGTGAATATATTAACACTGAGGATTATGCTCAACTTTCAGAAGAGGCGGACGTAATCGGTTCAAATCTCTTCAAACTTCATCAAAACTGGAAATCCCAATAAATTCTAACATCCGATCTCCTACTTCTGACCTCAGACTTCCGACTACGCATAAAACTTAGGCAAGGATAATTTATATTTCACCGCCACTATTCTGATCGCACAAACGATCGTTACTGCCAATATTTCTACAATGTCTGTATCCAGGTGCTTAATAAGCAGCACGTACAATGTTCCGCCAATAATGCATGCTGTCGCATAGATTTCCTTCTGAAATATCAGCGGGATATTATTCAATAAGATATCGCGCAACACACCGCCAAAACATCCGGTTATAGTACCTAAGGCGACGCATACACCAAGGTTTAAACCTGCATCGATCCCCTTCTGGATCCCAATAATAGTAAACAGGCCAAGCCCGAGCGCATCAAACAGGAACAAAGTGGTCTTAAATGTTTTGATATACTTTTTAAAGAAAATAGTGGCTATACCTGTACCTAATATGATTAACGGCGTTTTATAATCGCGCATCCACGTTACAGGGGTATAGCCTATCAGCACGTCCCGGATAGTACCTCCCCCTATGGCGGTTACAAAACTAATGATGAGCACACCAAACACATCCAGCCGCTTTTGCATTGCCGAGAACGCACCCGAAATGGTGAAGGCTACCGTCCCCGAGATTTCGATAACGGATGAGATATTGATCATATTTCCCCCTCGCGTTTACGGATAAACCACTCTGTACCTAACAAAACTAAAATCAATACAAATATCCATTTCAGGTCGATGAGGTCGCTGTAACGTTTATCCTCGTAAACTACGGTTTTGATATTCTCATTTTTGCGGATCAGGTCGGCAAGCTGGCTGATCTGCGAGGGTTGCAGCATCTTACCGCCTGATTGTTTGGCCATATCAGACAGCAATTGATGATCCGCGGCGCTTTGGCGTGTCTCCAGGTTCAAAGGCCTAATAGTGAATTGCCCTGAAGCCGTAAATGTCTCGTTTCCTAATTTGGTAGATGCCGAATAGGTGTATTCATCGACAGGCAAGGCACCGGCATCCAGTTGGTAGCTTTGCCCGTTCCGGGTAAACAGGAAACTATAATTTTTGCCCGAGCGGCTCTTTAGTTCGATCCGGATATCGGGTGTATTTACCAATTCCAGCGCATCATTGTATAATTCAGCATTCAAAATCACATTTTCCCCTTCGTCAAAAACATTTTTGGCGGCATACACCCTTAGCTTCTGATGATTGCTGTTTGCGGTAAGAAATTGCACCGCCTGGCCAAATAGCTCTTCCAATGCCAGGTGAGTTCCATAAGTATTATACTCTGATAACGACCATCTCCAAATGCCTTCGCCTGTTAATACTGCTGCCCTCCGGCCGTTCTCATCACTGAAAGACAATAATGGATAAGGCGTAGACACCTCGCCTATTTTTTGTTTGAATAATACCTGTCCCGTACCATTGCTGCTGTAATTGCCAAATGGAGCTAACAATGGTGGCAACCGGCTCAGTTTTGTCCGTGTAGAATCAGACAGGGTAAACAAAGAAAATTCCTGCACAGGCTGCGCAAATACCTCCTGCATATCACTACGGGCTGAGTTGATCTGCACCAGCTTTTGCTCGCTGTTCAGTTGCGGAAGATCAGTCTGCGCTCCCGCCATATACCAAACCGGCACCTTGCTTTTAGTGATAAAGCTTTGCAACTCACCGGAGCTGTTGCTTGCAGTTTGATATAAAATAAGCAGGCTGTAGTCACTCAGTTTTAATTTAGGCAGATCAGTAAGTAAACTGGCTTTCACCTCGTAGTTCTTATTGCTTTCTATGGATTGTTTGATCACACTGATATCAGGGTGCGGACCATTGTACAATAACAGTATTTTCTGTCGGGCATCCAGTACATCTACATAAATAGTTTCGGTATTATTTTGTGTCGAAACCTCGTTTTTAACCGGGGCAATATTGATGGTAAACTTACGTGTACCCTTCTTATCCGCGTTTAATTTAAGCGGAACAGTCTTCCTGAAATTATTTGAGGTAACTGCATCGGTTTGAGAGAATACCTGCTTGCCATCCTCATCTACGGTTAAATGAATATTTTCTCCTTTAGCCTGGTAAGCTTCCGCCAAAACTTCCACCGCAAAATCGTTACCAAGATAGGCAGTTTTATTGTAGTTGACATTGCCGATCAGCAGGTCGCGTTTAGCAACCGTATCGCCTAAAGCTATGGTATAAATACTCGTTTTTAGATTCTTGGCTTCATACCTGGGATCACTGCCCTGGTTATACAAACCGTCTGTAGCTAACACTAAAGCGCCAATATTTTGGTTAACAAAACGCTCATTCAACTGGCGTATAGCTGCAGAAATATTGGTTTGTTTGCCATTGAATTTATCAGATAATCCATCCTTCAGATCACCACTAAAGTTGAACTCACGTACATCATACTGATCGCCTAATTGTTGTTTTAATTTGGACAGATCACCTATCTCCGGGGGGGATTTAGAAAAGCCAAATAGTTTTATTGATTGCGAATTATCCTGCGCGATCAGCACCAAAGGCTTCTGCGGATTATAAGCTATCGACCTTACCAAGGGCGCGATCAATAAAAATGACAGGATAAATACAGCCACTGTCCTGGCAGCAAATAATGCATAACGGGCGGTCTTACCAAGGCTCACCGGCTGACGGTACATGAGCCAGCCATACCCCAAACCCAGCAACAGGCAAACAGGTGTCCACCACCCCGAAACTGATCCCCATGTTACTGAAAATAAAAGCTGCATATTTTTACGTTATACGTATGACGTGGTACGTTTTACGTTAAGGTGCAAAATGCAAAAATATTGTGGAATGGAGATGAATAATTGTTGTTACGCAAACTTATTGGACATTATAACAAAAACGGGGGGGTGGCTCAGTTTGAAATTTTGATGATGAACTAAAGGAAAGTAAAAGAAATAAATTAGTGTATGACTAAAAATAAAGCGAGATTAGAATAGCCAAAGTAAACAACCCATAATTCAATATTTCATATGAACGTACAAGAACAAATCAAGGAGTATATTACCAGCCAACCTGAACCAAAACGCGGTGAAATGCAAGAGTTGCATACGCGCATACTCGGGGCATTGCTAGGATGTAAATTATGGTTCGATGATGGTAAAAACAGTGAAAATAAAACTGTTAGTAACCCCAATATAGGATATGGACTTTACACCATAAAATATGCTGATGGAAAAACCAGGGATTTTTTTCAAATTGGTTTGAGCGCAAACACAACCGGGATCTCTGTCTATATCCTCGGTATCAAGGATAAGACCTACTTAGCCCAAACGTATGGCAAAGAAATAGGCAAGGCGAGCGTGACCGGGTATTGCATTAAGTTCAAAACGCTAAAAGATATAAACGTTGATATACTTGAAGCAGCAATACGATATGGGGTTGAGGCTACAACTGAAAATTAAATTTCAAACTGAGACACTACCAACGTATAACGTCATACGTAAAACGTACAACCTACTACAGCATTCCCCCATCAACAGGGATTACTTGCCCGGTAATATAAGAAGCCATATCTGATGCCAGGAAAACACAAGCATTGGCTACGTCTTCAGTCTCACCACCACGTTTTAAGGGGATAGCTGCTGCCCAGCCTTCAACTACTTTAGGGTCCAGTACTTCGGTCATTTCGGTTTTGATAAAACCCGGAGCAACCACATTGGTACGTATATTTCTTGATCCTAATTCTTTGGCGATAGATTTGGAAAAACCAATGATACCAGCTTTAGATGCAGCATAATTAGCCTGCCCTGCATTACCCTGCACACCTACTACCGAGCTCATATTGATAAACACACCGTAACGGTTCTTCATCATGATCTTGGATGCGGCTTTAGTTACGTTGAAGATCGATTTCAGGTTCACGTCCAGCACTTCGTCCCAGTTCTCTTCGGTCATACGCATCAGCAGACCATCTTTTGTGATACCGGCATTGTTTACTACAATTTGCAGCGTACCGAAATCAGCCACGATATCATTCACCAGTTTTTCAGCCTCATCAAATTTAGAAGCATCAGAGCGGTAGCCTTTTACTTTAGTGCCGTAGCTTTGCAGTTCCTGCTCCAAAGCCTGTCCTTTTTCAACAGACGATAAATAAGTAAAAGCGACATTAGCGCCATGTTCGGCAAATTTTTCGGCTATTTTACGGCCTATACCTTTTGATGCTCCGGTGATGAGTGCGGTTTTTCCTTCTAATAATTTCATTTTGTTCTGAATGATTTCGGGGGTCGAAGATACTTATTTAGTCGGAAAGTGCGAAAAGGGGAGAGTTCATAGTTGATAGTTCATAGATCATGGCATTTGTGTTGGGAGTCAAGGAACACTTTAATCAATTTGAAAATAGGTAACAACTATGATCTATGAACCATCAACCATGAACAACAAGAGCTACCTATTGTATTAAACCTTATATTTGTTCCCAGTTCTTTACTTTATTTCAACAGTGAGGTTTCCGTTCAACCGGGAATTAAAAAGGAACCGTGTGCAAATCACGGGCTGTCGCGCAACTGTAAGTAACATCAAAAGGTTATTGCCTTTATCTGAATGTCCATTGTCCGCCAAAGGCGGGTGAGAAGGACGGCAATAACGTTACAAGCCAGGATACTTGCCCGCTGTTTAAGACAATGCTTTCGCGTATAGAAGCAGTAGTCAGAGAATAAAGCATGTTGCAGGTATCCTGATGCCTGTATATTGCCTTTATCTTTTATTACCATTCCCCGAAAGCATACCGAAAACCGTAAGGAGCATTAACTTAAATTAATGTTTAACCAAAAAAGTTTTATGCGTATGCTCAAAAACAATCTCGGGTACCCCCGTGTAGGTACCCACCGTGAACTAAAAAAAGCCTGTGAACAATACTGGGCAGGTAAAACAGGCCGAAAGGAATTATTCTCTGTTACACGCAAACTGCGTGAGGAACACTGGAAACTGCAGCAGGATGCAGGCATCGATCTGATCCCATGCAACGATTTCAGTTTTTACGACCAGGTGCTGGACACCTCATTAATGCTTGGCGCTATCCCCCGAAGATATAACGAGGTGCTTACCAAAAACGAAAACAATACGGAGATCGACCTCTATTTCGCCATGGCAAGGGGATATCAGAAGGATGGCCTCGACATTACCGCCATGGAAATGACCAAGTGGTTTGATACCAATTACCATTACATCGTTCCTGAATTTACGGCAGATCAGCAATTCAGGATATTCTCAGAAAAGCTTTTTGAAGAATTCAATTTGGCCAAACAGGTTACCGATGGCACCCCCAAACCGGTATTGATCGGTCCTGTCTCGTATTTGCTATTGGGAAAAGAAAAGGAAGCCGGGTTTGATAAGATCGATCTGATCAAAAGAATAGTTCCTGTTTATATCGAAATATTAAAAAGATTAAAAACCCAGGGTGCTGTATGGGTACAACTGGATGAGCCATTTTTAACCCTGGATTTATCTCAAAAAGAACAGGATGCCTTTACCTATGCTTATAAGGAGATCAAAAAACAATGTCCCGAATTAAAAATATTGCTGACCACCTACTTTGAAAGCCTGCATGAAAACACTTCGTTGGCGGTCAATTTACCGGTTTGCGCCATACATATCGACCTGGTAAGAGCACCGGGACAACTGGATAAAGTTTTGACCTTAATGCCCGATAAACTTAGCTTATCACTCGGTGTAATTGACGGTCGTAATATCTGGAAGAATGATTACATCAGATCACTGGCGCACATTAAAAAAGCAATCGCTGTGATCGGCAAAGAACGTGTGATGATAGCGCCAAGTTGTTCCCTGCTGCATACTCCGTTTGATCTCGATTTTGAAACCGCCATCCTTCCAGAGATAAAAAACTGGATGGCTTTTGCCAAACAAAAACTAACAGAGGTAACTGAACTGAATGAAATTATTGAAGGCAATAATGAATTGCTGCTAAATAATTTAAGAGCTATCTCCAGCCGTAACATATCGAAACTGATCCATAAACAGCAGATCAAAAACAGGGTACTGGCGATTACAGATGCCGAGGCAAATCGCAATAGTGAGTTTGTTGTACGACAAAAAATCCAGCAGGAAAAATTCAAACTGCCGCTGTTCCCCACCACTACTATTGGTTCTTTTCCACAAACAGATGATATCCGTCAGCTACGATCCAAACTCAAAAAGGGTGAGCTAACTCCTGACCAATATGATGCCGAAATCGCAAAAGCAACCATTGATGCTATCCGCTGGCAGGAGGAGATTGGTATTGACGTATTGGTTCATGGCGAGTTTGAGCGTAATGACATGGTGGAGTACTTTGGCGAACAACTGGATGGCTTTTTATTCACCAAAAACGGATGGGTACAAAGTTATGGCAGCCGTTGTGTAAAGCCCCCGGTTATTTATGGCGATGTAAGCCGTCCAACTGATATGACCGTTAAATGGAGCCGCTTTGCACAGGCTAATACCGAAAAGCTGATGAAAGGTATGCTAACAGGCCCGGTAACTATCCTGCAATGGTCTTTTGTGCGCGACGATCAACCACGCTCAGAAACCACTTACCAGATTGCTTTGGCAATACGGGATGAAGTAGTGGCTTTGGAAAACGCAGGCATCAAAGTGATACAGATAGATGAACCTGCCATTCGTGAAGGCTTGCCGCTACGCAAAGCCGATCATGAAAAATACCTGGATTGGGCGGTAAAAGCATTCCGAATTTCTGCAAGCGGGGTGAAAGATGAAACTCAAATACACACCCACATGTGCTACAGCGAGTTTAATGATATTATTCAGCACATTGCCCAAATGGATGCCGATGTGATCACCATTGAAACCTCGCGTTCACAAATGGAATTGCTGGAAGCATTTTCTGATTTTAAATATCCGGCTGAGATCGGTCCGGGAGTATACGACATCCACTCGCCACGTGTGCCTACAGTGACAGAAATGGTGAGCCTGCTTGAAAAAGCCGCTGCCTTATTGCCTGCTGAAAACATTTGGGTGAACCCCGATTGCGGCCTGAAAACAAGAAAATGGCCCGAAACCCAGGCTGCTTTGGAGAATATGGTTAAGGCAGCAAAAACAGCAAGAGAAATATTTATTAAACAAGAGGTCAGATAAAAAAGCCTCGGTGTTACTCTGTGTAAACTCTCAGTGACCTCCGTGGTAAAAATTAACCGCAGAGGACGCTGAGAAATCACGGGGAGCACAGAGCCAATCAAAGTATGGATACAGATCAAAGGATCAAATTAGCCGAAACAAGGATATTCAAAGCGGTGTTTCCAAATACAACCAATCATTATGATACCCTGTTTGGCGGCACTGCGATGCATATGATGGATGAGGTAGCTTTTATAACTGCCACCCGTTTCACACGGAAAATGATGGTCACCGTATCATCTGATAAAATAGATTTTAATAAACCAATCCCTTCCGGAACTATCATAGAATTGGTTGGCAAAGTATTACACATCGGCAATACCAGTTTAAAAGTTTTGGTAGAGATTTATGTGGAGGAAATGTATTCCTTTTGCCGCGAAAAGGCCATCACCGGAACATTCACTTTTGTAGCCGTAGATAGCAACAAGCACCCGGTGAAAATAATGGAAGAATAGTATTATTTGTCTGCTCCAATCATTGACTGGTACTCATCCCTCAACGCTAATAAACAAGAAGCACACAAACAACCGTCATACAACTCACTCACATACTGCGTTTCGTTAAGTGATAGCTGCACTTTAGCGCACTGGCATTTGGTGAATGAATTGGCCTTACATTCAAATGGCGACTGGCAGCGTTCGCAGCGTACTATTTCGTGCTTTTGATGTTTCATTTGTTCATAGATCATAGATGATAGTTCATGGCAAATTTAGGGTTAAACTATGAACCATGAACTATCAACCATAAGCTGGCTTATGCCGAGCAAGTTACACAGCCTTCATCCATCGAGCAGCTTGGTCCGGCAGGTATTTCGTCGGCCACTTGCTCTACATGGTCAGGAATTACCGGCTCCATATTCTTGCCACCCTGGTTCTCTACCGTAAACTTAACCGCCTGTGAAGCTGCTTGTGTGCGCAGGTAATACATGCCGGTTTTCAGGCCCTTCTTCCAGGCATAAAAATGCATGGAGGTCAGTTTGGATGCATTCGGTGAGTTGATAAACAGGTTAAGCGATTGCGACTGGCAGATGTATGCACCCCTGTCGGCAGCCATATCAATGATGTTACGCATCTTGATCTCCCAAACCGTTTTGTACAGGTCTTTCAACTCCTGTGGTATTTCAGCGATATCCTGTATTGAACCATTTGCGGTGATGATCTTATCTTTCATCGTATTATCCCACAAGCCACGGTTAACCAGGTCGCGAAGTAAGAATTTGTTGACAATGATAAATTCACCGCTCAATACCCTGCGGGTGTAGATGTTGGATGTATAAGGCTCAAAGCATTCGTTATTACCTAATATCTGTGAGGTAGAAGCAGTAGGCATTGGTGCTACTAATAATGAATTACGTACACCATGATTCATCACATCCAGGCGCAGGTTTTCCCAATCCCATCTGCCGCTATCAGGTTTCACATCCCATAGATCAAACTGGAATTTCCCTTTTGATAACGGCGAACCCTTAAACGTTTCATAAGCACCTTCTTTTATTGCTAAATCTTTTGAAGCTGTCATCGCAGCAAAATAGATCGTCTCGAATATCTCTTTGTTTAATTGCTTGGCCTCATCGCTTTCAAACGGTAAGCGCAAAAGGATAAATGCATCTGCCAATCCCTGCACACCTAAGCCAATCGGGCGGTGACGCAGGTTAGAGTAACGCGCTTCTTCAACGGGGTAATAATTATTATCTATGATGCGGTTCAGGTTCAAAGTCACCTGGTAAGTCACCTCGTATAATTTCTGGTGATCGAATATCCCATTGATCACATACCGCGATAAAGCCAAAGAAGCCAGGTTACAAACAGCTACTTCCTTATCCGATGTATATTCCATGATCTCGGTACACAGGTTAGAGCTTTTGATCGTACCCAAATTCTGCTGGTTAGATTTACCGTTGGCTGCATCTTTATACAACAAGTACGGCGTACCGGTTTCTACCTGTGCATCAAGCACGGCAAACCACAAGTCTTGTGCTTTTACTGTTTTACGGGCACGACCTTCGCTTTCGTATTTTGTATATAAAGCCTCAAACTCTGCTCCCCAACAATCAGCTAATCCCGGTGCTTCGTGCGGGCAAAACAGGCTCCAGTCTTCGTTAGCCTCTACCCTTTTCATAAACAGATCAGATACCCATAGCGCATAGAACAAATCGCGTGCACGCATTTCTTCCTTACCGTGATTTTTACGCAGATCTAAAAAATCAAAAATATCCGCATGCCACGGTTCAAGATAGATGGCAAAAGCACCCTTGCGCTTGCCTCCACCCTGGTCTACATAACGGGCCGTATCATTAAATACCTTCAGCATCGGAATAATGCCGTTACTGGTACCATTAGTGCCACTGATGTAAGAACCTGTAGCGCGTACGTTATGGATGCTTAAACCTATACCACCCGCACTTTGTGATATTTTGGCGGTTTGTTTTAACGTATCATAAATACCGTCGATGCTGTCATCCTTCATCGTCAATAAGAAACATGATGACATCTGCGGTTTTGGCGTACCCGCATTGAATAATGTTGGTGTGGCGTGGGTAAACCAACGCTCACTCATCAGGTTGTAGGTCTTGATCACGCTGTCAATATCATCCTTGTGGATGCCCACCGATACCCGCATGAACAAATGCTGTGGACGTTCAGCTATCTTGCCATCGATCTTTAACAGGTATGATTT
>Ga0307510_10005460_pt1 | contig 15147 bp, 11 predicted proteins | sample 12_EM_MG_FD_207224 | JGI IMG/M metagenome (GOLD analysis project Ga0307510, IMG submission 207224) | Populus trichocarpa ectomycorrhiza microbial communities from riparian zone in the Pacific Northwest, United States - 12_EM | ecosystem: Host-associated > Plants > Roots > Unclassified | place...
AACAGCTCGTATGAAACGAGCTGCACTGCCATAGCAAGATTCAACGACAAATAAGCCTGATTCGCGGGAATACGGATCAGCACGTGTGCTACATCGATGTCTTCGTTCGTGAGACCAGTACGCTCCGCCCCGAACAGCACCGCAGCGGGCGATCGCCGCGCTTCAGCAATGACGCGCTCTGCAGCGTCGCGCACGTCGAGAATTCGGAAATTCTGGTCGCGGTCGCGCGAAGTCGTCGCGGCAACAAACCCGCAGCCTTCGAGCCCCTCGGCAAGCGTTTCGACCACGCGGGCACGTTCGAGGATGTCATCAGCGCCTGATGCACGTGCGGTGGCGTCAGCGTGCGGAAACTGCTTGGGGCGCACGAGGACCAGCTCTTCGAGTGCCATGTTCTTCATGGCGCGCGCCACGGCCCCGATATTTCCCGGATGCGAAGGTTCCACCAAAACGATACGAATGTTGGGCGACATCAATCTGCTACGATTCGTTGATTGGTTTCCGCCGCACATTCAGCGACAGCGGAAACGCTATGTGAGCTCATTTTACCGTGCATGCGCTTCTCAATATCGCCGTCCGGGCCGCTCGTGCCGCCGGCGAAGTCATCATCCGTAGTCTCAACCGCCTCGAATCCCTCACGATTACCTCGAAGGGACGCAACGACTTCGTGAGCGAAGTCGATCATGCGGCCGAAGCCGAGATCATCAAGCTCATTCGTAAGAACTACCCCAATCATGCCTTTCTGGCCGAGGAAAGCGGCCGTACCGGCGACAGCGACACCCTCTGGATCATCGACCCGCTCGACGGGACAACGAACTTCCTGCACGGCTTTCCGACATTCGCGGTGTCCATAGCATGTCAGATCAAGGGCAAGCTGGAGCACGGCGTCGTCTATGACCCCATCAGCCAGGAGATCTTCACGGCGTCGCGCGGCGGCGGCGCGCACCTCGACAACCGACGCATTCGCGTCAGCAAGCAGCGCGGCCTCGAAGGCGCCCTCATCGGCACTGGTTTTCCATATCGCGCGAACGCGAAATACCTCGACTCGTATCTACTGATGCTACGTGCAGTGATGGAGCAAACCGCTGGTGTTCGCCGTCCAGGTTCGGCGGCGCTCGACTTGGCTTATGTCGCAGCGGGACGAACTGATGGTTTCTGGGAGATTGGTTTGGCACCGTGGGATACAGCGGCCGGAACCCTGCTGATTCAAGAAGCTGGCGGACGCATTGGTACGCTGACGGGCGGTGAATACACGCAGGGAGGGAACGTGCTCGCAGGCTCTCCCAAAGTTTACGCAGCGCTGGTCGAGTTGCTGAACCCGCACGTACCGCAGGAGTTGCGCGAAGGCTGAAGTTCCTCCAGAGTCCGGCCAAAGATTTTTCGGGGGTTTCAGCTTAATGGCCAACCAGCTTCTTGCCACTAAATCCATTTCCGATCTGCACACGGACGACTCGAGCGGTCCGAAGCTCAATCGGGTCCTTTCAGCGACTGCGCTGACCGCGCTGGGCATCGGCGGCATCATCGGAACGGGCATCTTCGTTCTAACCGGCGTCGCGGCCGCCAACCACGCCGGTCCGGCTCTCGCCCTCGCCTTCATCATCGCCGGTTTCGGTTGCACACTCGCGGGACTGTGCTACGCAGAGTTTGCCGCGATGATTCCGGTGTCCGGCAGCGCATACTCATACTCATATGCAACACTCGGCGAAGGCATAGCCTGGTTCATTGGTTGGAACCTGGTGCTCGAGTATCTGTTTGCCGTGGCCACCGTGTCAGTCGGGTGGTCAGGTTATCTCGTCAGTCTGCTCGACCAGATCGGGATGCATTTACCAACAGCGTTCACTTCCGCTCCCTTTGCCAAAGGCGTCGGTGATCTCGACATCGTGCGAACCGGCGCGATCATCAACGTGCCGGCGATGGCAATCATCGGGGCCCTGACCGTGATCTGTTATGTTGGGATCCGCCAGTCGTCCAGTTTCAACACCGTCATTGTCGCCATCAAGGTCACCGTCGTTCTGCTCTTCATTGCCTTCGGCGTGAGCTACATCAACACCGACAACTGGCATCCGTTCATCCCGCCCCAGGAAGGCCCCGGCAAATACGGCTGGCCCGGTCTGATTACAGCTTCGGGTGTGATCTTCTTCGCCTACATCGGATTCGACGCCATATCCACCGCGGCCCAGGAAACACGCAACCCGCAGCGCGACATGCCCATCGGCATCCTGAGCAGCCTGGTGATTTGCACGATCCTGTATGTGATTACCGCCCTCGTGTTGACGGGCATGGTCAATTACAAGGAATTGAACGTTCCGGCGCCCGTGGCTCTCGCGATCGACAAGCATGCCGCCCTGCATTGGATGGGCTGGCCGGTCAAGCTCGGAGCGCTGGCCGGCATGACCTCGGTCATGTTGGTGATGACCCTCGCCCAGGCGCGCATTTTCCTGGCGATGGCGCGCGACGGCTTGATCTGGAAGTCATTCGCGAAAGTTCACCCGAAGTTCCACACGCCCAGCACTGGGACGGTCGTGACCGGCGTCGCGGCCGCGCTGATCGGCGGGTTGTTCCCGGTGGGCATCCTCGGTGAGATGGTGTCGATCGGTACACTGGCTGCGTTTGTGACCGTGTGTATCGGCGTGCTGGTGCTTCGGCGCACCCGACCGGATCTCGAGCGGCCGTTCAAGACCCCTTACCCGTGGTTCACCTGCATCGTCGGCGCGATTGTTTGTTTCGGAATGATGGTCGGACTGGGTGTGGGAACGTGGATCCGCCTGGTCGTCTGGACCTTCATCGGCTTCATCATCTACGCACTCTACGGCTACAAAAACAGCCGCCTCCACCGGAGTAACGGCGAGCGCAACCCGGCCAGCGCCACACGCTAGGCGCGCCGAAGCTAACCGCCGTCGGCCTCGTCGACCTTCCTTTTGGAATCGAGCAGGCGGCGCAGTCGGATGTTGACCATCTCGACTGCGACCGAGAAGGCCATGGCGAAGTACAGGTAGCCCTTCGGAATATCGAAGTGCACGGCTTCCGCTATCAGCGCGACGCCGATGAGAATCAGGAACGATAGCGCCAGCACCTTGATGGTCGGGTGACGTTCAATGAACGCCCCGACCGCCTTCGACACCCACATCATCACCAGGATCGCGACAACGATCGCGGCAATCATGATCGAGAGGTCCTTGGCGAGCCCCACCGCGGTAAACACCGAATCGAGTGAGAACACGATGTCGATGACGGCGATCTGAGTCACCGTCATCACGAAGCTCGAATACGCTCGCCCGGGTTGGTTGTGGCTCTTGCCCGCGCCCTCCATGGCTTGATGGATTTCGAGCACGCTCTTCATGAGCAGGAACAGGCCGCCAATGAAGAGGATCAGGTCCCGCCCGGTGACTGCCTGCTCGCCGACATGGAACCAGGGCGTCGTCAGCCTCGTCAGCCAGACGATCGAATACAACAGCGCAATGCGTGTTGCCATCGCCAGCGTGAGACCCGTGATGCGCGCCGTCTCCTGCCGTGCCGGCGGCAGCCGTCCCACCAGGATCGCAATAAAGATCAGGTTGTCGATGCCGAGAACGATCTCGAGCAGCGCAAGCGTAATAAACGCCAACCAGGTCTGGGGATCGGCGAGGAACTCCATCATGGGCTTTAGTGCGGCCGCCTGGGTTTATGGCAGGTGATCAATGGCCGCCTTCTTCTCGGATGGGAATACGTGCTCAGCCGTCAATCCACAATCCAGCGCAATCGCGCTCGAGATGTAGATGGACGAATACGTGCCGGCCACGATGCCGATCATCAATGCTTCCGAGAATCCGCGCAGCACGGGGCCGCCCAGGAACAGCAGCGCCACCACCACGATCGACGTCACGACTTTCGTCATGATCGTGCGCGACAGTGTCTGGTTGATCGACTGATCGAGCACGATATCCGAAGCGATGCGCCGATTGGTTTCCAGCCGCTCACGAATACGGTCGAACACGACGACGGTGTCGTTCAGTGAGTAACCGATGACCGCGAGGATCGCTGCGACCACAGCCAGATCGAATGACGTCTGCGTAATGGAGAAGATGCCCAGAACGAGGACCGGGTCATGTATGACGGCCAGGATGGCGCCCAATGACAAACGCCAGGTATGGAAGCGCAAGGCGATGTAAATACCGATGAGCAGCAACGTAAAAAACAGCGCCCACGTCGCGCTCGTTTTCAACTCGTTACCCACCTGTGGTCCCACCACTTCAACCTGTTGGACCTGCACGCTCGAATCCACCGATTTCAACGCGGCCTCGATCTTCTCCCGGATCACCTTGGAATTCTGACCGGGATCGGGTGGCAGGCGCACAGTGACATCGCGGGAGGAACCGAAGGTGGTCACCTGCGGCTCCTTGAAGCCGGCGTCGGTGAGCTTGGTGCGCACCGCATCAACATTCGCGGCCTGGGCAAACGACGCGGTCGCACCGATGCCGCCCGTGAAGTCGATGCCGAGGTTCAGGCCCCGCGTGGCAAACGACACGACGGAGCCGATCATCAGGATGGCCGACAGCGTGTACCACACCTTGCGTGTGGCCATGAACGGGAACTTGGTTTCGCCTTTGAAAAATTCCACGCAGGTCTACCTCAGATCGACAAGCGGGTCAGCTTGCGCTTGCCGCCATACAACAATGTAACCAGGGCACGGCTTCCCATGAGCGCCGTGAACAGCGACGTTGCAATGCCCAGTGTCAACACAATGGCAAAGCCGCGGATCGGGCCCGTGCCGAACACCCACAGAACGATACCCGCAATTAGCGTGGTGACGTTGGAATCGGCGATGGCGGAAAACGCTTTCTCGAAACCTGCACGAATGGCAGCCTGCGGCGAAACGCCCTTGCGCACTTCTTCGCGAATGCGCTCATAGATCAGCACGTTCGCATCGACCGCCATACCGACAGTCAGGATGATGCCCGCGATACCCGGCAAAGACAGGGAAGCACGCATCATCGACAGCAATGCAGTCAGCAACACCACGTTGGCGAGCAACACCAGGTCAGCCACCAGGCCAAAGGCGCGATAGTAGATGGCCATGAACACAAACACGCCGGCCATGCCGATGATCAGCGCATTGATGCCCTTGTCGATGTTTTCCTTACCCACGCTCGGACCGACAACCCGCTCTTCCACCGGATAAATCGGTGTCGACAGCGATCCGGAACGCAGCAGCAGAGCCAGCTCGCGGGCCTCGCCGGCCTGCAGGCCCGTGATCTGGAACTGGTTGCCGAAAATGCCCTGGATGGTTGCGTCGTTGATCACCTGCTCGTCGGTGATGTCCTTCGTCACTTCCTTGCCATTGACCGTCGAGGTCTCGCGCCGCTTCTCAATCAACACCACGGCCATGCGCTTCTTCAGATTGGCCCGGGTAGTCTTCAACATCGCATCGCCGGCACGCGAGTCGAGCCGGAGTGACACAGCAGGACCTTCCTGAGTCTGGGTGCTGGTTGCGTTGGTGAGCTGGTCGCCCGTCGCGATGATTTCGCGCTTGAGCAGTAGCGGCCGGCCCATGCGCGTATGCGTATACAGCTTCGAGCCCAGCGGCGCATGTCCGCTTGCGGCGGCCTCATACGCGCTGTTGGCCATGTCTTCGAGACGGAACTCGAGGCTGGCGACCTTGCCCAGGATGGCGACAACCTCCGCTGAATTCTGCACGCCCGGCAACTGTACGTTGATGCGATCCACACCCTGGCGCTGTACGATCGGCTCGGACACACCCAGCTCATTCACGCGATTGCGCATCGTCGTGATGACCTGTTGAATGGCGTAATCCTGCCGCTCTTTGATCTGAGCTGCTTTCAGCGTCGCCACGATTGCGGACCCGCTGGGCAGAGACTCGGTCGACAGGCTGATGCCCTGGAGCGGCTGAGTGAGAGCGGTACGGGCCGCACCTGCATCCGACTCAGGGGGTAGAACGATACGGATCGCGTTCGGTTCGTCACTGTTACTGGCGACCACGCTGACGTCCTTGAACTGGATGTTGGCAGTGGACAGCACCCGGCGTGCGTCCTGCGCATGACCGACCCTTTGACGTCAACCTGGTACAACAGATACAGGCCGCCCCGAAGATCGAGACCGAGCGGCATGGGACGCAATCCCAGCTTGCGAAAGAACTCCGGCGCACGCGACGCAAACGACATCGCCGTGTTGTAGTCCTGGTAGTGGTCCTTGATTGCGTCGCGGGCCTTCAATTGCTCACCGACGTTGTCGAACCGAAGCATCAGGTTCTCGCCGTCGACATAGCTTTTTTCGACGTTGACCTTCTGATCCTTCAGATAGTTGGCGATCGGAGTGAGATCAGCCTCCTTCAGGGCGACGTGATCCTTGCGAGCAAGCTGCAGCGCCGGATCGTCGCCGAACACGTTCGGCAACGCGAACAACAGGCTCAGCAGGAGGACCACTGCAACGAGGATGTATTTCCAACGGGCGTATTCGAGCATGGTTCAAGCGCTTTTCAGCGTGCCTTTGGGCATCAGCGAGGCGATCTGGAACTTCTGCACTTTCACCCGGACGCCGTCGGCAATCTCGAGGGTCAGGAAGGTGTCGCCAACTTCGACGACCTTACCGAGCAGGCCTCCAGTCGTAACGACCTCGTCGCCGGCTGTGAGTTTCTGCAGCAGCGCCTGATGTTCTTTCGCCTTTTTCTGCTGCGGGCGGATCAAAAGGAAATAAAAGATGACGATGAAGACCACCATCATCAGCAGCGGCGCTATGCCGCCAGCGGATCCGGACGCACCACCAGCCTGTGCCCAGGCATCGGGAATCAATGCATTCATGCACTCACCTTGGTCGGAAATACTTCGCCCAGCGCAGGACCGGGGAAGCGAAGGGGCGGCATTATGCCACAGCACCTGCCGCGGCCCGCCGCGAGGACAAATACCCCTGTGCCCAGGCCGTCAACCCGCCCGCGGCGATCGCGGCACGGATGGTCCGCATCAGGTCCAGGTAGAAATGCAGGTTATGGAGCGTATTGAGGCGGGAGCCCAGGATTTCATTGCACCGGTCCAGGTGCCGCAGGTACGAACGCGTGTAATTTCGGCACGTATAGCAGGCGCAATCCGGGTCAATAGGCCCTAGGTCCGCCTGGTGGGAGGCGTTTCGGATGTTGATGACGCCGGTGGAAGTGAACAGGTGACCGTTGCGGGCATGCCTTGTGGGCATCACGCAGTCGAACATATCTATGCCACGTAACACCGCAGCGACTATGTCTTCCGGACGCCCGACTCCCATCAGGTAGCGGGGACGGTCGGCGGGCATGTGCGGCACGGTGGATTCCAATACCCGGAGGCGGTCTTCCTCGGGTTCGCCGACGGCGAGTCCGCCCACCGCAAACCCAGGGAAATCCAGGCGCATCAGCGCTTCCAGGGATGCCAAGCGTAGGTTTACGTGCATGCCACCCTGGACGATGCCGAACAGCCCGCCGGGGGGACCGCCGTGCGCCCCTTGGCCGAGGCCACCGTCTATTCCACGCGGTAGGTCAGCCGGGGCATCTACCCCGCGCGCGTCGTCAGAGTTCCGGGCGGTTTCGTCGCCGCTGCGGCCTCTATAGTAATGAGCATGGCTCCGGGCAGCCCACCGCATTGACCGCTCCATCGACTCTCGCGCCTGTTGCTCCGTGGCCGGATACGGCGTGCAGTCATCGAGCGCCATCGCGATGTCAGATCGCAGCTTTAACTGCACGTCCATCGAGTCCTCAGGCGTCAGCCGCACTTCACTCCCATCGATGGGCGACCGGAACTTCACACCCTCTTCCGTAATTTTGCGCAGGCTCTTCAGACTGAACACTTGGAAGCCACCCGAGTCGGTGAGGATCGGGTGATTCCAGTGCATAAAGCCGTGCAGTCCTTTGTGGGCGTCAACAATGTCCGGTCCGGGACGCAACATAAGATGGAACGTGTTGCCCAGGACAATTTGAGCTCCGAGGCCCTCCAGCTCTTCGGGAGACATGGCCTTCACTGTGCCGTACGTGCCCACGGGCATGAAGGCCGGCGTTTCGACGACGCCATGCGCGAGAGTCAGCCGACCCAGACGGGCAGCGCCGTCTGTTTTCAGCAGTTCATACTGGGGTCTCAACCTGTTGTCCTCGTTAAAAACATGGCATCGCCGTAGCTGAAAAAGCGGTATTTCTCCCGCACGGCGTGCTCGTACGCCGCCAGCACCGGAGCCATTCCTGTGAATGCACAGACGAGCATCAGCAGCGTGGATTCCGGGAGGTGGAAGTTCGTCAGGAGCGCGTCGGCTACCTGGAATTTGAAGCCGGGGCGAATGAAGAGACGGGTTTCACCCGACCAGCCCGCACGTGGAAGACACGGACGTGCGTCAGCCGCCGACGTCAGCGCCGCAGACTCCAGCGCCCGAATCACCGTCGTACCTATAGCTATCACCCTTCCGCCCGCCGCTCGCGTGGTCTCAATCGCACTGCACGTTTCCGCGCTCACCGACACCCGCTCCGCGTGCATGACATGCGCATCCAAGTCATCCATCCGCACCGGCTGAAATGTCCCCGCTCCCACGTGCAGCGTCACAAACGCACGCCTGACGCCCATCGCTTCGATGCGCCGAATGAGCTCCGAATCGAAGTGCAAACTCGCCGTTGGCGCAGCAACGGCCCCTTTTTCTCGGGCAAAAATACTCTGGTATCGCTCGCGATCATTCGCGTCGGGCGTTCGGTGAATGTAAGGGGGAAGCGGTACATCGCCCCACTTCTCGAAGAATTCAAGCGCGGACCCCGGGAATCCGACGCGCCATAAGTCATCCTGGCGTCCGAGGATTCGCACGATTCCCCCGACGGTGGATACCTCCAGCCCTTCCCGGATGGGTTTGCTGGCGCGAAGCTGCACTAGCGCTTCGCTCTCCGCGTCCGCGACGACCCGTTCGAGGAATATCTCGACGCGCCCCCCTGACGGCTTTGACCCTACCAACCGCGCTGCGACGACCCTCGTGTCGTTGAAGACGAGCAGGTCTCCTGGGCGCAGGCGGGAGGGGAAGTCGCGCATGGTGCAGTCGCGGAGGGTGGCCTGTGCTGCGCCAGCCGTTGTTCGCTCGTGCACATGTTCGGGTGCACCCCGGGGCGCCGCGCGGATCGGGGCCTCGGGGCCAGTGGAATCAGGCTCCACCACGAGCAACCGACTCGCCGATCGCTCGGCGAGCGGAGTCTGGGCAATCAGTTCAGGCGGCAGGTCGTAGGCGAAGTCATGGCGTTGCACGCGCGCATGGTATTGGAATCGCTGCGCCGGTGCTGGCCGCGCGGGCGGCGGGGGCAGCAGGGGCCTTCGCCGCCGCCGTCGGCATTTGGGCCCCGGCGCTGCCCGCACGTATCGCGGCGTCAGGTCACCGCGTCCGGGCCCGCGACCCGATGATCCAGTCGAACCTTTCCATCCGGCCCCGTCGGCCCCGGCCCCGCGGGCCCCGCCCGCCCCGGCCCTCGTGGCCCGTGCTCCGGCAGCGCCGTCTCCACACTCACCGTCTTCTGCTGTCGCATCAACTTGATCGAAATCTTCTCGCCCGGTTGATACGACCCCAAGATGCGAGTCGCATGCGATCCGCTCGACGGTTCACGCCCGTCGATCGAGAGAATCACATCGCCATCCTCCAGCTTGAAGTCCTTCGGCGCCCGCACTACCAGCACGCCCTTCTGGGTCCCGAAGTACCGTCCGAGTTGTGGAGTCAGAGACACCAACTCCATCTCCCCCAAGGGCCCGTGAAAAAACACGGATCCGAACACTGGGCCGCCGGCGCGCCCCGGCTCCATCTGCAGCATCGGTGGCAGAGGCGGAATCGGCGGAATCGCTGGTGAATGTATGTTGAATGACGCCATGCCCGGCCGTGCCGTCACCTGAAAGTCCTGCGACTTGCCGTCTCTCAACACTCGCACCTTGATCTTGCTCTCTGGCTCAACATCCCGCATTGCGTGCATTACCTGTCGAGCGGCGTGATTCCCCTTGACGTCTGTGCCGTTGATAGAGGTGATCACATCACCAACACGTAACCCGGCCTCCGCTGCAGGTCCACCAGGGCTGACTTCCTGAATGCGCGCGCCATCTTTCGCGCCGCGGTCATCGAGCTGCACACCCAACACAGCGCGTGGCGGACCTCCATCGTAGAAGGACATCATATGGTCCATCAGTGGTCCACTCATCTGGCTGGAAAGCTCCGCAACCTCATGCGCCGCTTCCTCGAGACGCGCACGCGCATCCGCGAGCTGCGCATCCATATCTTTAGTCTGCGCATCCAGGTCTTTCGTCTGGGCATCCAGATCTTTCGTTTTCGCGTCGAGATCAGCCGCATCGCCATTGGTCACGACATACATCACATTGGGCGCCCTGTCCGGCGCGGCCAACACTGAAACAGGCGTCAGAATGCTCGCACCGGCGACAATCAACCCGGTTACTTTGGTTTTCACGGTATCCTCGATGTTATGAATTCAGGGCGACGTGGAAGCAACCACTTCCGCGTAGCGCACCTGCGCTAACGAACCAACCAGACGAAGCCTCTCCCGCTGCAGGGCCGTCACGCGATCCGACGGCGTACCATTAATACGCATGGAAGTCATGAGGTCGTCGACTTGCGCGATGCGGTCTTCCAAACTGGCGACCGCCGCGCGCGTACCAACACGTACGACAGCCGGCTCGCGGGGAAGCGATGCCAACCACGACTCAATTGCTCGCGAGCGGTTGGCAGCAATGGCGGATTCGCCTGAGGATTCGCCTGATGTTTGGAGCGCACGATCGCCATTCGATCCGCCATCATCCTGCGCAACGTCGCGGTCGCCCGCGCGCGCCGACGAACCATCCGCTTGTGCTTGCCGCCAGCGATCCGAGTCCGCCGTCTGTGCCGCACCGCCGCGCCAACGATCCGCGTCCGCCGCTGATTCCATACCCCGGCGCGAACGATCAGCGTCAATGCTGCTACCCGCACCCTTGCTCCACGTCTGCACACCATCCTCAACCGCCCCCGAATCGGCTACGACATGCCGACCGCCACCACCAAAGCGACCCCACACAGCAATCGCGCAAACGAACAAGAGCAAAGCAGCCGCGGCTGCCAGCGGACGCCAATCCATGTCCACACGTGCCGGGGCGGCCGAGCGTCGCTGAAACTCCTGCCAGTTATAAGGAGGGAACACCTCGGTCGGCAGCGTCCTCAGACGCTGGATGCAGTTTGTCGGCTCTATAGAGTTGTGCATGTCTGGCTGTCCACTGGGGGCTCGAACCACTGGCGCAACTTCGCGTGCGCTCGTGCTAGCTGCGATTTGGAGAAACTGACGGAGCGTCCGAAGTGCTGGGCGATTTCCTCGTGCGAATACCCCTCGACTTCGAAGAGCCACACCACTGCTCGCGCAGTCGGCGCCAAGCTCGCGAGCGCCCGCTCCAGATCGACACTCTCCGCCCGCGGCCCCGGAGTAGCAGGCAATAGAGACTCGACCCATTCCCCCTCCGAATCCGCGCCGGAACTCAACCGTATCCGGGCCCGATGCCATGGAGACCGTAGGTACATCAAGCACTTGGAAACGGCGATCTGCCTCACCCAAGCCCCCAACGGCGCCTCTGCGCGAAACGAATCGAGGCTCTGGAAGACCGCCATCATCGTTTCCTGGAAGAGGTCCTCCGCCAGCGAGCGACTCCCGGCGAGGCGCCGCACCAGTCCAAAAGTCGCTGGCGCGACAGCGGCATAAATCGCCGCTCGAGCGCACTCGCTACCGCCTCGCGCGCTTGCGAGCACGTCTCGGGCTACGTCAATGTCGGTGAGTCGGGCCACGACTGCTTAGATGCAGCAGAGTCCTGAAAGGTCGCAATCGGTTCGGCTATACTTCGCGCCCCCCTCGGCGCCCGAGTGGCGGAACTGGTAGACGCAGCGGACTCAAAAAGAGCTGTGTCTACCCTAAATCGCAACTCCCTGTTTTTGCGAAAAATTTAGTTCGATCAAAGACTTCCGAAGCATTGAAATCGGGCCCGCCGAGTTAGATTTTTTGGGCTAGGAGCCACATAGGGGCCACGCCGAAAGGCAGTGATTGATTGACACTGTTGGACGCAAATCCGCTAGGATTGCGGCCGCATTTGAAGCCCTCGAAGCCCGAGTGGCGGAACTGGTAGACGCAGCGGACTCAGACCAAAAAACTTGAGCCCTCGCGAAGAAATTCACGAGGTGTAGCCCGTCAAAGTCGGTGAAGGCCCTGAGCAGATTTGCTCGAGCTAACGCCGAGCCAAGCCTTGGTGAGAACCAGGGAAGGTGTAGAGAGCAGACGGCGGGCACCTAAGGTCGAAAGACTACGGTGAAGGCGTGCTCCGGACTACGAACGCGGACATTGTGCGCGGCGGTGAAAACCGAAGTAGTAAGAAAATCCGCCGCCCTTAAAAGCGTGTCGGTTCGACTCCGACCTCGGGCACCAATCACGCGGCATCGGATCTCAGGCGTTAAGTCCGCTGTGTGTTCTCGCCGTTACTGGTCTAACCCAGTATTGTCGAGCCCCGAGATGGCACTGAAATCCAGTAGCGCCTATAGTTCTGAATTCTGATTCCCGGCAGATCAGCCCATCAAGGGCGTGTTGATTCCTCCAATCAACAGTAGGGCAATGCAGGCTGATCATAAGGTGCAACTGCTCAGCCCATTCGGCTCAGTAACAAAATTCTGTCCGCATTATCCGCAAGCGGAAAACGCACGATGCCCAGTCTGCGGAACGCAACTCGGCAGATAGCTCGAATCAAAAGAACAGACGTGATCACCGTATCGAATGCTGGGACACTGAGCTTGCCCTTGCGCCCGTTAGGCTCAGATCTTTCGCACTCCTATTCGAAGATGCCAATTCCGCCAATTGCCATAAAATTGAGCGCGTCCCGACACCGGGAAGGCATCGTCGGCACGAAAAGGGAATCGAATGGACACTTTGAAGCCGAGCACTGCAATTACGGCAGCAGTCCTTGTTTCTAACACTCCACAAGCCAAAGCCCAACAAGAACCCAAGCTAAAGACGTACTCCGGGGCAACGCATTCTTGGGAAGACCTTCCACTCGAAGATCATCCAGAAACGGAAGATTCGGGCGAGAAGTCTCGTCAGGAGAAACGCAGAAAAGCCAGGCAGGCAATCGCTGCCGTACTCAATAGCGAACAACTGGTCGCGCTGTTCGGCCTTGGAACCTCTGCCGCTGTTCATGGGCCAACAATGGGGGACCTATGGCGGATTGTGCGTGACACCGATGCCGCGTCGTTTGCCGCCATGCAGGCGAAAATCGGTGACAAGACACCCCACATCGAGACGGGCGACATCGAAAACTTTCTCTCTCGATGCCAGATGGTCGCGAACGGCCCCTCAGCGCGCGACGAGGCCGCTGCGACTTTCATCTTGTCGGCCGAAAAAAGTATTGCCCAGGCATGCCGAACGTTCCTGCAGAGCGCCGACATCTCCGATCACACACATTGTCTACGCCTGCTAGCCCGACGGCCTCCGGAAAAGGCTAGGGCACGAATTTTCACAACGAACTATGATCTGTGCATCGAAACGGCGGCGGCACAGAGCGGCCTACTGGTAGTCGATGGATTTGGCCGCGAGACCCCGCCGACCTTCGATGGCGCACAGTTTGATATTGATTTTGTCCGCCGACGAGCAGAGTCGAAAAGCCCTGAGTACCTAGATGGCGTGGTCCATCTGCTTAAGCTGCATGGATCAGTGGACTGGGGCGTCCACAACGGCACTGTCGTTCGCCGCGAAGCACCTGACGCACCGATAATCATTTATCCCAGGACCGACAAGTTTGAGCAGTCCTATCGGCAGCCTTTCCTGGAGTTGATGTCGCAGCTCCAGACAACGCTCAGACTACCAAACTTGGGCTTGCTGATCGTCGGATTTGGCTTTGCGGACGCGCATCTTTCGGAAATGTTGTTGGCGGCTGTCCGTAAGAATCTAAGTCTTCGCGTTGTCATCGCCACACTCGATTGCGAACGGCACTGCAACGAATCTGACAAGCCGCTCTACCGAGAAAAACTTGCTGTCCTCAAAAACCTTGCCAGCCAAGGTGACTCGCGGATATCCCTGTTAGATTGCGATTTCCGCACGTTTGTCCGGCTCATCCCAAATCTTGGCACGGAGACTGAAGAGGATCGTCTGCGTGCGGTGCTGAGGTCGGTAGTGAAATGAACGCAAGAGTAGAGGCAAAAATATCACCGATCGATCCCAACAGGCTTATAGGGTCCGTCTGCGCAGTTCACCCTGGAAAGGTGATCGTCAATCTTGGCGATGCCGCCGCACGAACGGGTACTTCGCTTTACGGCCATCCGCTGGGCACCGGGCAGGTAGGGGAGTTCGTGCTGGTCGCAACGGAGGAAAGCATCCTTATCGGCCGTGTGTCGTCAGTTAGGCTTGTCGAACGGGAGCGGCTGGCAATCAAGCCCACTATTGGAGAGCAGAAAGCCGTCGATCCAATTGGGGAGATCGACCTTCTTGCAACAATTGATCGGCTTACGGACCGCATTGTTCCCGGAATTAGCTGTTATCCGCGCCTCGGCTGTCGCGTTTATTCGCCCGCTCCCGACTTGATGACCTCTCTCATCTCCCAAATTTCATCGGCAGTCAAAAACAACTCCATCATAACACTGAACCTTGGATCGGTGAGCGGCGTAGCCGATGCGACGGTCGCTGTTACACCGGAACGCTTGTTCGGACGGCATTGCGCTATCCTTGGCGCGACTGGTGGAGGAAAGAGCTTCACGATCGCGAAGCTGGCTGAGGAATGTGGCCAACTAAATGCAAAGGCCCTGATCATCGACGCCACCGGCGAATTCTACACGCTAGGTGATATGGCATTGCACTTGTCGCTGGGGCTGCCTCGCCACGGCGAGGAAGAGGTGCATTTGCCCTTTTCTGCGTTAGAGGAACAGGATCTTTATGGCCTATTTATGCCTTCGGGAAAGGTTCAGGGACCGAAACTGAGAAGCGCAATCCAAAGCCTGCGTATTTTTCAAATTCTAAATAGCACGGCAGATGCCAAGTTGATACCGCTGCGTGACGGGCTCAAAGCAAGCTTCTCCGAGGGCTGCATCTTGAAACTTGGTCGCAAGCGCAAGCCATTCGAAGATGCAATGAGGGCTTTGCGTTATCAAATCGAGGCACCGGACGCGCCGTTTGAGATTAAAAATCTC
>Ga0307510_10005461_pt1 | contig 15146 bp, 23 predicted proteins | sample 12_EM_MG_FD_207224 | JGI IMG/M metagenome (GOLD analysis project Ga0307510, IMG submission 207224) | Populus trichocarpa ectomycorrhiza microbial communities from riparian zone in the Pacific Northwest, United States - 12_EM | ecosystem: Host-associated > Plants > Roots > Unclassified | place...
CGCACAGACCACCCTGTATTAGTATATAAGACCTACGAATTTAGGTGAACAGTCCTTAGACTGTTCTCTTGTCAATCCCCCACACTGGAGCCTTTCAAAGCTCCCTCCTCGTTAGCAGCACCCCGCCTGTCGTCCTTGCCAGTCTACTCCATCCCGCCTCTCCTTGTCTTTTGCCTCTTCCTCGTCAACATCTCCTTGCTGCTCCTTTGGATCAGTCACCTTCAACTCCACACCGTCGTCGAGTCTCGCTACCCTTAAAGTAGTGAGTTCCCGACACTGCCTGGTGATCTGCATGCTTGCAGCAATGCGTCCATCCCCTTGGAGTCAGAGTTTGGTGAAGTTCTGGAGGACAGGAAGTTCTTTCATGTGCATGAGTGATTCATTTTGTTTGTATGCCACCTCCAAGTCAGCCTTGAGTTTGTCCCTTAGTTCCTTCCACTCTTGGATCTCTTTCTTTGGCTTGCATCCACTGGCCTCCATGCAGGCATCTATTATGTCTTCTTCAGCTTCTGACTGAAGAGCCTCATCCCCCTCCTAGCTATCATTAGCCTTGCCCTCCTGGCCATTGTCCTGGCCCTTGTCCTCATCCTTGTCCTAGACATCATCTTCCTCCTGGTCATCATCCTCCACCTTCAATAGATGCTGCCAGTTTTATACACTAGATTACACTAACGGTAATGAATTAAAGTGTACATAAGCCCAGCTAGCTGTAAGACTACTAAGTATCAGATAATCTATAAAGTAGTACTACTAAAGGTAGTATTGACAATCTGTGGAATAGTAGTACTAAACAGAATGGTAACTGTAGGATAGTAGTACAAAATGGAACAATAACTGGAGGACAGTAGTACTAAATGGGATGATATCTGTAGGATAGTAGTACTACTTGGGGAAATATCTGTAGGATAGTACTACTAAATGGAACAATATCTGGAGAATAGTAGTACTAAATGGGATGATATCTGTAGGATGGTAGTACTAGATGGGATGATAACTGCAGAATAGTACTACTAAATAGAACAATAGCTAGAGGATAGTAGTACTAGATGGGATGATAACTGTAGGATAGTAGTACTAAATGTAATGATAACTGGAGTATAGTAGTACTAGATAGGATGCTATCTGTAGGATAGTACTACTAAATGGGATGATATCTGTAGGATAGTACTACTAGATAGGGCAATAACTGGAGGATAGTAGTACTAAATGGAATGATAACTGGACGATAGTAGTACTAGATGGGATGATATCTGTAGGATAGTAGTACTAGATGGGGTGAGAACTGTAGGATAGTAGTACTAGATGGGATGATAACTGTAGGATAGTAGTACTAAATGGGGTGATAACTGTAGGATAGTAGTACTAGATAGGATGATAACTGTAGGGTAGTACTACTAAATGGAACAATAGCTGGAGAATAGTAATACTAAATGGGAACATATCTGTAGGATAGTAGTACTAGATGGGATGATAACTGTAGGATTGTAGTACTAAATAGTGTGATAACTGAAGGATAGTAGTACTAGATGAGATGATAACTGTAGGATAGTACTACTAAATAGAATGGTAGCTGGAGCATAGTAGTACTAGATGGGACAATATCTATAGGATAGTACTACTAAATAGAACAATAGCTGGAGAATAGTAGTACTAAATGGGATCATATCTGTAGGGTAGTAGTACTAGATGGGGTGATAACTGTAGGATAGTAGGAATAGATGGGAGAATATCTGTAGGATAGTAGTACTAAATGGGGTGATAACTGGAAGATAGTAGTACTACAGTGCTGGACAGCCAAACTCAACAATTTTGGTTGTGGCTGAAATACAAATTTTTACAACAAATTAAGTTCAGAACTATACTCAGACAGGCTGAAAACATACAAAAACATACTTTATGGACATTCCCAGGCAAATTCTTGGGTGGCCAACTATTGGGTCTAACTTTTTAACATAAAAATCTTCATTTTATACTGATTTTTGATTTAATATTAGTATCAATCAACATTATTGTATATATACCAACCCTCTTGTATAAATTTCTGCTTCCTCACCAGCCATTCTACTAAGGTAGGGCTTACAAGGTTTCATCCAACATCACATGATAAAAGTGACAAATGCATTACAAACACAAATTTCAAATAACTTTCCAAAACATAACTGTCCAAAACAAATATTTTCCCAGAACACCAACCCTACACAAGTTGGTGCCCTATGTCCCTCCCTGGACCTTCAGATTCCTGGTGGCGGGACTTTGGTGGTTTGTCAATCAACAATGGTGTGCTACCTTGGGGTTTTCATTGACAAGAAGCTTTGGTGGGAATCACATGTCAAAATCATGGTGGCCTGTGCACACTCTTCTCTATGCACCCTGCACATTCTTGGCAACTCTGCCTGCAGCATTGACTTTTACAATTGGTGGACTGTTTTTCATGCAATCACCCTCCCTGTCTTACTTTATGGCCTCCCTATCTGGTCATATAAAGCTCCCAAATCACTCATCCAGATCCTCCAGGTCGCACAGAATGACGCTGTCCACTGCATCAGCGGCACCTTCTGCACCACGCTGGTAGAACCACTACACTATATGCTTTCCATTCCCCCCATCCACTTTACCATTGCAAAATACTGCACTGCCTTCACTGCCTGCCTATCCTGACTTCCCCCTACTGCTTACCTACGCACTATTGTCTCCAGAGATGACACTGCAATTTATGTTCCTCCTTGCCCTATTCCTATGTCCCTCACCTCCCTCCTCCCTACCTCTTTTCCTGCTTTCTGCATCTCCACAAACCTCACATGGTCCCACCCAAGAGTCCTGGTCACTCTCTCCCTTCCATGGACTCCTGCATGCACTGCAGCAATTGCTGACATCGCTAACCTCCCTCCTCACGCATATACATCCGTCCACATATATCCCATCCCACATCCTAAGCATGTTGTCATGGCATTCCTCATGTTCTTGGATGGATCATGCATTGCTTGTGGCTTCTGTTCTAGCCATGACCACATACTGGCAATGGTAGAAGCTGCCATCACAGGTATCTTGTCCCTTGGACCCCATCCAGGCCAACACACCCTTGTCTTTGTCCCTAGCCATGACCTTTTTCACCCCCTTCTATCCCTTGCCAAACATAAGTACCTTCCACAGGCTACCCTTTTTTTGGCAGCAGTTAACATGCACTGCTTCCTCCACCCAGATATCAACGTCTCCATCCACTGCCTACCTGTCAAGCTTAATAGAAAGCCAACATGGGCAGACCTGCAAATCTTTGCATCCAATTGGCCTGGCCCTTGCAGGAAAGACTTCAACCTTGTGGAACTATGCATCGAGGCCCAACACGCTATACCACCTGACCAGTTGCCTCAACCCCCCTTGAAGAACCTGCCTTTCAGGCTATGGACAGAGGAACAGGAGAACTATGTGGATCCACCCTGATGCAAATGGACAGGCAGTGTAATCCTGGTTCCCATCTCCTCTGTCCTGTCTGATCTTGTTCTGGGGGCCCTCACTCTTGGACAGTGCTGCACTATGTCTGCAGCACTCCAGGTCTTCTTCCAGCATTGTTTCTGCAGACAATATTCCCAATGGATGCAACCCACCTCTGGCGATGTCACCACCTGCCCATGCACATACACCCAAACACCCATCCCAATGATCGAACTGGACCCTGACAGTGACCCCCAGCTGAAAGCCGAGGGAGACCAAGATGGGTCCAGGGGGCGACCTGTTGTTGTGCAGTCTTATGCCGTGCCTCTTCCAGTCATTTCCATCGCTAATCATAGGGTCAGTTTTGAAGCCCTCATGGCTGAGATGCATGACTGCCCCAGGTGCACTCTGTCCCACTCCCCCCTACCTCTGAGCAGTGCCAAACAACAAATTGCCCATTGTGGCCAGCATTGACACGGTCATATCCACACCCCACCTCCCTCCCCTGTCTTACACTCTGCCCCCCATATTCTATTTGACTGCCCCCTTGTATCTGAGTTTCAGTCTTGTATTCTTAAGGACAATACAGTATGATACCTTTTCTGGACTGTTAAAGAAGCAGCGTCTCTTGCCCTCTTTTTATTATGTAGCAATTCCCTTCTCCATCCCTTGCCTGCCTGCCCTGATCCGCCTTAGTTTATCTTTGGTAGTAGGCCTTGCACCTTTTGGACTTTGCATCTTCTGTTTTACTTTACCCTGACTATCTGGACATTCTATTATCTACCTTCCCCTGGGTCTCTCAGTAGTGTTCTAGTAGCACCACAATGTCTTGTAGCTTACACTGTAGACAATAAACTCTGAATTCAAAAAAAATTAAAAAATTAAAAAAAAAAAAACACCTTGGCACAAAGTTGGATAATTAGATTTAAGTCATTTGTGCTAAGGCTGATTTTTAATAAAAAATTCATTGGAGGAATTATTCAAAAAGTTGTGTCTCCCATGGCAGACCTGATGGCTTTGGTGGGTAGATCTGTTTGAAAATTTGAGTTCCAATGGCATGGTATGGCACCACTTCAGACTTTAATTTGTATCACATGATGTATGGGTGATAAAAAATGTATCGCACCATGTGGAATTGAACTGATGAACCTCCCCTGCTCACTGATGTAAGCAAAACACTATAACCACTATGCCATCAGGGTCTACCAATGCTTTCCCTTTTAATGCTACTTGACTAGCTGCCACAGATGATAGGTAATATTTTTGAAATACAGTGGGCAGGAAATAGAGAACCTTATTGGAATAGTGGAACTATCTGATATTTGGTAGATCAATGATTGGAACTACAGTACCCTACCTGATACTAGACATAAGGTTCAGACACTTGGCGGACATTGAAATAGATTGGCCATGCATCATGTAACACAGTGTCATACTCATGTGACGTTGGATGAAACCTTGTGAGCCCTACCTTATATGCTAAGTCAAACCTTATTGATAGGCATTCACAAATCTTTCAGAAGTGGTTGAAAAATTGCCAGATAATATCAATATTTAGCTCAAGCTAGGCCTTTGAGAAAACTATAATAGCTTCTTGATAAAATTCTGAAAATAATCATATGAATAATATGGGCCAAAAGTCATAGGGTCACTCAATACAACTGAGTGATCTAATTAGTTATTTAGGCTGGGCTCAACCTTACAAACTATTTATATAGCTACAGTATCTTTAATATATTACAGCTATGACCCAGGTGTTTTCATACTTATTTGTATGCATATCTATGGTTTAATTGCATTTTTATTCAAATTTACAAGACATATACATATGATTATAGAGAACTCTGGCATGAACTTTAGTTATATGATTACCTTACAACACTTGTTATATGGTTTTTACAGCTCTTCCCAGATATTTTTGATGATATTAGATGATGCCATTAAACTCAGTATGGTAAAAGGTATTAATTTGCATACCCCTTAAAGGTATAGCTCTAAATTTAGGGGTGGCCAACTATTTTTTTTTGCAAAAATAAAAAACATGCTTTCTGGATGTTTTAAACAAAAATACATCATTAGAGTTTTTTTGTTGAGTTTGGCTGTCTAGCACTGTACCCTACAGTTATCACCCCATCTAGTACTACTATCCTACAGATATCATTCCATTTAGTAGTACTATTCTACAGATATCATCCCATTTAGTACTATCCTACAGTTATCACCCCATCTAGTACTATTATCCTACAGATACTTTTCCATTTTGTACTACTATTCTACAGTTACCTTCTCATTTAGTTGTACTATTTTATAGATTATCTGATTCTAGTAGTCTAACAGCTAGCTGGGCTTATGTACACTTTAATTCATTAGTCTTGTTGTAACTTAGTATATAAAATTGGCAACATCAACTGCCACCTTGTCTTCCTGGTCATTGCCCTCCATTCTGTCATCGTCTTCAACATTTGAATTCACAGGAGATGGTGTGATAGAGGGGCCCACAGATGGGTCTGGGGATGGTATGGGTGAAGGCACTGGAGATGGTGCAGCTAACGACTTACAAGATGGTCCCATGAATAGCACCCTTGGTGCATCCATGGACACTGCCCACAATGAAGGTGCAGATGATGTGGGTGATATGGATGGGCAAGACAAGACTTGGAACCCAAAAATGGTGAGTTTCGATTGATTCTGCCTTGCCCAAACATGTTGTGGGCATTGCTGTGTTCATGCCAATTTTGCAGTGACATCAGGCCCATGGTAATGAGACTTCCTTTTCCCTTGATGTTTGTGAGTAACCCCAATATCCTGGCTTGATAATGAACAATCTTACCTATTATTCTAGCATCCTTCTTTATCTGCTCCCTCCAAGGGAGCCACTTGCCATCATCGCCCAGATTGGCCATCATTTTGACCATGGGATTGTCCTTCTCAATTGTGCCTTCAAATAAGAGCTTGTCTTCAAGCTCAAGTTCCCTGTCCAATGCAAAGTCATCCAACCATGATAGCTTCATGCCTGCATGCAGATTCCATCAGTGGGCTTGACCTTGACATTGGGGCTGCATGGGGACAATAGTGTCTGACTCAGACTTTGGGCCAGCACACACACTTTCATTTGTGCTGGCACTTTCCTTTTTATGTCATCCTGCTGATATCCTCTCTTCCTTTTGACAGATTAAGTATGTACCATTCAGCACCCCAATTTGTAGGCAGCACCAGGCATCCAATGGCGCTGCCTCCACCCTTGCATGCATACAGCAATCATGTCTGTGCAGGGCCCAGTCTGATGACAGTGCACACTTCATGTGTGGTCCTGTCCATACTGGGCCCACAGGGGAATTGTATTTAGCTTCTTTTTTTTTTTTTTTTGAATTCACATTTATTGTCCTTATCACATAATATCAGACAAAATTGTATGCTACTATCTATCCTACTCTGTGTGTAATGCCACTTGTGCCATCCTGTTCTGACTCAGCATGCAACTGCTATGCGTGCTGTCTTCAACACATGTGTGTCTTTCAAATGCTGGTGGCCACCGCCACTTGCACCCTAAATCACACACGAGGTGCTGATGACAGGAGGTGGGGCAAACCCAGGTGATGAGGGGAGGAGGGGAAGCAGGGGACAGTGGGACATACTCAAAATAAAGTAAAAGGGGGGGTGGGAGAGGGGAAAAAGCTGAAGCACCTGTTTAGGGGTTGGTGGACAAAAGGGGTATGCAGTCAGGGGTTATGAAAGGAGGGGTGTAGAGGGGAGGGCGACCTGTTGGGCTATATTGCATCTGGCGAACATGTGATCTTGTGGGTCTTGTCTGATCTAGGGGATGGCATTGGCCGCCTTAGCGGAGTGCCGGAGGGCGTGCGCTTTCCTCTTGGAGGACCTAGTGGAAGGAGGTGAGGAGGTGGGGGCCTGCTTTGATGAAGACACCAAAGCGGCAGTGAGGTCTGGGATCGCTGTTGTGTTGCCATCAAGGATGGCAGACTGCTGAAGAGTGGCAAGCTGCATGATGGAGACCACAGGAGGGGCTTGCGGACAGACCTGGCTGGCAACTGACTCAGCCGCAGACCAGGCATTCTGGGCCTTCTTTGTGAACTCTGCCACTTCATGTTTGGCAGGGAAGGGGGGTGGGTTGTGCCAGCACACAACGCAGCACTAGGCTCCAAAAGCGTACACGTTACATACACGGATAAGGGAAGGGGCGAGGCTCCCATCTGGGTCTTCAAAAGTGATGACTAGGGAGGACTGTGACCCAGGTTGGTAGAGGGAAGGCTGGCGCACCCAAGAGGGCAGCTGGCAAACCTTGAGTTGGTGTAGGGAGGGGTTGTTGTCAATAAGGGACTGCCAACAGGTAGCAGGAGAATGTGTGTGGGGGTGTCCTTCAACAATGCCAGTGGGTATGGAATTAATCATAACCTTACCCCACTTGACATTCTGGCAGGAGGAGATCTGTGGGTCGTCTGGCAAAGCCCAGGATATGGCGGAGGTGAGAAGGGAGGAGGTAGCAAAGAGGGCGTCACGACTGACACCAGGACCAGTGAACATGACCAAGTTCCCCTTGGGTGTCCACTTTGCAGCGGACACCTGAACATTGGTGTGGATTGTTGCAAGTGGTACTTGTCTCAGCTACAAACCTGTAACTTCAGCATCACGTGACCATGGGAATATATCACATGACCCTACATGTGACTCATCATGTGACCCCTCTGCCACTTGTATATCACGTGACTTACTAGCACGTGATCCTGGGAACCTACAACCCCGTGACCCTAGGAAGATAACACATGACCTATCAAGGAAATGGTCATCAACAATGTCACATGACAAGACGCGCTTTGGATGCACATCTAACCCGTTGATCAACACATGGCAGATCATGGGAACAATCAACAAGATGCGTCCACTAAACAATCAACAAACACGTGATGTGACTCAATCAACAAAGATGCAACTTATTGGGGCTAGACCCTAATCGAGATATATAATGTAATCCACAGTTACTGCACATCGACTGTGCAGTCCCCCGTTACCTATAATTGTACCTACCCTAAACTGCACACAGACCACCCTGTATTAGTATATAAGACCTATGAATTTAGGTGAACAGTCCTTAGACTGTTCTCTTGTCAATCCCCCACACTGGAGCCTTTCAAAGCTCCCTTATTGTCAGCAGCCCGCCCTTCGTCTTCAACAGTCTACTCCATCCCGCCTCTCCTTGCCTTCTGCCTCTTCCTCCTCAACATCTCTTTGCTGCTCCTTTGGATCAGTCACCTTCAACTCCATGCCATAGTCAAGTCTCACTACCCATAAAGTAGTGAGTTCCTGACATTAGGACAGTCTCTTAAAGTTGAAGCTGACTGTTTGGAGGTGTCCTCACCTTCCCTCTCTGTCACCTCTTGGTCCAACTTGAATGCCATCTACCAGGAGAACTCTGCCGCTGCCCTTGAGGTCGTCAACAACGTCCTCAACAGCCCTTACAACACTTGGAATTACCCAAGTCCCGGAAGCCCCCGTCTCCAGTACCCCCCCAGCTCCACATCGTCCCCTGTTGTCCCCTGGTCGCCCACCATTGCCTCCAGCCCCAAGTTTATTGTCCCCGGTTTCCCCTTCCTCGAACCCACTGGCCCTGGCCCCTATGACAACTACATTCCACAGTCCCCACAATACTCCACCTTGTTTGCCAATACCAGCATCACCCTTATCAACCCAGACACTCTCAAACCCACCCCCATTGATCTCGACCCCTATGTGGTCTGCTTGCCATCACCACCTACTCCTGAGCCCACTGCAGAAGCACTTCACACCACTGCTGAGTTCGACCTTGAACAACTTGGAGAAGAAACCGCTGCCCACATCATCCATCTTGCTCAAGCCGAGCTTGACTCCCTCCTTTCCCTGCTCACACAAGACAGCTGGTCCCATCTCCAGCTTACTGGTGACATCACTGACCATGTCTTGATTGAGGACATTCCCATCAAGAACATTCCCCCGCCCATCATTGAAGCACCTGTTGCCACCGTCGCTTCCCCTGCCCTGCCGTCACCTGCTCCTCTCTCTCTCCTGGTATTTTATCCCACAGTCAATGTCAGCCCCTTTGAATACCTCTTCGCCACCCTGCCTTGCCTCCCTGCCAACAGCCACCCTCACCAGTACATGGTCCACTACGAGCAAGACCGCCATGTCTGGTTTTCATCAGAGGAACTTGTCAATAGCCAATTCCTCAACCACATCCCCTGGGCCCAAAACCTTGATACCACCACACCCCCATACTTTGTTACCCCCTTCCATGCCAATGCCCACCACTCCATCCATGTCCACTCCAACAGCGCCCTTCCCCCAGTCCACATCTGTGCCAAAGTAGGCAAGCACCCATAGTCCCCCAACTTCCCCTTCAGTTACATCAAGACCACCTTTTTGGACTCGATTAAGTTTGTCTTTTCTTGCTTCCCTCCCCTTTGGCTCTCTCACTTCAAAGGCGCCCTTGTCCCCCTTGTTGCCTATGACTTTTTAGACGGTTGTACAGCCATCCTTTGTGGACACTTACATTTCACAGAGCAAGGGATCCTTTTTGTTTGTTTGTTTGTTTGTTTGTTTTTTGAATTCAGAGTTTATTGTCCACTGCTTCTAGCAACAAGACATCATAGTACTACCTAACTAATTACCATCAATAACTAGCTATGAGCACCATTTAGTAACCCAGGATTATAGATATCAGACTGTCAAGCTTAACATGTGTAGATATAACAAACAACGCCACAGGCGTTCCAGGACCAAGAGAAAGTGACCACCCACGGGACCAAGCCCGCAGGAAAAAGCCGCGGAAACCAGTCAAGAGAGAATACAGAGGGGGAAAAATGGGGTAAGGGGGGAGGGAGTAATGAACGTAAGGCGGGGCGACGCGTAGCGACGCCGCCCCATAGGGGGGGTCTAGGTCCCTATAGATACGGAACATAAAATAGCGGAAGGGGTGAACGCAGCGACTCCCTGAGTCCTGTTGGGCGCTCTGTACCCAGTACGCATGACCTTGACTACCTGGCTGCTACTCGAAGACAGCTGGAGGGATGAGGCGGTGAGGCTGAGTAAGGGGGAGCGATGCCCGCTAGGGGAAGCTGCATTGCGGGCCGGGGGCCGCAGATCGACGCCAAGATGGGGCATCAGCATCAGAAGACGCTACGGGCCGGCGAGAGGCGGAGGTGGAGGGAGGGGGGTCAGAGAGACGTGGGGGGCAGACGTCAGGGAAGCCGTCTTGGCAAAAGTGCGCTCCTCCTCCTCGATCGAAATTCTAGTGCGAACCCAAAGGTCGCGGAGGGCCGCTTTGTAGGCAACTAACGAATCGAGGGTGTACCGTTGTCCAGGCCGACCCAAAGGGACCAGGAGAGAAGTGGTGTCTTGCGTTGACAGAGGGGAAAAGGGGGCCCTGAGGCGCTTTGTACGGTGCCCTGTCCCTGGCTCGCCACGGCGACCACCCAGTTTGACCCAGGGTGTGGCACCCGTGCCCCCAGTATCACCCGAGGGAGACAGAGATGAAGAGCGTGAGGATACAGGGGTGGAAGGGGGATCCGCGACAGTCACATTAAACTCCAAGGCACGAGGCGTGGGCGTGTGTGACCGGGGGGGAAGATCGGAGGGGGGTGGCGACGGTGAATCCACGGCCATTGCAGGGGCGGCCTGCAACGATGGAGCCGGCGAAGATAGTACCAGAGCGGGTGGCCTCGAAGCTCGAACCAGCCCCTCGCCCTGTGAAGGGGGGACTGGGAGTGTTGAGGGGCCGGGTCCAGCCAAACTTACATGGTGGCGACGTGGTGCCGAGGTCTTGACGAACGAAGCGAGGCCCATATGCCCCCGGTCGTTGACAACCTCCAGAAGAAAAGTAAACATGACCTGCTTGAGCAGGGTCAGAGGGTAAAGGGTAGGGGCCAGGGTGATAGCCTGGCAGACCAAGTGGGAATGTGTCTGGGGAGCGAACTCGACCCAGGAAATGTTGTTGCTGTCGTCAGCCTTTTGAGCGAACATGACAAGGGAAAGGATGTGGTCGCGGTTGATGAACCAGCGAGCACGGAAAAGGTTTAGCACGTCGAACACTGAATAGTCGGTGGCGACGGAGGCCGAAGTATCCTCCTGGGCGACGCTAGGTCGAGCCCAGCCCCAAGCGTGGTCGCTTATGGGGGCACAAGGAGGGGGGAGTACAGGGGATGCGGCTGTGGCAGGCATATTCTGTAGGGGATGGTGGTGGTAAGAGGTCAAGAAGAGATGGGGATCCTTTTTGTTAACCAGACCACACGTATCACAGACCTTCTTTGTATGGACCCCTAGTTTTCTTGTTTTGTACCCACTCCTTGTGTCCCTGCTAAACCTTTTGATTTCATTACACCCCCCATTGATACCCCTTTGTAATACTTTTAAGTAAGTTACAAAGGACTTATATTGGTATAAATAAATCAAAGGTTTTAACTTCCTTGTCTTTGTTTGTCTTAAGTGGCCAATTTTTGTGAAGAAATCTTAAGACAGACTTATTCAAGAATCACCAATCTCCAGGAACATGTCCAACTTACATATTGGAGTGAACATCACTTGGTTCCTCAAGACCTTTTAGACATCCTCCCCTTTGGTCATCTTTTCAGCACTCAATGCTTCTATCATTACATTGATTACCAACTTGTTGACATCCTTAGTGCAGCAAGACATTGCACTGCATACTGGCAACTCTCTGGCGCCCATAGCTTCGACCAATCCCCAGCCACTCAGATCTCCTTGTTTTATGACGAAACCTTCTTCTGGCATTACTTCATCCTGTCACACAGGCCAGAAATCATCACACAGATCCAAGCCAGACATAGAATTAGATTTCTATCTAGATTTCACATGTCAGAAACCAAAGTTGAAGTGGAATTTAACGAAATTCGACTACAGACAAACCCAAGCAGAGAATTCACTTTGACTAACCTCTATCAGTTCATCTATAGTGACAAATGGATCCTCACATATCAGTGGAATAACCGTGCCTGGACCACAGACCTCCTTACCCCACACACAAGTCTTATTGACCCCCCTTCCCATTTTACCCTTCCCATCACCCAGCCAAACACCCAGGGAAGAGACACCGAATACCTGGAATGTTTCCAGCGTATCCTCTTGGAACCAGATCTTCTCACGCTCAATTCATCCTATCACGACAGCATGGACAGTTCTTTACCCCCCACTCTGGTTGGTACCCCTCAATCCAGTCCCCCAAGCACACCTGAGTCGGTATATTGGCGTGCCTGAGAGATCACCTTTTTGAACAACAACCTGGATCTTTGTTTCTATGGAATCAACCTTTGTCGTTGCGATAGCCGTTACCCTGGAACCCCACCCACCCCACTTGGAATCCACCTCTGGAACCCCCAATTCTTCAGAGCAGGACCTATAGAAGGTCTCCATTACAACCGACAACCTGGCCAGTCCATGTAACAGGAGAAATCACTCAGCCCCAGCCCAGGAACAAGGACACTTCATACCCTCTAACAAAAGAGGAAGACACAGACTTCGCCAAACCCAGAACTTCATTGAATGAAGGCCCCAGCCCATTCCCTCTCCCCAAGTTTATAGAGAACCAACCCCACCCCAAAATCCTTTCACAGTACCCATTGCTCATCACCTCCAGGAAGTCCTACACAGACCATATAACGCATTACCAAGAATTGAACAACCACTACCCCCTACTCCCCATAGTCATTACACCAGCATCTCAGGAAATTCAGATCTAGTTGGAGCCACATCACAAATCTACCTACCAGAGGTCATCTACTTAGGCATCACTGCCCCTACAAGGAATCGCACAGAGCTCCATATCTTCAAGCAACATTGTTTGTTCCTTCTATAGAATTGTACTGAGAAACATATTAGCCACCCCTTGACAGAGTTACAGACTATCACTCCCATATCAGGGCCTTTAATAAATTCTTTTGGAAATACCATACTTTGATCACAATCAATGGTATTCTAGAGGATTATAGAGGCATTACCCATCATAGTAATACTAGAACTCCTTGTCTGGTTAAAGTGTGTACGATTTTCTACAGTTGGGATAACCCCAGTTACACAGTCACTCTTGCATGACCTCTTGGCAAACAATCCTTGACAACTTTCCACCTGAAATCCAACTTGAACTCACAGAAGAAGAACAGGTGTACATACCAGTCTACACCTGTTTAAATCCAACCTATAAAGGGCCCTTGAGTCACAGAGGACCAAGGGGACTGCAATGGAGGGATTAAGACTATATTTCATTATAGAGAAACAATGTACACATACCTGCAATGGAGGGATTAAGACTAAGGGAAAAATACGCTCCACTGCAGCAAATATCAACCTGACTAAGCCACAACTTCACTAAATAAGGAAAGGGGTTGTGGCGCGTCGTTCTGCCACAAAATTAGGGCTAAGGCGACGCCTCACCACATGAAACTAAGTAAATAAACACAACACTCCCCCATGGCAGCACAAGGCGCCACAATCCTACTCCGAAACCAAACCAAGCATCTCACTGCATTTCTGAAGCTTGTGGCGGTCCAGGGACTTTGTAAAGATGTCTGCAGCCATGTCCTGAGTTGAAACAAAGGTAGGTGCGATCAGACCATCCTGGACCGCATCCCTGAGCCAAAATAAGCGAAGGGAGAGATGCTTCATCTTCCCATGGTGCTCTGGGTTCTTGCTCACTGCAATGGCAGACTGATTGTCCATCCTGAGCAGAGATGGGCCAGAGGTGTCATAGCCAAGCTCCCCCATCAGCTGGCGCATCCACAGGATCTCCTTTCCTGCCTCAACAGCAGAGATGTGCTCTGCTTCAGTGGTGGACAGAGCAACAAGAGATTGGAGCTTAGAACTCCAAGAGACTGCTCCAGTGCCAATCTTCACCACATAGCCTCCAGTAGACCTCCCATTGTCTGGATTGCCTCCATGATCTGAATCAGAATAGGTGATGAAGAGTTCAGATGAAGTGGAGGGGGAATAGACAAGTTTATGGTCCACTGTGCCCTTCAAGTAGCGAAGCACATGCTTGGCAGCTTGCCAGTGAGGAAGGCCAGGATTGGAGTTGAATCTGGCAAGAACTCCGGCAGCATAGGCAATGTCAGGCCTTGTGGTGAGAGCAAGGTACATCAGCGACCCAACAATGGAGATATAGGGGTACTGGCGCATTTCTAAGGCTTCTGCTTCGGTCTGGGGGCACATAGAGGTGGAGAGACGACATCCAGGGTTGAGAGGAGTGGATACAGGCTTGCAATCCTGTAAACCATGCTCCTGAAGAAGGTTGGTGATGAATTGGCTCTGGGAGAGGGAAAGGGTGTGATTGGGACGATCTCTGTGAATCTCCATGCCCAATAGCTGAGTGGTAGGCCCAAGATCACGAAGTTTGAAGTGGGAAGAGAGTTCCTGGATGATGGAGTCAAACTTGGCACCCTTCTTGCCAGCCAGAGTGATGTCATCCACAAAGACAGGCATGAAAATGCAAATATCATCCTTTGAAAAGATGTAGAGACCATGATCTGACTGGATCCTCTGGAATCCCATAGATAGGAGCACAGAATGAAGCTTTCTGTTCCAGACCCATCCAGCGTGCTTGAGGCCATAGAGAGACTTCCTCAGCTTGCAGACATAATCTGGTCCACCAGCCTCAAATCCTTCTGGCTGCTGCATGTAGATCTCCTCCTCCAGCTCGCCATTGAGGTAGGCATGAGAAATGT